>Ga0209143_1000477_pt1 | contig 19532 bp, 22 predicted proteins | sample FaiFalFF_MnMetaG_3_FD_184739 | JGI IMG/M metagenome (GOLD analysis project Ga0209143, IMG submission 184739) | Freshwater microbial communities from Yellowstone National Park, Wyoming, USA - Fairy Falls B (FF_Mn_B) MetaG (SPAdes) (version 3) | ecosystem: Environmental > Aquatic > Freshwater >...
CTCTGCCCGCCACTATATATGTCTCCCTGACCTCCACCCCTAGCTATGTATGTAGATGTAGTCATCATAGTAGCGATCGATATTAAAAGAGATACAACTGCTATTATTGGGCTTATATAGCTTATAGAGGTTCTGAGTCTCTTACCACTACTGTGGAAGATGATCCTCGTGATACACTCGAGATGTCCCCTATACCATCTAATCCTCTGTCTGAGATGGCTTGAGATGGTTTTCGGGGCAGCTTCCTCAACATATGAGTCTAGAAGCCCTATTCTATAGCCTTTCTCGAAGAGAATTAGGGAGAGATATGCGTCCTCAGCAAGCTTTTCCGGAAAGCCTCCTACTTCCTCGAGAATCTTTTTCCTGATATATAGCCCCTCACCACTTAGTGGTGTGTGGAAACCTGATCTCCTTAAAAAGCTTATTATAAGATCATACCATATAACAGTATCTATATATATTAGTTTGCCGAGCAAGCTCTCGCCATATCTATATACCCTCACACCAACGGCATCGTAACCTCTAATAGTCATTAGCTTCACAGCCTCTGAAACTTGATCCTCCTCTAATATATCGTCAGCATCATAAACAGCTATAATCTCTCCTTCAAGGAATTTCAGAACCGCATTTAGAGCTCTGGCCTTAGAGCTTCTCCTACCGCCTACTATATATATGTTGGTTCTGATTCCATTTTCCAGAAGATATTTCTGAGCTGTCTCAGCTCCCCAGAGAGTCTCTGTATCGGATTCCTCAACTACAAACACAACCTCCAAAAGTCCTCTAGGATATCTCTGCTTGGAAATACTTATAGCAGTCCTCATTATAGAGCCAGGTCTTTCAAGATATAGGGGAACCACTATAGAGACTCTTGGAAGTCCATATATGTTTGTTCCCTTTGGCTCAGATCGTGAATCGATCTTCTCATATGCTGTTCTATCTCTTCCAATACCATACATGGTAACCCATATTAGAGCATTAATTCCTAGATATGCTGTTATAAACATGATGTCCAAGACCATGAAAGCTTACCATAGAAGATTTAATGAGGAACAATATATATATTGATCCTAATCATGCTGAGATATCTCCTTTAAAGATTATGAGGAAATCTTGGAGATCCTCATATTTTAGAGCTGAGAAGGGATTTATTAGAGGCTGCACAACTATATGCCTATATATGAGAAGATAGGTGCTGTGATCCTTGCAGCAGGTGAATCGAAGAGGATGGGTTTTCCAAAGCAGCTTATAGAAATCTGTGGTGAGAAAATCATAAGAATCGTTGTTAAGAAGGTCTTAAATGTAGGATTTGGAGATATAGTTGTTGTGCTAGGCCACATGGCTGGGGATATAGCTAGATATATAGATGATATGATCGGAATAAAAATTATAGTTAATCCAAGGTATAGAGAAGGGATGAGCACAAGCCTTATAGAGGGTATTAAGAACCTTAGACAAGATATAGAGGCATTCATGGTGATCCTCGGAGACCAGCCCTTTGTATCGAAAGAGACTATGGAAAAGATCATAGAGACATACTATGGGATGGAGAGAAAACCTCTAATGGTGGTTCCAACCTATAGAGGTTTGAGAGGCAACCCAGTCCTCATATCATCGAGAATCGCCAAAGAAATCATGAGCCTAAGAGGTGATATCGGGGCTAGAGCTCTCATGGAGAGATATAAAGCATATATATCCTATATCGAGACCCAGGATCCAGGCGTGGTTCTCGATATAGACACGAAAGAGGATCTTGAAAAGGCGTTGAAGACTTTTAAAGAGAGGTGTGTAGATCTAAGGACAGGTTAGAAGTATATTTTAGATCAGCCCCAAACAGCTACCAATATCCCGAATGCTATAGAAGCTTCAAAGATAAAAAGGAGCTATGCGTATATAATATTAGGTGTCTAAATATGTCCATAAGGCTTGAGAGAGGTCCAGACGAGTATACATGGATCATACCCAAGGGCGCTAGGCCAGGTATGAGGACAGATGTTATTGTATTTGGAGACGAATTCCTGATCAAGAAGATGAAAGAGGATATGACACTAGTCCAAGGGGCTAACGTAGCTACGTTACCAGGTGTAGTGGGAAAGGTATATATAATGCCAGACGGTCACCAAGGCTATGGCTTCCCAATAGGAGGTGTAGCGGCCTTTGATGTAGAGGAAGGAATAATATCGCCAGGGGGGGTGGGTTATGATATCAATTGCGGGGTCCGCCTTATGAGAACCAATCTCATGGAAAAAGATGTGAGACCCAAGCTTAAGGAGCTTGTAGACACGCTTTTCGAGAATATTCCAAGTGGGGTTGGTGCTGAGGGTAAGATAAGGGTATCTGTGCAGGATATAAATAATATCCTGAGTATGGGTGTTGACTGGGCTATCCAGAGGGGGTTTGGGTGGGCTGATGATAAGTATCACATCGAGTCAAGGGGGTTTATAGACTGGGCAAACCCTGACAAGGTCTCTAAAACTGCTAAGGATAGGGGTAAAGAGCAGCTAGGAACACTCGGTGCTGGAAACCACTTCCTCGAGGTGCAGGTGGTGGATAAGATCTTTGACCCTTCGATTGCTAAGAAGTTGGGAATAGAGCAGGAGGGACAAGTAGTTGTTATGGCTCACTGCGGCTCTAGAGGGCTTGGGCACCAAGTTGCAAGCGACTATCTAATGATCATGGAGAGGGCTATGAAGAAATATGGTGTAAACCCACCTGATAGAGAGCTCGCATCTGTTCCCTTCAACACTAAAGAGGCACAGGACTACTTCCAGGCTATGGGGGCTGCTGCTAACTTTGCATTCACAAATAGACAGCTGATAACCCACTGGGTTAGAGAGAGCTTTAGACAGGTGTTCCACACAGATCCCGATAAACTCGATCTACAGATAATATATGATGTAGCCCATAATATAGCTAAGATAGAGGAGTACGAGATCGATGGTAAGAGGAGAAAAGTAATTGTACATAGAAAAGGAGCAACAAGAGCATTCCCGCCGGGACATCCAGAGATACCTAAGGAGCACCAGGAGACAGGCCAGGTCGTTTTGATACCAGGTAGCATGGGCTCAGGAAGCTTCGTTATGGTAGGTATACCGGAGAGTATAAGAACCTTCTACTCAGCACCCCATGGGGCTGGGAGATGGATGAGCAGATCAGGAGCTGTCAGGAGCTACCCAGCAAGTCAGGTTATAAGCGAGCTAAGCAAGAGAGGAATATATGTGAGGGCCGTTGATGCAAGGATAGTATCTGAGGAGGCTCCAGGAGCATATAAAGACGTTGATAAAGTAGCGCTTGTTGCAGATAGGGTTAAAATAGCTAAGCTAGTAGCTAGGCTAAGGCCTATAGGGGTTGCAAAAGGCTGATCTCTCCCACAATAGAAAGAAAACCTAATTAATGCAACGAATCCTTACTATATATCTATCGCTAAAACAATCAATGGCTTAATGGCTTTTTAGCTGACATACTCATATATAAGTATAAGATCTACTAGTTTTGTGAAATCCTGGGAAAGGGAAAGCCTATTCTTTGGTCTCGGCAGATTCACATTAACAACAGCTACGACCCTAGCAGGTCTTGAAGTGAGGATCGCAATGCTGTCAGCCATATATACAGCCTCTATAACGTCATGGGTCACTAACACTATAGATTTTATAGGTGCTAAACCTGAAAGCCATATGTCAAGCAGCTCTGCCCTAAGATTCTCAGCAGTGAGCGGATCTAACTGTGAAAAAGGCTCGTCCATAAGCAGAATCTCAGGCCCTATACTTAGGGCCCTCGCAAGATTAACCCTCTGCCTCATACCTCCGCTCAACTCGCCTGGATAGAAATCCTCAAACTCCTGAAGCCCTACCAGAGAGAGATCTCCTGGCATGCTCTTCAGCCTCCCTCTTAGGCATACCCCTAGCCCTCAGAGGAAGAGCTACATTCTCGAGCACCGTTAGCCACGGAACTAAACTTGGGGATTGAAAGACAAACCCTATCTGTGGGCGATTCTTATCAATAGCTCTATAGATCATCTCGCCCGATGTAGGTTTCTCAACACCTGCTATTATTCTCAGCAATGTTGACTTGCCACATTATGAGGGGCCTAGTATGGCTAGAATCTCACTTCCAATCTCGAGATTAATCCCATCGAGAACTCTGACACTCCTCCCTTTATCTCCATACTCCTTTACAATGCTCTTTAAAACGACCAGAAGTTCTACTAATATTAGCACACCCCTATACCATGCTGTATAGCAACTCACCTACTTGAAGATCTCGAAGATCTAGTCATTATAATTGAAACCTATCCTCGTAGAGCTTTAAGTGTGAAGGTTTTTAAGCTTTATCCATAGGAATTAAAATATGTTGATCCAGGGCTGCGTATATAGCATAAACCAGTGTGAAGCTCCTCCATACATAGATCTACACCCCTATCTTCACATCCGCTTGTCCCCCGATGGTTGTTGATTATCATTGATATTCTTTTGTTTGTGTTGCTTTGCTTCCTGATCCATAGGGTTTTTTAGCCCTGTGGCATCGGGGGCTTCCATCTCCCCCCACAGAGATCTTGGGATCTCTATGGGCTCACCGGTGGCTGTTGAGCCCAGCGGCACTGGGCTCCCATCTAGGATAAAAACTCCGAAGCCCTTCTGGGCATAGCCCTCATAAAGGGCTTCAAGGGCTTTAAAATAGAGGTTGATCAAGGCAACTACCTCTCTATGCCATTTCTCACCACCTTTGCTGCAGATCCCTATTCTATCCTCCCCATATTCTATCGAGGCATTGTGTATTGGGCGGATCTTCGATGTATTCCTAGGATCTACCATCAATATCGGTACACCATATTCCCTTGCCTTGTCTATTATTGCGTTCAGCTCTTCTTTCAATGCACTCTGATATATCCTATGCCTCCAGATATTCTCTCAATAACTGTTACTCCTCTCATCCTCAGTGTATCTCTCACTATTATGTTTGCTGTCTTCATCCTATAGTATCTCTTCTTCTCCCCCCTCCCTAAGCTTCTCCATAGCATTTCTGGTCTCTCTGCTACAAGATCCATATCTCTCTTGAATACTCTCCTTCCTATAGTTATAGCCCAGTGTTGTCTTTGCAAGGTCTGTTTCTAGGATTGCTGCGGATGCCTCGTAGATTGTTGCCACTGGGTTCTCATTAACATCAACAGGCTTAACATTCTCAGGCTTGTAGATCTCGACCTCTTTTTCTAGGGATAGGTGGAAAGCTACTCTCCTATTCTCCCTATCAAGCTTGATCTTTGCGTGGGATGTCGGTTTGAAGCCTCTTGCAAGTAGCTTGTAGAACTCCTTAGAAGGCTCTAGATCGAGATACACCCAGCCCCTATGGGTATTGATGGCAGCTCTTGTGAAGAAAATATTCTCAACACCATTTATGCTGATCTTAGCTGGGTTTACCGGTTTCCACGCATGGTCATCGACTAGCCATAGACTAACACTATTGATCCTAGGCACTAGTATTCCATCGCTCATCTCAAGATCAACCTGGTGCTGAGCGATCTCCCAAGATCTTCTCTAGAGATATCTCCTTAGCCTCCTACTCCTAAGATCCCTTTCTCCAGACCTAGATGCTTAACGATCTCATTAAAGATCTCTCTAGAGTATTGCCTAGCCTTATTCCTCCTTAGAGAGGATACCCTTTCAACAGCACCCTGGCATAGGCCATGTATATAGTGGGATGGTATATTTGGATAGATATCCCTTAGCTCGTAGTACTTTTCATTCTTAAGCCTATAGTAGCTCTCGATAATATTCCTAGATGCGTGGGGAAGCACATCTCCAAGCATCTCGCTATATATTCACGACCTCTTCCAATACACTGAAACCCCTCCTAGATAGCTTCTTTGAGGGTATAACAGCGGTTCTACTAACAACTATCTTATCTCCTGGCTTTGCAACCCATATCCACCTCTTATCCCTCTTTCTCTTTCCCCTAGCCATTATCCCTAGTCTCTCTTTGTCCCTAAACCTCCACTCCAACCATTAATCAATAATGAAAAAATATAAAAAGATCTTTACTACTATGAAAAAGAGTTCAGCCCAAAGAATTTTACCTACTGGCATCTTTTCCACTCTATAGGGCTGAATAATTTGGGGTTATGTTTTGTGAATATAGAGGAGGCAAGGCGATGTATCGTAGTTATTTGAGGGTCGCTCGTCAAGGCTCTCAGAGGATTAAGGAAGAGTGCTTATAGGTCTTCGCAATCTCTACTCTGCGGGGTAAAGCTTTCATTAAATAAGGTTAGAGCACAGGCCTCCTGAGCTATGTAAGCTTTATTAGGCTTTACAATGTACTATTTAAGGCGATGATCGTATGGGGAATGTCTGCAGATCTATGGATTTTATCGCTCCAACATTCCAAGATCTATGTATTACATGTCCTAGCAGAGGCATGTTCTTCTCAGCAAAATCTGATCTAGAAGCGATAGATAGGAGCTTTCTCATACTTGGAAGCTCTGCTTTCAAAACTCGTTTAAAGTTCTTCAATGAGATCCTTAGGTTTATAACTGAAAAGCCTAGCCCTTTTAAGACGGGGTCAAAGCTAGTTAAATGATTATATCGCTGTGTAAGATGTAGGTGGTTTCTGATGCCTGATAAGGTGTGGATTGTTACGGCATCGATATATGTTTTAGAGAATATATGGAGCTTCTATGTAAGGGGAGATTTAGAGAGGGTTGAAAAGGTAATTGTTGTTGATGAGGGGGACGAGCTAATTCGAAGTAAATCTAGGGGGCTTCTAAGAGATCTCGATGTGGAGTTCCACGGACCTAAGGAGAGAGAAAATTTCTTCAGAACTAGGTATGGATCTTCTTACGAGAGATATCTATCTCTCATACCAGAGAGATCTCATGCAGAGACTAGCTATGGATTCCTCCTAGCCTATGAGGCTGGCGTTGATTACGTGTTAGAGCTTGATGATGATGTATATCCAGAAAATGGATATAGCCTTGTTAGGGATCATATATCGAATTTAAGATCTACAAATGGAAAATACGTTGAATCACCTGGAAAATGGATTAACACCATAGACTTTTTAGTTCTAGACCCAAAAATCGATCTCTTTCCAAGAGGACATCCATATGATCCTTCAACAAGGGTCAGGAGCTATAGATTTAGAATAGCCGATAGCGAGTGTGTGTTAAATATGGGGCTCTGGACTGGCCACCCGGATCTAGATGCCTTAACAATACTCTACCTAGGAGGTCTCGATGGAAGGGCTAGGGTTAGCTCTGTCTCTATAACTGAGAAGAGGATAATCCCAGCTAAGGGTAACTACTTTGCAGTATGCTCTATGAATACATCATTCTCGAGAAAAATAATCCCGGCCTTCTACCAACTCTATATGAAATATATGGGGATAGATAGATTCGATGATATATGGTCTGGGATCTTTTTGAAGAAGATCGCAGACAGGGTAGGAGATCTCATATGTATTGGCTCCCCTGCTGCGAGACATGTTAAGAGACCTAGATCTGTGTGGAAGGATTTAAGAGCAGAGCTTGAGGGAATGATAATAAACGAGACACTATGGAAAATAGTAGATCAAGCAGAGATAGGTAGTAAAAAGTATGCGGACGCCTATATAGAGCTAGCAGATAACATAGCCAAGAGACTCGGCAATTTTAGAGAGGAGCTTCACAGAAAATTCCTCGAAGCCCAGGTAGATAGGATGAGACTATGGGTCGAAGCTCTTGACAAGCTGGCCTAGCATTTTCTAAATATATCCTATGAAAAGGGAAGTTCCTTAGAGGTATGTGATATTGGATATCGTCCTTTTCTTTGAAATCCATCAACCTATAAGGATCTCCCCTCTAGTAGATGTTCCTCCAGGCCTAGACATAAAGGATCCTAATGTGCTCTTTGAATGGGATCTCAATGAAAAGGTGTTTAAAAGAGTCGCTGAGAGGGTATATATAAAAGCCTCAAAGATCCTCTATAGGGGTTTAAAGGAGAATCCAGAGTTTAAATTCACAATTAGCGTCTCAGGTATCACGCTAGAGCTTATGAGGAGATGGGCGCCTGAGGCTTTAGAGCTTATGAGGAAGATGGCTGAAACCGAGAGGGTCGAGTTCGCAGCTCAGACATATTATCACTCACTAGCATGGCTTATAGATAGAGATGAGTTCATGGAACAGGTTTGGGAGCATGTTAAGATCTTAGATGAGCTGATAGGATATAGACCAACATCTGCTGAGAATAGCGAGTTCATATATAACAACGATATCGGATGCATCTTAGCCTCTATGGGATTCAAAGCAGTTGTTACAGAAGGAGTTGAGTGGATACAGGGTTTTGCTGGATATAACTATGTCTATGAGAACCCTCTCTGCAGTATTAGGTTATTAATTAGAAACTATAGGCTAAGCGATGATATAGGCTTCAGATTTAGCCTCAGAACATGGAATCAATATCCCTTAACAGCTGAGAAATACGCATCATGGCTTGAAGCCTCTCCTGGAGATCTAGTATTTATAGCAATGGATTACGAAACCTTCGGAGAGCACCACTGGCCAGAAACCGGGATCTATGAATTCTTAGAATGGCTTCCAAGGGAGGTTTTAAGAAGATCAAGGCTCAAATTCTCAACAGTTACAGAGGCGGCTACAATGAATAGAGTTAAGGGTGTATACGATGTACCGTCATGGAATACTATAAGCTGGGCGGATGAAAGGGATCTATCGGCGTGGATAGGCAACGAGGTTCAGAAGATATCGCTTGAAAGGCTAAAAAGTCTTTATAGCTATGCAAGAGCACTTGGCGGAGAAGTCCTCAGACTATGGAGACTCTTCTCCATGACGGATCATTTCTATTATCAGGCAACCAAGACAGGCCCTGCAGGGGAGGTTCACAGCTATTTCAACCCATATAGGAGTCCCTATAGAGCTCAGATAACATATTTAAGGGCTCTTGATATATTTGCTAGATATATAGTTGAGATGGCCAGAAGAGATATATGTGTGTTTCTGGAAAAATTCAAAGCCTTGGATAAATATTGTTTCTACTTCACAGATCAAAGAGGACTCTATATCGGTGTAAGAGCATGTAGCTATATAGAGCTCCTCAATGCTTTAAAAACGCTGCCTAAGAGCATCGTTGAACATCACATGGCAAGGAAGGATATAGAGATATGGCTCAGAGATGTATTGTTAGTAGAAGGCGATCTCGAGGATATAAATGAGAGATGCGGCATTAAATTCATTTAATAAATAATAAAAATTCTATCTCAAGGCATCTAAAAACTCTACCACTATCTGCACCTCTTAAATAATTACTTTACCAGGATCAACTTTGTCTATATATAGACACACCAATTCTGCACCTATATTTTCAAGTTACAATAAGCTATAATATCTTTATACTTTCATATCGCTCGATTTCGATCTTTGATTCTTTTGCTCAGATCTCTAGCCATATCCCCAACCCTTACATACCTCCCCAACCCCGTTCTAATCCCTACCACAGTTACTTGAAGCGGTGTGTATCCGTTCTCTTCTAGAAAGCCTATATCACCCAATATCTCTTCAACATCTCCATCTCTTATTATGGACCCCTGTTTCATAACGATTACCCTATCCGCTACTTCACCTATTAGCTGTAGGTCGTGCGCTATTAAGACTATTGAATGTCCCTCCTCTACTAGTTTTTTGAGGATCTGGAGCATTTGCAGAGATCTCCTATAATCTATTCCTGCAAAAGGCTCATCTAGGATAATTACGTCCGGCTTAATAGCCAATATCGTTGCTATTGCTAGTCTATGTCTCTCGCCAAAGCTCAATATATGTGGGGAAATTGTTAGTGGTTTCTTAAGATCTACAGCTTTTAAGGCATATTCGATCCTCTCAGCAATCTCCTCATTACTATAACCCAGCTTCTTGAGACCAGATGCTATCTCCTCATATATAGTTGCCGCAAATATCTGTGAATCAGGGTTTTGGAAAACATAACCAACGTGCCTCGCTATCTTTGACGTGGGTGTTCTCTTAGTATCCATTCCGAGAACCTTTACAAAGCCTCTATTGGGTTTTAGAAGGCCGTTTAGATGCTTTGCAAGTGTTGTCTTCCCAGCCCCATTTTCACCTATTAATCCTATAAATTCCCCTCTAACTATGTTTAGGCTAACACCCCTCAGAGCCCAATCGCTTCCTTGGCTATATCTATACCATAGATCTTTGGCCTCTATAAGCTTATCCAAAACGGTCACCTAGGATCTCCTTAACGGTTTTCACACCTTCATCAACGGTTATGGGGATTCTATGGATTTCTATGCCATCTTCAGCAAGTCTATAGAAAACCTCGCTGATCATGGGAGATCTAATGCCGATCTTCCTTATAAGATTAGGATTCCCAAATACTTCCCTAGGATCTCCATAAGCTTCTATTCTACCATCACTCATTATAGCAATTTTATCAGCAACCTCAACAGCCCATTCTATTCTATGCTCAACAACAATTGTTGTGATTTCCGCCTCTCTTTTGAGCCTCTCTATTAAGCCTAAGACCTTGGCGGTCCCTATGTGATCTAGCATTGATGTTGGCTCATCAAGGATCAGGATCTTGGGTTTTAGAGCGAGTACAGATGCTATAGCAAGGATCTGTTTCTCGCCAGCTGATAGAGATCTTGGTGATTGTCTAGCTTTCCCCTCAAGCCCTACATATTTTATAACATTCCAGGCCCTAGCCAGGATCTCTTCCCTCGGAAGACCTAGATTCTCTAAACCCATAATCACCTCCTCGATTGCCGTGGGCATTAGAAGCTGAGAATCTGGATTTTGAAAGACAAATCCGATGTTTCTTACAATCTCCTCAGGGCGTAAATTCAGGATCTCTTTTCCAAGCACTTTTACAGATCCCCTTATCTCTCCCCTTATCATATTTGGTATGATCCCTGCTAATATGTAGAGAAGCGTTGATTTACCGCATCCAGAGGGTCCCATTATTGCTACAAACTCACCCTCTTTAATATCGATATCTATACCCTTCAAAACCCAGTCCTCGGAGAGAGGATATTTAAACCATAGATCTTCAATCTCTATCGCAAGACCCATCTCAGAAGCCCTCTTATAGCGATCTCGGAATAAGGCTATATAGTGAGAAACCCATTAGCTTATAGACGGCTATAGAGGCGTATATTGCTATAATTAATATAGATGCCAATGTATCTTTTCTACCCCATTGAATGGGGAAAGCATAGCTTCTAGCCCTCGAATATCCAAAGCCCCTGACCATCAGGGTTATGCTCAGCTCCCATGCAAGGCTCATTATCCTTATAATCAGGGGTATGAAGACAGGGATCATGTTAGAGACTCTTTTAAGAGGGTTCTTGGAATCCACCTCTATACCCCTAGCCTTCTGCACATCCATTATATTCCTGATCTCAGCTATAGCTAGTGTAAGCATTCTAAGTGATAGGAGGAACATAAAGCCAGCTTTATATGGTAACCCTAGCTTCGAAGATACCTGCACAAGATCATATGGCTTTACTGTTGAGAGAAGGATGCTCATAGCAATTACCGGGTTTACTATAAGAAAGAATTTACCAGTACCAACTAGGAGCCCTACATCGGTTATCCTTATGCCCGTAAGAGGAAATGTGAAGAGATACTCCCCTGTGTTCTGATAATAGCTAGCCCACATTAGAACAGCTACTAGGAAGAATATGGAACTATAGAGGAATGTTAATAAAAATCTCATTAAAGGCAGCTTAGCAATGATCATTCCTATGAGTAATGAGAAAAAGATCAAGAAAGACACTGAACCATCAAATTGACATACTATTGAGGAAAATAATACCATAGCGAACCATAAGATCTTAACCCTAGGATCTAGAGAGTGAATAGGGCTTTTTCTGTCCACATAGAGTCCTAGTTCGCTCATCGTCTTCCACACCTATCCATAATATCTCTCCTAGCTTCTTCCATGTTAATATATAACCTCTCCAGATCTATAGTGAGAAGCTTACCATTTGAAACCACATGTCTTCCGCCGATGAAAACATCTCTAACTGAGAATAATCCGAAATCATATACTAGGCTATAGGACGCCTCATCAGGATCTTCTATGCTAATGGGGATAATAGGTTCTAGAACCTATTATCCCCACTTGAAGCCCCTTTTAATTATTCCAACATCTTCCCAGCCGAGCGCCTTGGCCCCGTTTATTATTGCGTGTTTCAATAGATCTTGAGGAAGGAGTTTATAGGGAGTTGAATATAGAGATCCCTGTGCAGCTATTGCAACCTTTATTTCGAAGAGTACGTTCATCCAACCAGCGGTCGCCGGGCCATCTGTTCCCATAGTAATCCTAATCCCCTTCTCGATCATCTCAGCTATTCTAGCAATACCGGATCCCCAGCTCATGATTGTGAAGGGACAGTATGATATAAAGGGTTTATATCTGGATAGGATCTCGAGATCTGAATTGCTAACATATACAGCATGAGCTAGAAGAGGCTGTGTATCTAAAACCCCTAGGATCTCCAATGCTTCAGCAGGTGTTGTTCCATAGAGTTTTTTAACAATCTCAAGCTCGTCCCTAGATTCTGCAAAATGCATGTGTATCCTAATCTCTCTTTCTCTAGAGACCTCTGAAGCCATTTTAATGGAATCACCAGAGACGGAATATAGAGCGTGGATCCCTATCATACCTTTCACAAGCCCCTCGTTATTGTTGAGCCTAGATGCAAATGATATAGATTCCTCAATCGTATGTTTGGGAGGCCCCTCAAATAACTCTATAACTCCGAGGGAGAGAGAAGCCCTTATCCCTATCTCTTCACATGCTTTCACAACCTCATCTTCATAGAAATACATATCACCAAATAGCGTTATCCCGTTTAAGAGCATCTCTGCTATCCCAGCTATAGCTCCTGCATAAATATGATAGGGCTTTAAGCATGATTCAAGTCTCCAGATTTCTTTAAGCCATGATATCCCAGTACGCCTTATCGATATCCCCTTAAAGATATACATTGGAATATGATTGTGGGTATTGACTAGTCCAGGTATAACAAGGCTTCTACTAGATCCAAAAACTTCTTCCAATCCATATTCTAACCCCTTTTCATAGCTCGTAACATCCTCAATTACACCTTTCTTAACATCAAAAACAACGATCCCATCTTTTATAAAGGGTCTCTCTGGATCTAATGTGAATATCCTACCTCTAACTCCTATTAGGCTCATGGAATTCCCCTTAAACTTTTATCCCTTGATGGCTACTCTATCTTTCCAATAAAGCCCTCTCATCTTGATCGGTTGATACAATATGTAGCCAAGTATAGGAGTTATTGTTAGAGTTACAATGCAGTTGTTAAATATAACCCATGGGGCAAACCACCCCCATATCAGGGGTCTTGGGAGCCCTATTACAGGCTCTAACAGATCTAGCCACCAAGAGATGTAGAGAGATACCCATATAGAGCTTATAATGCCTCCCCATATATAATATTCTATGAGGCTTCTATAAAGCCTCCTATACTTCCTATGCTTAGATAGCCTGTAAGGGCATCTGCTATGAAGTTGCCAATTGCAACACCAAGGGCTCCTGGAACGCCGAAGAGTATACCGAAGAGAGGCGCCAAGGCATTTCCGGGCCTAACCCATGTGAATCCAGGTATAATTGGTATTCCCCCTGTTGCTGCTAGTGCTCCTCCATAGAGTGCCGCACAGAGAGCTGTTATAGACACATCAACAGCGTCCCATCTAAGCTCCTGCCTAATGATTCTAAAGCCTGAGACCGTTCTACCGCTGATCTCTAGGAAAAACACTATAGTCCCGATAACCCATAGCACCCCTCCCACAGCGAACCAGAAGTCCCTTCCAAGGACTACAAAGGGCTGGGTTATAAGCCATTTACTAGCTGCATCAGGAGAGATCCCCTTGCTAACTATATCATACGCTATAAATACAAATAGAGCTATAAATAGAACAGCAATGACTATACCTATAGACCACAGGGCCGTCCCAGGCCTACTCACCATGATCACCTCCTTATTCTCCTATAAACATATACGAAGATCCCTACACCAACTAGGAATAATAAGAATCCAAGGATGGTGGTCATAGCAGGAGCAATGGTACTTTGGGCAAGACCCCCAGTTGGTGAGTAAAAACCGCTATATTTATATATAGCATATAAGGCCATACCAAATAGCCATAGTCCCCCCACAGAAAGCGCTGCTAGCCATCCTCTAACCCGTATAAAGGCCATTACCATCCCTGCTATTAAAATAGCTAAACCTATCGAGATCAAGAGTATTTCGTACTGGTTCATCAGAAATATCCCTGATAATATATATTTACAAATTTATATGCTTTTGATCTATTGATCTTCATAGGCCTACTTTCATATATTTGCATAAAAAAATTCAAAAACGAGCGTTATTGTTTATAGCAGATGCTAGTTAATATGTCTCTCTCAATATGGTTCCCTAAACCTTGGATGAAAGATAGACCCCCATTTCCATGTGCTATGCCGGCAGATCTTAGAACCATATTTGGTTTTCCATTTTATTATAAATATAAAATGATCTCTCGTTCTCGAGGCAATACATAAGCTTAAGAGGATTATAAGGTAGGCCTAGATGAATGACTCATCAAAAATGTTAAGTGTGAAACCAAACAATATTATAAATGATAATAAAAGAGCTATATTTCGAAAGACTAGCTATATATGAGAAAAACTGGGTGCAACATCATGTTTAGGTGAGATCATCTTACCAGGGGTTCCATTCTATTTCGCGCTGGCTACTGTGTTGATCTAGACATCTCTAAAGTCATCCCAAGATAGAGATTTTTATTGATACGCAACAATCCAATCGTGGATCTTTGCAACAATATATCCTAAGCTTCTATAGACTTTTATAGCTGGCTCATTATTTGCTTCAACATGCAAAGACGCTATGGCCCCAGATACGATGGCCTCTCTAGTTATTGCCGATGTTGCTGCCTTAGCATATCCTCTACCCCTATATTCCGGCCTTGTATATACATCGCCGATCATGTGTATCTCCTCTAGCGTTATGTACCTAGACGCTGTAGATACTAGCTTTCCATCTACTATAACTCCATAATACCTCCTCTTCTTAAGGATCTCTCTAGCCTCTTCCTGGTTCAGAGTTTGTCCTCTAGATCTTCTGAGTTCGAGGAAGAGCTCTGAGTGATGAGGCCTAAGCCTTACCGCTAGCTCCTCTTTATCGTTTGGCGGGAATGTATCTTCAGTACAGATCATATTATAGAATGTTCTTTTCTCTACCCTATTATACCCGATCTCCTTGAGTTTCCGTATTACCAGCTCTATGTGTTCTTCTTCATTCTCATATAGATGTGTATATGCCACTCTATCCGGCTGGATCTTCAGTCTTGAAATTAGCTCTCTAGCAGGTCTCCACAGATGAATCCCATATAGCCTTGGACCTCTCCATATGAGTATATACGATTCAATCTCGTTATTTGAAGCGCCCAGAATAATATCTATATTTCTGAACTCATGAACCAGATCATAGACCAGGTAGCAGTGAGGAGGAAGGGGATCTTTCTTATAGAGATCTGTTAGAGAGGCTATAAGATCTTTATAGTTGTGAAGAGCGTCCCATAGGGTGATTATTCGCATTATTCCTCCCTATTTCGATATATACAATTCATCGAGGATCTGCTTCTGCTCTTGCTAACAGATCTTAGAGCCTGGGCTAGGTTCCCCATCTATAGTCAGTATAAATGGTCTCTCATCTTTTCCACAGCCTGCCGCTAGGATCATGCCCTCACTAATATATCCTCTTATTGTTTTTGGTTTCAGATTTGCCACCACAACAACTCTTTTCCCCACTAACTTATCTGGCTCGTACCACTTGCCAATTCCAGCTATAATTTGTCTCTCACCCATCGGGCCTAAATCTACTATAAGCCTTAGAAGACTTGTGCCCTCTACTCTTGAAGCGTTTTTAACAACACCTACCCTCAGATCTATCTTTGAGAACTCATCTATAGAGATTTCCTGCATATAATCATCATCTCTTCTCTACACAGTTATTGTCTCGCCAGGTCTCATGATCCTTACCTCAGTTTTTAGCCCCTTCTTACGTACTAGATCTACTAGCTCGTTAGGATCCGCCTTAATAAGTGGGAATGTATTGTAGTGCATAGGTATAACGATCTCGACGCCTAGAAGCTCTACAGCTTTAGCAGCCTCTCTAACGCCCATTGTAAAGTGCCCCCCTATCGGGAGCAAAGCAATTCTGGGGCTGTAGAGCTCCCTTATAAGGGCCATATCGCTGAATACTCCTGTATCACCAGCATGGTAGATGCTATCCTCTCTACTCTTGATAACAACCCCAGTTGGAGATCCTTTTGAAGAGCTATGCATAGCCGGGGTCAGATATACTGTGATTCCTTCAAGAGATATTGGGCCACCTATATTCGCACCAACAGCCCTTTCCCTGGCACCTGCTTCAGAAGCTATGTGATCTGCAAGCTCATAGATAGCAACAAGCTTCGCATTCACACTCCTCCTAAGGATCCTAACCGTGTCCCCCACATGATCCCCGTGATCGTGTGTTACTACTATATAATCAGGTTCTGGGATCTTGTCGATGCTTATAGGCGATAGAGGGTTCGAAATCCAAGGATCTATTAAGATCTTCTTTCCAGAGGTCTCGATCAGGAAAGCTGCATGCCCATACCAGGTTATTCTTGCCATCCATAGCCACCACTATAAATGTCATAAGCAATGATAAAAATAATGCTCAATTCTTAAAACGGTCTCTCCAACTTCTAAAGCCAATATAAATATTGTTATAGATTCTTACTAAGTGGACGCTATGACTAGTATAGTAGATCCTCTGACATCGCTGCTGATCATAATATCCATCTCGGGAGCTATGGCTATGATCCTTAGGAGGGCTGGTTTTAGCACCGTAGTTGGCTATATCCTTGGAGGGATCTTGGGATCATTGATCGGTGCCCCTGTAGAGGTTTCTCCATTAATAGCGCAGCTTGGGTTGATCCTACTTGGATTCGAGATTGGCGCTGAGATCGGTGGGAGAAAGGCTTTGGGATCCTTCAGGCAGGCCCTTATAATCGAGATAATATCTATGTCCCTAATATATATCCTCACAGGATTAGTCTCAGCAATCCTTAGGTTAGGGTTTATAGGCCATATACTACTCTTTCTAATAGCTATTAATACATCTACTGGCATATTATACAAGGTTATCCATGGAAGGGTTGGCGAGGATGTAAGATCTCTTCTCCTTGCAGCATCTGTGATAGAGGATACAGTTGCGATATCCGGTTTAGCTGTATTTATAGCTGTTAAGGATATAGCCAACTCTATAGATTTAATTCTATCTATAGGAAAGGTGGGATTTTTAGCAGTCATAGCATTTCTCATAGGAGTATATGCCTTTAAAATGCTTGGCAGAAGACTCAGTGATCTCGAGATGTTACCCATAATAGCGATTTCAGCTGCATTGGCATATTACGTTACATTTGGAATAATTGGGGTTAGTCAGCTGCTAGGCACCTTCATAGCAGGTTTTGCATTAGCAAGAGCCGTGGATCTCGGAAGAGCTATAACTCAGCTGGGAGGTCTCAGAGAATTGGGGCTCCTCCTCTACTTCTCCTCGCTGGGTGGAGTGATTCCACAGCTGGGGGGTGGAGAGCTCTTGATAATACCTGCTCTCATAGCTTTGGTGATGATAGTAGTTATTATAAAGTTTGTTGCCTTCTCAACAGCCCTTTGGATGCTGGGGCTTGAAAGACACGAATCTATTAAGGCTGCGCTATATATGACATCTATTAGTGAGCTTGGGATCATAATATCCTCTCAAGCCTATGAGTCCAAGCTTATAGGCTCATCATATGTTATGTTAGCTACATATGTTGTTCTTATATCGGCGATCATATCTTCAATAGCGGTAAAATTTGAAAATACAGTTGTTATGGGGATCTACTATTTGATCCCTAATAAAGTGGAAGAAATAGCAAGACAATATCTATCCAGGGTAAGATATGTTTTAGCTGTAAGAGCACATGGATTAATGGTCTTCCTATATGGATTTATATTCATGGTCTTCATAGCAGTTGCAACAGATATAGCTATAAGCCTCCTAAGATATCTGCCAGAGTTTCTACTTCAATATGGTCTAATACTATCTGTGATAATAAGCACAGCATTCATTTTCTCGATACCATATTTCACATGGAAATCTTATAAAGATAAATTAGATAAGGATCCGCCAGCTAAGGCATATGTGGAAAAAATAATTGGTATAAATATATCGATGCTCTTAGCGATATTCGGCATATTTCTGGAAGCATATATTGTTAACAGGATAGTTTCAGAGCATCAAGTAGATATAGGGGGTATCCAGGGACACATAATATTTATAGTAATTTCTATACTTATAATACTATATATACTCAGGAATATATATTATTCTATCTCAAGAATATATATAAGAGGTTGATTATAGAATTATTATTAATGAGATCGTGGATATAAAACCTATTATTGTTGGATCATCAGATTACTTTTCATGCTTAGATATATATTTATGAACTTTTTTGGAGTTAAATATATATTTTATGAGATACATCATGTGGATGGGGTTTGTAGGATATGGGTGAAGAGGTAAAGATCCTTGGAGAGGCTCTTCCATTCGAGGAAAGGATAGAGATGCCTAACTGGATTAGCAGGCACACAAAGGTTGAGAGCTATTGGGAGATGCATAGGAAGTCTCTACAGGATTATGAGAATTTCTGGGCATCTATCGCTAAGGAGCTAGATTGGTTCGCACCATTTGAGAAGGTCGTTGAGAAGGGCGACTATCCCTATGTCTATAGGTGGTTCCCAGGTGGAAAGATAAACATATCCTATCTAGCTCTTGACAGGCATGTAGCTGGATGGAGGAAAAATAAGGTTGCATATATATGGGAGGGAGAGCCTGTTGATGGCAGCGGGAATCCCAGGGAGGTCAGGAAGCTAACATACTATGATCTCTGGAGGGAGGTGAATAGGGTAGCATATATACTTTCAAGGAACTTCGGGCTTAAGAAGGGGGATAGGATAGCTATATATCTCCCAATGATCCCAGAGCTTCCAATATTCATGTTAGCAGCAGCTAGGCTTGGAGTAATATTCACAGTAGTCTTCGCAGGCTTCACAGCGGAGAATCTGGCGATAAGGGCCAGGGATCTTGGTGCAACGCTTCTTGTAACAGCTGATGGCTTCTATAGAAGGGGTAAGATTATAAGGCTAAAGGATATAGCTGATAAGGCCCTTGAATCGGTGCCCAGCATCAGAAATGTTATTGTTGTGAGAAGGCTTAGCCACAATGTAAACATGGTTGATGGGAGGGACTTCTGGCTTGACGAGCTGTTGAGAGGGGTTCCAGCTAATGCATATATAGAGCCTACGAGACTTGAAAGCGATCACCCGCTGTATGTTCTATACACTTCAGGCACTACAGGGAAGCCTAAGGGAATTATACATGATCACGGAGGCTATTCAGTGCTTCTACAT
>Ga0209143_1000479_pt1 | contig 19493 bp, 19 predicted proteins | sample FaiFalFF_MnMetaG_3_FD_184739 | JGI IMG/M metagenome (GOLD analysis project Ga0209143, IMG submission 184739) | Freshwater microbial communities from Yellowstone National Park, Wyoming, USA - Fairy Falls B (FF_Mn_B) MetaG (SPAdes) (version 3) | ecosystem: Environmental > Aquatic > Freshwater >...
AATCTCAGAGTGGTAAGGATTAAGATTGAAGGGGAAAGAGTGGGGGGGAGGGGTTTGGGTTGGCTGGACTTCAGCAGCCTCGGAACCCCAGACACGCGGAAACTGTATGTGTAGGGCCTCCTTACGGAGGACATTGTTCTGTGGGCCGGGTCTGGGGTTTTTCCGCCGCCCAGGCCCAGCCTTATGTGTCTGGGGATCGTGGTGTTTGGCTCTTAGCAAGGATGTGTAGGTCCTTCAGTATTCTCTCAGCCACCCTTAAAATGGACTTCCAGAACGCCCTTCTCCCATAGCCCTCTGTCTGAAACCTCTCAAAACATCCCTGATAGACCTGGCAGTATCCTTGATGCTTGTTAAAGACTGCAGATCTAGCAAGTATTATCATCAACCTACTCTTCATATTCCGCTTCTTATGCCTCCCCGTCAACTGGAACCTGAAGATTAACCTTTCCCTCGACATAGTCTTTAACATAAGCCCATCATGCGAAATAATGTACGCTACTGCAGGTCCCTTAAGACCAAGCCTCTCGACAACCATCCTATAGAGCGGTAGCTCCATAGCCCTCTCATGAATCCTAGTCCCCAGCCTCTCAGTGTAGCGCCTTAATATCTTATGAGTCTCGACAACTAACGGATCATTTGTTGTGGTCCGTGTATGTTTGGCCGCCCTCTTTATCCCAGCAAGCTCCACCCAAAGCTCCGTCAGAGCCCTAACCTAAAGCTCCACAGGAGAAGTATAGAGCGGCTGGAATAAGTAAGGAGCTTCCTCGGATAACTATCAGCAACCACAACCCTCGGCCTCAACTTCCCAAACATCTCCAAGAAGTCGCCGAAGACCACCACCTCACCACCATCCTCTGGAAGGGCATAAACCCTGTTGCGGCCGAAGTCTACGAAGACCCTACGCACTTAGATCACCCCTCGTTCTATGGTCTTTATCTCGTATGGCCTCGCCGCCAACTGGAACCTCTCCACCATCCCACTCCATCCACATCACCCGTTTCGGAGAGGAACCCCCCACCGGCCCCACATATAAAGAGTAGTGGCCCCAATAACCAGGCCATCACCAACCCCAAACTAACTACGCTCAAGCAGAACTAAGGGAATAAAGAGGGAGACAAGCCTCATCAAGAAGGAGAAATCTAAACCAAGACACACACTAGGCATAAAACACGGAAACATACCAATACAGCTAGACCTATGGGGAAACGAAGTGATATTCAGGGGAAAAGGACAAACAACACTATATGGATACCCAAAATAGTTAAGACCTTAATATCGGGTAGGGTTTTAACATAGAGTATAGAGTATCCTTCACCTTATCATGCCTAAACTCTATCATGGCATGAGGAAGGTCGGGTCGGTTAAAGCCCTTCCTCAGAACTATACTTGTTCTGAGGAGGCGTGGAGAGCTTCGGCGAAAACGCGATCCTAGTAGATTTCACGGGCCTGTGAGATAAGACAGCTCTAAAGCGCTATATAGGGCGGCCCGCCGCTCTACTCATAGTGATAATTAGTTGAAAGATACCTCCGCTATTCTTAGGGAGCTGGGATACGAGTTTTACAGCCTCGAGGAGCCCGCGGAGAGGCCCGAGATCAGCGACCTCACCTTCTCGGACCTGCTGCCCGCTTTAGCCCACAGCGGCCTCGAGATAGCGAGTAAGCGCCTCTTCAAGCACCAATACGAGGCCTATAATGTGCTAAGTGAGGGGAAGAACCTCATACTCAGATCTGGGACAGGCTCGGGGAAGACTGAGGCTTGGTTCGCGTATGCCGCCAAGCACGGCGCAAAGACCCTCGCAGTCTATCCCACACTCGCGCTGTCGAACGACCAGATACTTAGACTCAGGAGATACTGCGAGGCGCTTGGACTCAAAGCGGCCATCGTCGATGCCCCGACGAGGAGCAAGTACGCCATGGAGGGAGGGGTCAGGGGTCTTAGAAGAGAGCTTGCCGCGGCGACACTAGTAATAACCAACCCGGCTTTTCTCCTCTCCGAGGTCAAGAAGATTGGTGGCGAAAGGCCACCCCTACTTAGAGAGTTTCTGTCGTCGCTTGACCTCATGGTCGTGGATGACCTTGACTTCTACTCGCCCCGGAGTCTGGCGATACTGATGGCCATGTGTAGGATAATCAAAGCAAGGCTCGCCCCCTCCCTGAGGTTTTGCTTCCTAACAGCAATGCTCGAGAACCCGGAAGACCTTGCATCATTCCTCACGGGAATAAACGGGAGAGAAACAGTCATAGTAGAGGGCAAGCCCTTCCATCCGAAGAATGTTACCTACGTCGTTTTGGGACGTGACTTAAGGAAAGTTTGGGAGAAGATACGTGGCAGGCGCGACGAGATACTCCGACTAAGGGTGGGGAGAGATGTTGAGGAGTCTCTCGAAAACTATGACCTATTTCTCAGAAATGTTTACAAGGTCCTCGAGACCGCGAGGGCTGCGGGGCTCGACCTCGAGGGTCTGAACCCGCGTCCCGACCCGGTTGAGCTTATGGCAAGGTACGCCGACGACGATTCTGTAACAGTAGTCTTCACGAGGAGCATCGCGAGGGCTGAGGAACTTAGGCGACGTGTAGCCGGGATCGTGGGGGAGGATCGGGTGGCGTCACATCACCATCTAGTCAGCAAGGAGGTGCGTGAGGTCATTGAGCAGAGGGCGAGGGGTGGGGAGCTGAAGCTCATCATATCTCCGAGAACCCTCTCGCAGGGAATCGACATAGGGATGATAAAAAGGGTCGTGCATCTCGGGTTACCCGAGACGCTGAGAGAGTTCCTCCAGAAGGAGGGCCGCAAGGGTAGGCGAGAAAGCATAGAGAGGACAGAGTCCGTAATAATTCCCCAGTCAAACTGGGACTATAACCTTCTCCGGCGAGGTACTGATGCATTCATCAACTGGCTCTCCATGGTCAGAGAGAAGGTTATCCTGAACCCGCGGAACAAGTACATCACCCTCGTGGAGGCCCTCTTCAAGGCCACCCGGCCTGGAGGCGTGAGAGAACTCTCCGCCGAGGAGGCCGGCCTCCTCTCCGCGCTAGGCCTCATGAGGGGGTACGTCCTCACACCTCAGGGCAAGAGGGCATGGGTCAAGATGAACTTCTACGAGTTTGCGCCGAGCATCGGCGTCAAGAGGATAAGGAAGAGGCGTGATGGGTCGGAGTCCTATCTCGAGGATATCTCACACGTGGATCTAGTTGAGAGGTTTCAGATAGGCTGCATAGACTACGCGTCGGACGGTATGGTCACTCAGCACCTCAGGAGACCGGAATCCGGCCGCCTAGTCACCGCCATTATCGTCGAGGACCTCTCTGAGAGCGTCTTGAGGAAGTACGAGGCCTTGTCCCTCGCACTCGAGGAGTATGAGTCCGTGAAGAGGCGCTGGGGGGAGCCCTCCTCGGTCTACTCGGACTATAGCTCTGGGAGGCTCCACACGGAGGTGGACTGCCTTGTCAAGCCTCCCGAAGGCTTCGGCATCTATGTTAAGCTTCCAAACCATATAGACTGGATAGTGACGAGCAACAGGCTCGATGTCTTCACCGTCGAGGGCAAAACGATAGTTTCGCCTAGGAGACGCGTCATTCCCGTCCCTACGCCGACTAACGGGGTTTACACAGACTACACCTACGGCACTTTGGTGGAGTCTGACCCGGGGGACGACCCGTCCATGCTGAGGCTTGGTATGGCCCTAACGGAGATCGTCATGAGACGCAAGCTTGGAGTACCATTCGAGACAATCAAGTATGACGTTATTGTTGTCGGTGACAGGAAGTTCGTCTCGATCCACGAGCCGGAGGCTGCCGGACTAGTTGAGGGGCTTGACTGGCTTAATCTAAAGAGGCTTGTTGAGGGGTATGAGCCCGACGAGCTAGATGACTATCTCCTAGAGTCCATCAACGAGATGGCCTACGCCGCGTTGATGAGCAGGGGGTTCGACTGGGAGGCGGCGAAGTTCTATGCCTGCAAGGTCCTCGAGAAGCTGCTTCTGAGGGAGAGGATCACTCTGAAGCTCCGCCTCGGAGAGATCCAGGTGCCTAGGCCAAGCAGAGGCCTGAAGATGTGCTCCCTAGCAGTAAATTATTTCGACCTAGACCAGTCCGGCTCCTTCGCGATATACTGTCTAGGAGTCTTTGACGGCGAGAGGTTTAGGGGCTCCTATGGGCTGAAGACACCCGAAGGTCCCGACAATGCTTACATAGAATCATCTTCAATCCTCTCAAGCCTCATAGACGAGGGCTTCAAGATACTAGTCTACGGGGCCGACTCTTTTGGCTCGATTGTAGAGAGGCTGGGCATGAAGTCTCTCAAGGCGAAGCTTGTCGGAACGTCCTCGATGGGGCTTATTAGTGACACAGCCGAGCTCGTCTCCGCTGTGATAGGCGAGAGAGTGCCCTTAACAGAGGCCTGCAGGTCGGTTGGGCTCGAAATAAAGTATGGCCACCTCGACGTCGCAATGAACGCAGCCTCCTCCGACATCACACCATCTAACCCTTACTGGCTTCAGCGCGCCATGGATAGGCTAGGCCCAGTAATTGAGAGGGTTACTGAGGAGGATGCGAGGGCGACGTACATGCTCCACCTGATCGGCGAGGCTCTCACTGGATGGCAGAGCCGTGCTGAGGCTTCTCAAACCTCATCCGGCCGAGAGACTCCATAACGCTCGCGACGTAGCTGTCAACGCGCTCAGGAGCCACTCCTATGCGTCTCAGTTCCTCCTTAATGTACCGCTCCACCAGCCTATAATTCTTGAACAGCTCGTTTATGGTCCGCCACTTAACATCTTTCAGTGCCCTACCGACCTCTTCATCGTAGGGCAAAACCCCCTTCACCATCATGAAGGCTAGTATCGGGTATCCGACGTAGTTCCTATAAGTTGTCCCGTTGTCGTCGGAGTCAGCAAGCATTCTATCAAGATCTAGGAAAACGTTATACACCCTATCGCCTTCTGATGCCTTGACCTCGGCTTGCTGGTCGCTGAGCACCCTGACACGATTTCCTGCTACGGCACCTGCTGCCTCCAAGACCTTAACCCTGGGTGGCATGGAGAGTGGCATCGAGCCTCAAGTCTTAACGCCTCACCGAGTTGATTAATTTTTGCAGCCAGCCTTCTAGAAGAGCTTTTATACCATGCTCATGGATGATCGTTTGATTTGGAGAGCCACAGTGTATCTGCTTTAAGGTTCAGGAGCGAGGATCTACAAGAGTTCGCCGAGAAATGCTTCATCCGTGTTGGGCTGCGTCCCGATGAGGCGCGGCTGGTGGCGGACCATCTAGTGACCGCAAACCTTAGGGGTGTAGACTCGCACGGGGTTGTTAGGATCCCCTACTACATCGAGGGGATCGAGGCTGGCTATGTATCTGTTAGCGCGTCGGTTAAAGTTGTCAGCGAGTCGTCGACGGCGGCCCTTCTTGACTGTGGAGGCGCTCTCGGGATTATCGGGGCGAAGAGGGCCGAGGAGCTAGCAGCTATGAAGTCGAGAGACCAGGGCTTGGCGCTGGTCGGAGCGGTTAACCTTGGGCACGTGGGGATGCTCGCATACTATACCGGCGACCTGGCCGCGAGGGGCTTCTTAGCGGTGGCCTTGGCAAACGGGCCGGCGGAGGTGGCTCCCTGGGGAGGGGCAACCAGGGTCTTCGGAACCAATCCGATAAGCTTTGCTATTCCTCGTAGAGGCGCTCCACCGATCATAGCCGACATGGCCACTAGCGCTGTAGCCAAGTTCAAGGTTGTCCTAGCAGCCGCGACGGGCGCCCGTATACCGGAGGGGGTGGCTCTTGGAAGCGACGGGAAACCCACCACGGATCCCCGGGAAGCGCTGAAGGGTGCTCTCCTCCCCTTCGGGGGCTACAAGGGCTATTCCTTCTCACTACTCGTCGAGGTCCTCGCCTCAGCCCTCATAGGCGCTCCCCGCAGCATCGAGATCAAATCACACCCGTCGACCCAGGGCGGGTTCGTGATTCTGGCCATTGACCCGGGCCTATTCATCGGGCCGGAGAATTTCTTTACGAGGGTTGAGCGGATAGTCGAGGTTGTGAAGACCTCTGAAAGAATGGCTGGTGTGGGTGAGGTACTGCTGCCAGGCGAGCCAGAGGAGAGGAGCTACGCCGATAGGCTAGCCAAGGGAATACCGATAGATAGCGCGACAGCCAAGTCTCTGATGGAGCTGGCTGCGCGGCTTGGGGTTGAGTTCCCTAGGCCGCTGGCCTAGGCCTCTTCAACGAAGTCGCTCAGCTTAGGAAGCTGTAGAGGCATCCCCTTCCGCTTCCTGATCTCCATGATGACCTTCTCGGCGAGCGAAGCTGGGACAGGCTTCCACGCGTAGAACTCCGTACCCCAGAAGGCCTTCCCCATAGTGGCTCCCCTCATAAGCTCTGCGAGGTCGTAGCTCTCCGCCGCAGGTATCTCGCCCGTCACCACTGATACGAACTCGGACTGGCTCACGTCTATGATCCTGCCGCGTTTCGAGCTTATGATGGATGTCACGGCGCCAATGAAGTCTGAGGGGACCTTCACCTCAACCTTGAGTATGGGCTCGAGGAGTGCTGGATCAGCGGTCAGTATGCTCGCATATATCGACCGCCAAGTGGCTGGGGCTATCTGTGCGTAGCCACGGTGGACCGGGTCTTCGTGGAGCTCCACATTGACAAGAACCGCCTTCACACCCCTCATCCTCTCGCCCGCAAGGGGCCCCTCCTGCATGACGCGCTGGTAACCACCAATAATCATCATCTTTGTCTCATGTAGATACTGTGCCCCCTTGGTCATGTCTACCAGTATGTTTCCTGAAGGGTCGATGGTCCATACATTCCTTGCTTCGTCAGCGTCCCATCCATGATCCCTAAGAATCTTCGCCACCTGTTTCCGATCCATCTCGTCGAAGAGCTCACCTTTCCTGATCAGCTCAACGATCTCGTCATCAAGTTTCTCGACATAGAAGTAGATCTTGTTGTGCCTGTTTGGCGACTTACCCTCGAAGACCCTGCCACGACTATTGACGGTCTCCCTGTAGAGGATTATAGGCTTTCCGGCAACAACCTCGAGGCCCGCCTTCTGTATCCAAGTCAACGCTATCTCCAAGTGAAGAGTACCCATGCCGCTGATCAGATACTCCCCCGTCTCTGGCCGCACAACGGTGACTAAGGTCGGGTCCTCGATCGTTAGCTTATTCAAGAAGTCGACGAGCTTGGGCAGATCTTTGCTGTGCTTTGGCTCGACCGCCACCGTCACGACGGGCTCAGAGACGTATTTTAGAGTCTCGAATGGCACCATCTCTACCGCCGCTAGCGTGTCTCCAGCCCTGGCGTCCTCTATACCGAGGAGAGCGGGTATGTTTCCAGCCGGGAGAGTGTGGATCAGCTCCCTGTTTGGACCCATATAGACAGCTACTTGCTGGACTCTTGCCTCGATGTTTCTACCGACTATGAGCAGCTTGTCGCCATCCGAGACTGTCCCGCTGAAGAGCCGGCCCGTGACCACGACGCCTGCGGCTGGATCAACCTTAACGTCCGTTACCGCCATAACGGGGATACCGTTCTCGTCGCACTCCAACATGTCCTGTCCAACCTCTGAGTCTATGGGGCCCTTCCATATCTTAGGTATCCTATACTTCTGAGCCACGTGGGGAGGCGGGTGATGGTTGATAACCATCTCAAGTATTGCCTCGTGGAGCGGGAAATTCTCCCTAAGCCAATCGATGTTGGAGGCTGCAAAAGCCTTAATCACGTCGCTAAACTTGAGTCCCTTCTTCTGCGCCTGTGGAAGCGTGAAGCCCCACCGATCCTTAGCTGAGCCCAGCGCGATGCTCCCATTCTGGAAATTTACCTTCCACTCACTCCTCATCCAGGGCTCGCCATACATATCGATGAGCCTATTGACCTCCGTCACAATCCTAGCCAAGGTGTCCTGAATCTTCTCGGGGGTCAGCTTGAGCTCCTTTATAAGCCTGTCAATCTTGTTGATGTATAGGACGGGCTTCACCCTCTCTGATAAGGCCTGTCTTATCACTGTCTCTGTCTGCGTCATGACGCCCTCGACGCTGTCGACGACTACTACTGCTCCGTCGATCGCCCTCAAAGCGCGGGTAACTCTCCCTGAGAAGTCTACATGTCCCGGCGTATCGATCATGTTGATAATATATGGCTTATCCAGCTCGTAGTAGAGGCTGACGTTCGCAGCCTTTATCGTCATCTGTCTTTGCTGCTCCTCCTCGAGGTAGTCTAGGGCGAGGGCCCTCCCCGCCAGGGTGGGGCTGAGCAGACCCGCCGCCGCGAGCAGACTGTCAGTCGTGGTGGTCTTGCCGTGGTCAACATGGGCGATAATTCCAATATTCCTTATACTATCCTTCTGCCGTAGTATCTCGAGCACTTCGCTGATACGCTTGACTCTACCCAACTCAACATTCCTACCCTAATCCATGTTTTAAAGATTAATATGGAGGGGTGCCGACTAAACATATTAACATGGATATCCGAACAGCGTTGTCTGTCCCTTTCCCCTGAATATTACCTCGTTTCCCCATAAATCCAACTGTATAGGTATGTTTCTGTGTCCTATGCCTAGTATGTGTCTTAGTTTAGATTTCTACTTCTTAACGACGCCTACCTACCTCTCCAAGCCCTTAACGTTTGTTAGGGCGTAGTATAGTTCTCTGGGCAGTATTAGCCCCCGAGATCTTTATATATCTTGGTAATAGTTCTGCTTGAGCATAGTGAGTCCAAGTTAGGGATGGCCCGACTATTGGGGCCACTACTCCTTATGTGCGGGGCCGGTGGAGGGTCTTATCCGAAACGGGTGATGAGGATGGAGTGGGATGGTGGTGAGGTTCCACGTGATGGTGAGGCCATACGAGGTAAAGACACAGAACGAGGGTGTGCAGGGATATTGAAGTTCTACGCGGATGTTCATAGGACTAAGAAGAATAACGAGAAATTCAGGATAATATACACTACTGACGGAACAACTTTCAAGCACGTAGACAGCTTCAGCGAGATCCCGGCTGGGCCCGGAGACAAGCTATTCATGGATACAATACCACCCCAGCATACTGACGGTGCTATAGAACTTCTGAGAAAGGGAGTGGAGATCTATTATCTTAGGAGGCTTACATTGTTTGAGAAGATGCGTAGGGAGCATAAGCTTCCGAAGACTACTAGGGGAGACATAAAGACATTGATGAACATAGAGGAGAGGTGGTTCAGGAGGGTTACTGAGGACTTCCTAGTTATGCGGAGGATGATATTGGCCTATAGGTCTCTATTGAAGACTCATCAACAATTACTCAACAAGTATAGGGCTTTGTCTGAGGCTGAGAGGGAGGTTCTGAAGCCAGCAATCTCCTCTATCGAAAAACAGTTGGAGGAGATGGCGAAAAAGATAACTGAGGAGGCTGGCAGAAGACTTCCGGCCTATAATGTGCTTCTTGAGGGGCTGGGGATAGACGGTAGTTTGGCTGGCAGGGAGGCTCTGGCAGAGCTGCTAACGTATGCTGATTTCGTCAATAGTTCTCTGAGGGGGTTGAAGAAGCTTTTAGGACTTTACAAACCAATTAACTCGTCGAGAACGGAGTATTGGAGGCTATACGATGGTAAGTTACGTTATGCAGTCAACAGACTCGCGATGGCTTTCTATAATAATAGGCCAAACGGACGCCAATGCTGGGAGCTAGTAAAACAGATCAAACAACTAGTGGTGACGGCGCAGGCACCGGGATAGGCCCCCGGCAGCGAGGGGAAAAACCCCAGAGCTATACACACCGGGGGCTGCGATTTTTTAATCGCCGGAGAATTTCTCCGGCGGGTTCCATGTTTTTAATCCCGGTGTCTGGGGTTCCTAGACTTACTACCGGGGACATACAGACTAATCAATCCCTCCCCCAATCTTTCCTCTTTTTCTACTCGTCTCTCAATCCCTCTGATCCTCAACCCACACAAACACTAAGCCTCACAACGCTCACCTAATCAAACCACTGACCCTTATAATAGGGTTAAATCTCGTGTCCACGGATCCCGCCGCATAAAGGCAGAACAATACCTAAGTAATGCACTTCTGATTAAGAGCAGTTCAAGAATACTAATAGATGGGAAACGAAAAACCGCTTTAAGAATAAGCAGGCCCCCTCCATCCCTCCTCCATCATCCGAGAATACTATTATAGGTGGGTCCGAGTAGGTGGTTATGAGGTTGTCCTCGTCGGTGACCGTGCGGGCCGCGCGGCAGTCTGACAGGCCAGGTATAGTTGAGCTGGTATTGAGGGCAAAGAGGCTCAACGAGGAGTTCGACCCACTTCTGAGGCTCTCTCCCACCGTATCGCAGGCTGTCGAGAAATACGTGGATGAAGCGCTTCAATCGTCGAGATCCCTTGTCTTGGTGGCGGAGTATGAGGGCAAGCTTGTGGGCGTGCTTAAGGCGGACATTGTCGATCGGCTTTTTTATGACCCACCACTAGAAGGCATTATCAGGGAGCTATACGTCCTGCCCGAGTTCAGGAGGAAGGGTGTTGCCAGCCTCCTAGTCCTTGAAGGCTCAAGGATTCTGAAGGAGCGTGACGCAGGAATCATAACTGCCGAGTTTCCCTCACTCCACAAGATAGCCGCGGAGTTCTACGAGAACATGAAGTTTAGACCCATCTTCAGCAAATACGCGATAGAGACGGAGAAGACCCTCCGGCAGAATGGGGGTTTATCGAGGGTTGCAGAGCTACGCCGTTGAGGCGGAAGACCTAAAAAAGACTTTTAAGACAAGTGTCGGCCGGGCCTTACTGAGGAAACAGACGGTGATTGTGAACGCTGTTGACGGCCTGACCTTGAGGATAGGTAGGGGTCAGATACATAGCCTAGTTGGGCCGAATGGGGCGGGGAAAACAACCACTATCAAGATCCTGTCAACCCTTCTGATACCGGACTCGGGTAGGGCCCTGGTCGGAGGCTTCGACGTGGTTAAGGAGCCGGAGAAGGTTAGGGAGATTATAGGTCTGGTCCTAGCGCCGGACAAGGGGTTTTACACGCGACTGACAGGTCTCGAGAACTTGGTTTACTACGGGAGGCTTTATGGGCTTAGCAGGGGCGAGGCCATCCGCCGAGCCCGTGAGTTGCTAGAGCTGGTAGGTTTAGCCGACGAGGGTAAGAGGCTTTACGAGGAGTACAGCCTCGGCATGAAGGCCAAGTTAAGCATAGCAAAGGCCATGATTAACGACCCTTCCATAATATTCTTCGACGAGCCAACCATCGGTCTCGACCCACTTTCAGCGAGGAGAGTGCGTCAAGTAATCCGGGACTTAGCGACGCAGGGCAGAACCATCCTGCTGACCAGCCACAACATGTGGGAGGTCGAGAACCTAAGCAACAAGGTCTCACTGATCAAGGGAGGCAAGATTGTGGTAGAAGGCTCCCCCGCAGACTTGAAGGAGAGGCTGCGGCTGAACTATCGCATAGAGGTGGAGCTCCTCGACTCCCCCGCGGCGGCGGCCATATTCCAGACACAGGTCGGCGAGAGGGGGTATCCGGTAATAACCTTGGAGACCAGCCAGCCAAGCGAGGACCTAGTTAGACTCTTGGAGCAGTTAAGGAGTGATGGATGCAGGGTCGGCTACGTCAGGGTGCATGAGCCAAGCCTTGAGGAGGTTTTCGAGAAAGTGGTGACCTCATGAGGAGCCTCAACCAGCTTGCAGGGGTCTTTGAGGCCGAGGTCAAGACATTCCTCAGGGAGGCTGGGGCCTTCCTCTTCATGCTCATGTTCCCCTTCATGATATCGTTCCTCACATATGGGGCGGGACAGGCCCTCACTGGAGGAGCGGCCTCGCCTAAGCAGTGGCTATACCAGCTCATCGGTCTCGCCCTAATGATGATAGTCTTCACGATGACCAGCTCCACCGCCTGGTTCTTCAGGAGAGGCCTCATGACCGGCAGGCTAGAGTACATCCTGGCCGCCCCGATCAATCCATTCATCGTCATAGCTGCTTCATCCATATCCAGCGTAATCTTCAACATAATCAACTTTGTTTTCATCGCAAGCATAGGCGTCCTCGTTGTCTTTGGCCCTCACCAGCTTCCAACCACTTTTCTATCCATACTCTACTTGGCAGCGGCCCTGCTCCCTATAATAGGGCTTAACCTGATTGTCGGAGTGATGACACTAGTATTTAGGGAGCCCGAGCCCGTTACTAACGCGTTCAACTCTGTGGTGGCGGCGGTCTCAGGCTTCGCGTACCCCACCACGCTCCTACCCATCTTCCTACAGGCCATCGGTAGGATCCTTCCCTACTCACACGTTGTGGAGTCTACCAGGGAGATAATATCTGGGTCGATCCAGCTAGCGGCCTACCCACCCCAAACACTTCTCCTCGGATATCTCGTGATTGGTCTATGGGTTTACAAGGTGGGCGAGTCGCTCTATGTCAGGAAGAGGGGCGTTAGCTGGTAGAGTGATGGTCGAGATCGAGAGAGGTCTGAAGGGGTATGCGAGGTATAGGGCGTGGCTTGTCTCAGACCTCGTCTCCTGGCCGTTCTGGACCATGTTCTTTTTCTTCTCCATTCTTATGTACTCCCCAGACCTGCTGAAGTCCCAGCATCACCTCAACGCATTGACATGGAGCTTCTTCTCATTCATCTTGGTCTCATCCTTTACGTGGGCAGCTAACTCCCTCTCGACATCGATACAGGAGGGAATACTTGAGAACGTGCTGGTCTCGGGGGGTAGTGTGAGGCTTCACGTTACGGGAAGGATTGTTATCTCGCTGCTAGACTTCGCGATCGGCGGCCCGTTCCTGCTCCTGATCTCAGCAGTGAGCTTCGGCACCAATATAACGGTAGCCCGGCCCGAGCTCATGGTCCTAGCCCTCATCCAAGCCATCGCCTTTCTCTACCTCTTCAGCTCGGTACTATCCATCATGCTCATATCGCTGCGCTCCCCATGGATTGTTCTAAACGTCGTACAGTTCGCTGTCCCATTCACTAGTGGAGCAATACCCGTGGAGGTGCTGCCGCCTGACCTACGGGCCGCCCTCACTTACTCCCCATTCTTCTACATCATTCATCCAATCGTAGCCTCCGCCACGGGGAACTTCTATCTCCACCCATACCAACTCTTCCTCACAGGATTCGTAGTAGTCCTCTCCCTCGCAGTCCTAGGAGTCTGGCTGGAGAAAGCCTTGATGAGGAGGGCCCTTATGAGGGGGCGGTTCTCCCTCTTCTGAACCACTCAGCGTCAGATGCTCCTCAGTGCGAGACCCGACAAGAAGTAGCCGAGGACGAAGGAGCCTGCCGCGAAGACCACTAGGAACCAGATATGGGGGATTACCACGGGATTAACCACTCCCTCGCCTAGAAGAAGTAGATGTCTCAAAGCTTCTATTCCATGTGTAAGCGGGTTAACTGTGGCTAGGGCTCTGAGCCAGTCTGGCATCAGGGAGATAGGGTATAGCGCGCTGCTGGTAAACATTAGCGGCAACGTTATCAGGTTGTTTATCGCGATATGATACTCCCAAGTCTTTATCTTCAGGGTCAGCGCTGTTATGATAGTCGAGAAGGATCCACAGAGTAGTGCAAGCACCAGAAGTGCCGCCAGGAACTCTGCGGGCCCAGCTACATGGATATGTAGCCCTAGGGCCAGCCCGATCAGCAGGACTAGGAGCGCCTGCGCGACACCCCTAACTACTGAGGAAGCTACCTTCCCGAAGAGGATAGAGCTGCGGTTGATAGGGGCGCATAGTAGCTTGTTTAGGAAGCCGAGCCGTCTGTCCCAGGCCACGGACATCCCGCTCGACATCGCGGTGAAGAGAAGGATCACTCCCATCATGCCCACAGCGATGTAGCTGAAGAAGTCTATGTCCGAGGACCCAAAGTATCGTGAGAGAACCTCGTTGATTATCAGGGCTAGCCTTTGCGTCGCTTCAGGCGGAAGCTGGCTCAAGAGGTCTTCAGGGATCCTTAGCAGTCCTGTGAGGTTTAGGGCCTTGCCATACAATCCCATCCAGAGAAGTGGCTGAATCGAGGTCATGAAGATGAGTATTGGGGACCTGTACCACTTTTTCAGCTCCCTATAGGCTAATGCCCCGATCTCTGATATCTCCCTCAAGTTCTCCTCATCCTCCTAATGGTGATGTTTCTCCTCATTATCTCGTCCCGGCTGCCTCCCATGTCTCTTAGAGACCTGCCGGTCAGTCTGAGGAACACCTCATCCAAACTCTGCCTCTTCATCTCCGCTCGCCGTACATCGACTCCAAGCCTGATTAGCTCGCCGAGCAGCTGAGGCATCACGAGTTCACCTCTCTCGACCCAAATCCGGATAACTCCGTCCTCCTGAGAGACCTCGTTAACGCCCCGGATGGAACTAATGGCCTCCCCCACACTAGAATTGGTATGAGCCACCTCCAACTCTATCAGATCCCCGCCAATAGATGTCTTCAGGTTTGTGGTCGTATCTATAGCCTTTATCCGGCCATTATCTATAATAGCTACGCGGTCACACAACGAGTCTGCTTCATCCATGTAGTGCGTGGTCAGGAAAATTGTTACATCATGGTCCCTTGAGAGGAGCCTGATGTAGTCCCAGATCCTAGCGCGTGTCTGGACATCAAGGCCAAGTGTAGGCTCGTCAAGGAAGAGTACTTGTGGTTGGTGGATTAGTGCGCAGCCGATCTCAAGCCTTTTTTTCATTCCGCCAGAGTATGTTTCGACTTTCTTGTCGGCGAATCTTTCTAGCTCCATGAATCTCAGCACTTCTCTCGCCTTTGCTTTGGCCTCGCTTCGCGCTAAATGGTAGAGTGACGCATGGAGCATTAAGTTCTCATAGCCGGTGAGGTCGTCGTCTACGGTGAGGTCTTGGGGGACGTATCCGATCACCTCTCTTACCTTTGCCGGCTCCTCCAACACGTCGTAGCCCGAGATTACTCCTCGACCCGAAGTCGGCTTCATGATTGTTGTGAGGATGTTGATCGTCGTCGTTTTTCCTGCCCCATTTGGCCCCAGAAACCCGAAGATCTCTCTTTCCGCTACCCAGAAGCTTACGTGGTCTACGGCCACGAGCTTGCCAAAAACTTTTGTAAGCTCTATCGCCTCAACCATCGGCAAAGCCTTCTCACCCCGACTCTCCGAGCTCTAAGATCCGCCTCCTCGTATCCTCTAGGATCTTGATCACCTCGCGTATCCTCTCTTTGGAGTATCTAGTATATGCCGCGAGTACTGTCATGCCGAGGCGTCTAGCCGAGTCCAGCAACTCGACACACTCAGGGGAGGATGCTCGACGCCACCTCTCCCTGAAGGCTTCTAAGAGGTCCTGCTTCTCAGCCAGGAACCTAAGACCCGTGTCCGTAATCGAGTAGACCTTCTTTCCGTCCACCTCCTCCGACCTCACCAGACCCTCGTCCTCGAGCCACTGCAGCGTCGGATACACTGCTCCGGGGCTGGGCGTATACCAGCCGCCAAACATCTCCCTTATGGTCTTTATGACCTCGTAGCCCCTTTTCGGACCGGTTCTCAGCGCTTCCAAGACAAGGACCCTGACATCCCCCCGGCTCAGCATCTTCAACCCCATAATGAAGGGGTGGTGTATGCCGCCTAAGCCGCCTCACCCGTATATATCGAGTAATTTCGCGATATATCAAATTAGCGGGGAGTATAGCCTATGCCCGTGCAGGATATCTCCACCCCCCTCTGCCCTAGCTCGGCCGTCCAGAATTTGGCCCCCGTCAGGTCTCCGACCACCGCTATCCCCGTCGAGGCGTGGGTCGTCAGTGCCGTGGCGCGGATCCTTGACTCGCCGGCTGCGAGGGCCATCCAGATGACCAGCTGGTCCGCGAGGTGTTTGTCTATCGGCGCGCCCGCGGCGAGTTGGTCGAGGGCCTCCCTAACGGCCCTCTTGGCGACCTCCTCAGCCGGAACACCCCTCTCACCCAGAGCATCAAACCCCATCGAGAGCCCATTATCGAGCCTCACAACTATAAGTATCCCCGTACCAGGGTCGACCGAGTTTTTTGAGTCTCCTTTTCCAAGAGCCTCTGTCTCCAAGGTTACCTCCCTAAACCCTGACTTTTTCAGGAGCTCAGAGGCAGTACTGGCCATTCTGCTGACGATGTGGTCCGGGAGATTGCAGCTGTATGCAAAGACTTCTATGCCCTCTATGCCCGCCTCGACAGCCTGTATAGGTCTTATAGAGCTTATCGGGCGCGTCCTCACCCTCACTATCCCTTGGCCGCGAGGGTAGAACCCCCTCCTCACAATCTCCAGCTCGGCCCTTACGCCCATCTTGCTTAGCGCTGGCAGGAGCACCCTCTCAATATAGTCTATCGGGGGCGCGAGCGGGTTGTTTGTACCGCCCCGTAACTCAACCTCGCACTCGCCATCGGCGAAACAAAGTACTGGAAGAAGCGACTGCAGCACCAGGGCCGTGCTCCCAGCCGTCCCCGTGTCGAACGAGTATCGCCCAGCCCTAGGCCTCCCACATCTCAAGAATATTGTAGAGGATCCGACGCTCAGGCCCTCCACGTAGGCGTCGCACACCTCCGCCACAGCGCGTATGGCGGCTATGTGCTGGGGCCTAAGCCCCGGCGGGTTGCGCTTAGCCCTAATGTTGTAGACCCTTAGCTCCTCACCTAAGAGCGCGCAGGTCGAGACGGCGTATCGTAGAACCTGACCCCCACCCTCTCCAACAGACCCGTCGACGGTTCTGACCATCGCTATGCCCGCCCCTACCAACTGAACCGTCGCCGGAGCCTTTAAAAGGCTTTAAAGACGCCTAGCTTAAAGTTACCTCCCGCCAGACTCGAGGAAGCTAGGGCCAGTCGGCCACGAGGAGAGTCCTTATATGCCATATGTACTTGTTGAGGTGCCCGCGGCGGGACGGGTGTGTCCAACTGTTACTTAGTGCTTTGTCTCTCTTCTATTTATGCTTTGTAGGTGGGATGTGAGGGCTTATGACGTTGGGCTCCTGATGGCTGGCTTGGATTATGTCTTGGACTTGATGGGCTTTGACTCTAGGTTTGTAAGGCTAGCTTGAGGTATGCTGGGAGCCTATCCCTTACACATCTGGGTGTCAGGATACCTAAGTCAACACTACGTTGCTGGGAGGTTAGGCATGGGGACGTGGTTGGGGAGGTGTTGAAGGCGCTCCTAAGGCTGCTGAGCCTCATGGATTACGACTACTCGGTGGTAGACTCGACGAGGTTTACGGATTGGCTGAAGACCCTTCATGAGCTATTCATTGATGTTAGGTGAGGAGCGGCAGCAACCTACTCCCGGTCCACGCCCAGCTTACGGGCTCCGAAGTGGAGTTCGTTAAAGGGATACATGAGGGTGTGGGGATGATGCTTGGGGATGGGGCATTCGGCGCCAAGCCAATCCTAAACACCATAAGCATCTAGGGGATACATACCGATAGTTAATGAGGGGCTCTAGGAGCCCGAGGGTTATGGAGCTAGGATTAGGGACAGGGCATACGATGAAGACCTATACGCGTATAGGGGCGTCGGAGAAGGAGTATTCGGAGCACTAACAGTAGAGTTCGGAGACAGGCTGAAGACGAGGAGGAAGGAGCCAACAAAGACAAGAACACTCCTAAGAATCACAAATATACTACCTAAAGATCCTAGTGAGGTGGCTTATGAGTAGTTGGACACGCCCAGGCCTTCCATAGTAGCCTTGTGAGTAAAAAAGACGCCCCTAGAGGGTATTTAAAGCTGGAGCCAGTAGGACATATCTTGTGGGAGGGCCTCAGCTATATAAACCCGTTATTTAGACACTACCTTTCTGGCCTTGGAAATCCGTATAGTGTTGTCTGCCCTTTTCCCCTGAATATTGCTTCGTTTCCCCATAGATCCAACTGTGTTGGTATGTTTCCGTGTTTTATGCCTAGTAGGTGTTTTAGTTTAGATTTCTCCTTCTTTACTACTCCTGTCTCTTTTTCTATTCCTTTTATGTTTGTTGGTGTGTGGTGGGTTTCTCTTGGTAGTATTGGTTCCTTTGGGGTCTTTATGTATCTTGGTAGTGGTTCTTTGGAGCTCTCTATGGGGTATAGTGTGTTTCCGTCCATGTCTGGGTCCTTCTCGTATTTTATGGCCAGTAATACTTGTTGTAGAGTGTCTTGGCTTTTATCTTCTTGTTCTCTCCCTCTGCTCTCCCTATCATTCTCCTCAATAGGGGGGTTTGGAGAGGTCCTTACGTATGGTGTGTTTGGCTCTTAGTGGGTGCAGGGTTGGGGGATGGCCTGGTTATTGGGGCGACTACTCTTTATATGTGGGGCCGGTGGAAGGGTCTTCCCGAACAGGTGATGAGGATGTGGTTGGTGGTGATTGATTCGGGATCGAGGTGGTGGGGAGGGTGATGGCTTATCTGTGGATGAGGCCTAGGGATTCGGAGCTAGGGAGGTATGAGGGCTACTACGGTGTCTTCAGGGACTATGGGTAGACGAGGGCATGCGGCACTACAAGTCTTTCCTAATCATGCAGAGATTCGCCGCCGAGGCGTGGCGAGAGCTATCCGAGAGGTTCCTAGAGGTCTTTAGATACCCTGTGGATAGGGTCCTGAATATTACTCCGACTCCGGACGGGGTCGTGATTGTACAGAACGAGTGGGATGGGAGGCTGAGGACTCTGATGATACCCTCCATCGCAACGCTTAGATGGCTAATATACGAGGCCACTGCTGGAGAGACACCGCCGAGAATCTACCACCTACCACCACTTAACTCGATAGTCCTAGAGAGGGAGCAGATAGAGAGGTTCCACATAGTTGCGAGGCCATACGAGATAAAGACATAGAATGAGGGGGTGCAGGGATATTGAAGTTCTATGCCGATGTCCACAGGACTAAGAAGAATAGCGAGAGGTACAGGATAACATATACTACTGACGGGACAACTTTCAAACATGTAGACAGCTTCAGCGAGATCCCGGCAAAGCCCGGAGACAGGCTATTCATGGATATACTACCACCCCAACACACGGACGGCGCGATAGAACTACTAAGGAGAGGGGTAGAGGTATACTATCTCAGGAGGCTTACGTTGATTGAGAAGATTCGCAGGGAGCATAAGCTACCGAAGAGCGCTAAGGGAGACATCAAGACATTAATGAGTATTGAGGAGAGGTGGTTTAGGAGGGTTACTGAGGACTTCCTAGTCTTGAGGAGGATGATTCTGGCCCATAGGTCTCTATCGAAGACTCATCAGCAACTCGTCAATAAGGCCAAAGCCCTGTCGGAGAGCGAGAGGGTTACGCTTAAGCCAGCTATCTCATCCATAGAGAAGCAGATGGATACACTAGCTAGGATGATTGCTGAGGAGGCTGATAAAAGGTATCCGGCCTATAATAGGCTAGTTGATGGGCTGGGTATTCGTGGGAATATTAAGGCTCAGGAGGCTCTGGCCGAGCTTATAACGTACCTAGACCCATCTAAGGGGTTCAGGAAGACAAGCAACCTACTAGGGCTGTTTAAACCTATTCGCGGTAGAAGGAAGATCTATAGCGGGCACTTGAGGCGTGCTTTGCAGAGGCTGACGGTTTCAGCAA
>Ga0209143_1000488_pt1 | contig 19361 bp, 16 predicted proteins | sample FaiFalFF_MnMetaG_3_FD_184739 | JGI IMG/M metagenome (GOLD analysis project Ga0209143, IMG submission 184739) | Freshwater microbial communities from Yellowstone National Park, Wyoming, USA - Fairy Falls B (FF_Mn_B) MetaG (SPAdes) (version 3) | ecosystem: Environmental > Aquatic > Freshwater >...
AGCGCTATTATTTTTGCCCGAAGCGGTGTGCACACCAGTTGGCACCCAGGATGCACCGCAGTGGAGTCTACGTCGCCGTGCTACTCCTGTCCGCTCTTGCAGGCTGCCGCACGCTTCCGTGCGGGGCACCAGCGTGGTTGAGTGTCTACAACACCGCCGCCGATGAGTTTGTCATCGCCGTCCTGGAGGAGCGGGTGCTCCTGGTGGCGCGCCGCAGCACTGAAGGCGAACAACTCTTCTACCGGCTGCTGCAACCGGATAGCTTCTGGCGCGAATCCGTTGTCGAGGCGCTGCTGCGCGACCGCAGCTTCGTCCCACGAGCCCTTGAGCGCACCCGCGACGGTGGCGTTCTGCTCTACGGCACCTGGCGGCGCAGCCCCACCGCTCCGAACGCCGAGCTCGCCATACGCCGCTGGAGTGGCGGGCAATGGGAGCCTCCGCAACCTCTCACCCTGCTGAACTCCCCTTGGTGGGATGGGCAGCCAGCGCTGGCACCGGATGGCTCCGCCTTGGTCTTCGTCTCCGATCGCCCCGAAGGACTTGGAGGATTGGACCTCTACCTCAGCCGCCGAACACCGCAGGGGCAGTGGGAGACTCCCCAGAATCTGGGACCGATGGTCAACACCGCCGACGACGAAGCAATGCCCCAATTTCTCCCCGATGGACGCCTGCTCTTCGCCACCCGCGGACGCTCCCCGGATAAGCGCTGGAAGCTCTTCGTCGCCCACCCGACCTCGCGGGGCTGGGAGGTGGAGACCCTGCTGCCGGAACCGCTCAACTCCTCGGGCAACGATTTCAGCCCCTGGCAGTGGAGAGACACCCTGCTGCTGAGCTCCGACCGCGCCGGCGGCTGCGGGGGATACGACCTCTACGCCTTCCGGCTGTGCGGACCCGTGGATGCCCGTGTGCTCCTCCGGCAAGCCTCGGGCGATACCCTTTCGGGGGAGCTGGAGGTGCTCTCCGGTGGCTCACTCCGCACGCGCCTTCCCGTTGCAGGCGCTCCCGTCACCGTTCCGGTACGGGCGTTCGACAGCCTCACCCTCCGCTTCCGCTCTCCATGCCAGCAGGCACCGTACCAGCAGGTGCTGCTTCCCCCGTGCTCCTTTACTCACGCGGTGCGCTGGGAGCTGGAGTTCACACTACCGGAGAGCCTCCTTGTGCCCACCGCCTTGGACTTCCCCTTCCCTTGGTTTGCCCCGGCGGACCCGCTTCCGCTGACAGCCGAACATCTCTTCGCCCAGCAGCTTGAGCGCATCTATGCTGGCAGGGCAACCGAACCGTTGCCCCCCGCTCCCGTCTCCTCGGCTGCTGACTCGGCGCTGGAGCTCATCGCGCACACGGTTGCTGAGCTGCTCAACTCCCCTTGTGCGGCTCAGCGGCGTGCCTCCATCCACATCACCGTCCGCAGCGAGCCGCTCTCTCCCGATGCTCGCTATCTTGGACCTCCGATTGTAGAGCTGGGGCTATTGCCCGGAGCCCCCGTGAGCGCAGAGCAGCTCGCACTTGCCCGTGCACGCCTACTTGCTGCGGAGCTGCAGCGCCGCCTGCCCTCTCCTGAACGCCTCCGGTGGGAGCTGAGCACCGCTGCAGTGCCAGAGCCCGCACGGCTTCGGGTAACACTCTCCGAGTAGCTTGCGGCTTTTTGCTAAGTTTGCGTCAGTCCAGGCTGGTCTCATCATTGTGGGGGAACGCTATGCAGGTCTTCACAGCACAGCAGCAACAGGAGTTCGCCGTCGAACCGCTGCCAATTCGCCGAATCCATCACATCGAGTTGTACGTGGGCAATGCCCGGCAGGCGTCCTACTTCTACCGGCGGGCGTTTGGGTTTGAGCTCATCGGCTTTGCCGGACCCGAAACCGGCGTTCGGGAAACCGCTTCGTACGTGCTGCGCCAGAACAAAATCACCTTCGTCGTCACCGCGCCGGTCTTCTCCGACCATCCCATCATGGACTGGCTGGTCAAGCACGGGGACGGCGTGCGCGATATCGCCTTTGAGGTTGATGACGCCGAATTCTGCTACCGCAAAGCCGTTGAGCGCGGCGCCCGGGGCGTGCGCGAACCCTACACGCTGGAGGATGAATATGGCAAAGTTGTGCTCGCCTCGATTGCCACGTACGGGGACGTGATCCACACCTTCGTGCAGCGCGATGGGTACGAGGGCTTCTTCCTGCCCCCCTACAAAGCAACCCCGAAGGACGAGCTCGCCAAGCCTATTGGACTCAAGCACATCGACCACGTCGTCGGCAACGTCGGCTGGAACCAGATGGCGGAAACCGTCGCCTTCTACAACCGCGTCTTCGGGTTCCAGCGCTTCGTCTCCTTCGACGACAAGGACATTTCGACGGAGTATTCGGCGCTGCGCTCCACCGTCGTTGCCAACGAGAACAAGTGGATCAAGTTCCCCATCAACGAGCCCGCCGAAGGGAAGCGGCGCTCGCAGATTGAGGAGTTCGTGCTCTACAACAACGGTCCAGGCGTGCAACACATCGCCCTGGAGTGCGAGAACATCGTGCATACGGTCCGCCAGCTCAAAGCCAATGGCGTTGAACTGCTGCATACCCCGACGACCTACTACGACATGCTGGAGGAGCGCGTCGGCAAGATCGACGAGGACCTCGACTCGCTGCGCGAGCTGGGCATCCTGGTTGACCGCGATGACAAGGGCTACATGCTGCAGATCTTCACCCGCCCTGTCCAGGACCGCCCCACGCTCTTCTACGAGCTCATCCAGCGCAAGGGTGCCGAATCCTTTGGCAAAGGCAACTTCCGAGCCCTCTTCGAGGCAATCGAGCGCGAGCAAGCCCTGCGCGGCAACCTCTAACGGGGGTTGCCGCCAGGGCAATATGTCCCACTAACTCCCTGCATGCTCACCGATGCCTGTAGCCGAAGAATCTGTGGCGACCGTGGCGAAAGAGCACGAGACAACGCCCTTCTTCGAATCCGTCAATCGCAACTTTGCCCGAGCAGCCGCTCTTCTGAACTATCCCCGCGGGCTCCTGGAGCAGATTCGCGTGTGCAACAAGGTCTACTACGTGCAGTTCCCCGTGCGGATTCGCGGCGAGATCCAGGTCATCCAAGGGTGGCGCGCCGAACACAGCCACCACCGGCTGCCCTGCAAGGGGGGCATCCGCTACGCGGAAACCGTTGACCTGGACGAGATTATGGCGCTGGCAGCGCTGATGACCTACAAGTGCGCCATCGTCAACGTACCCTTCGGGGGTGCCAAAGGTGGCATCAAAATCAATCCGCGCAACTACACCGAAGAGGAGCTCGAGCGCATCACCCGCCGCTATACCGTCGAGCTCATCCAGAAGAACTTCATCGGTCCCTCGCTGGACGTGCCGGCGCCCGATTACGGCACTGGCGCACGGGAGATGGCGTGGATTGCCGATACGTACATGGCATTTCGCCCCGATGATATCAACGCCCTGGCATGCGTGACGGGCAAGCCCGTCGAACAGGGCGGCGTTCGGGGTCGCACAGAAGCAACGGGCTTGGGGGTCTACTTCGGTATCCGCGAAGCGCTTTCGGTTCCGGAGCTGGTGCGCCCCTTGGGATTGGAGCCCGGCATCGAGGGCAAGCGGGTTATCGTCCAAGGCTTTGGGAATGTAGGCTACCATGCGGCGAAGTTCCTGCAGCAGGAGGGCGGTGCCATCATCACCGCTGTCATCGAATGGGATGGTGCCGTGTACAACCCCGATGGCATTGATGTAGAGGACCTGGCGCGCCACCGGCGAGAGACGGGCTCAATTCTGCACTACCCGCGCGCCAAGACCATCCCGCTGGAGGAGCGCGATAGCGTCCTGGAGTACGAGTGCGATATCCTGCTGCCGGCAGCGCTGGAATCGCAGATCCACCGCTACAACGCGCCGCGCATCCAAGCCAAGATTATCGCCGAAGCCGCCAATGGTCCTACTACTGCCGCAGCAGAGGAGATCTTGGAGCGGCGCGGCATCCTGGTGATCCCCGATATCTTCCTCAACGCCGGAGGCGTGGTGGTCTCCTACTTCGAGTGGCTCAAAAACATTAGCCACGTCCGGCTTGGGCGCTTGGAGAAGCGCTTCGAAGAGCGCACCAACCAGCAACTCATCGAGATGGTCGAGCGCCTCACCGGACAGTCCCTCACCCCCAGGGAGCGCCAGTTGCTGCTGCGCGGTCCCGGCGAGGAGGACCTGGTCCGCTCCGGGCTGGAGGACACCATGATTGCGGCGTTCCACGAGATCTGGCACATCTACAAGGAGCGCAAAGGGGTGCCGAACCTCCGCACCGCTGCCTTCGTCTGCGCCATTGACAAGATTGCCACCGCCTACTTCCAACTGGGCATCTTCCCGTAGTGCTTACGGGACAAGGCAGCGCACCTGCTGCGCCTCCGGTGGCAGGTACCAGCGCTGCGCCATGTCAGCAGGAAGCGGATGGGAATCCGCCAACACGACCGGTGCAGCTACGCTTGCCCGTTCCAAGAGTATGTCCAGTTGCCGGTCGTGCCAGCGTAGTGTTGCCCGCAGCCATTCCAGCGGGCGCGGCAGGAGCGGCTTCACCCACACCCCCTGTGGATCTGCATGGATGCCCAGAAGATCGCAAACCACCAACTGCACCAGCTCCGACCAATTCCCCGCCAGAATCCCCACCTGCGGACACGGGGGCACAGGGCGCCACCCGTAGACAGCAAACCACGCTCCCGAACGCGCCTGAGGCAGCCCGCCGAGCCATTCCAACACCCGCCAGAGGACCTGCTCCCGGCGAGCCCGCAGCGCCGCCCGTGCAATCCACAGCGACGCAAGAGGATACGCCCCAGGCGAATCCGATTCCGACGACACATGGTATCGCCCGTATCCCCCACCCTCCCAACGCTGATTCCACAGGAGCTCCAGCCGGTCCAGAGTTCTCTGCGCCAGCTCCGAATCCGGCTCCACAATTCCCCAGACTATCGGGAGCGCGCAGGTTGCATCGGGTTCGAGCCAGTGCCGCGGCTCGGTCCGCAGCGGGACCTCTGGAGGAATCGCCGGATGCTCCTGTACAAGCAGCTCCTGCTGCACTGCTCCGGAAAGCAGCCGCCGTTTGACCAACATCCCCTGCTCCACAAGCCGTAGATGTGGATGCTGCAGCATTGCCCGGCGCAGCCGTAGATGTGGATGCTGCAGCATTGCCCGGCGCAGCCGTACCGATGCCATTGCCCAGCGATGCGCCCATCGCCCCTGCCCTATGCCCTCGGCAAGCTGCGCTGCTGCCTCCAAGCCCAGCACAGTCCACATCTGATACGCCAACTCGATGCCGTCCTCCACCCCATGGAGCGGCGTCCGCCCCCAGTACTCACGCCGGTTGTGCAGGAGAAAGCCACGCTCAACCCGAAACTGCGGACGCAATGGATACTCCGCTACGGAACGGAGCCGTTCCCAATAGCCCCGCACCAACGCCCAATCGCCCGTCCAGCAGGTGTAGTAGTACAGGCTCACCAGGAGAATCCCGTTGTAGTCCAGCGGTGCCAGTTCCGGGACAACGCTTTCCTCGGGATTTCTGACCGCTCCGTCTGCGGTGGTACACTCACGCAGAATCCGCTCCAGAACTCGCCGTGCTCCCTCGTGATGCCCGCTCAGCACCAATCCGATTGCCCCTGTACACCCGTCGCGCACGTGTTCTCGCGTATGCTCCCACAGGCTGGTATTCATACGCCCGGAGGCAGCCACCACAGCCGGAAGTTGCCAACACGCGCTCCGGAAGAGCTGCTGCAGCAGTGGAACGGGGCTTTCCACCCGGGCGACGCGCTGCCAGTACTGCACCGCTTCATCCTCGAACGGCTCTGCGGGAGCCCATCGGCAGCGAAGCCGGGTTGGTGCTCGCTCCAGCCAGTACTCCACTGCCAATTCCCGATGCTCGTGCGCCGAGAGGCGAAATTGTGCCTCCAGCGTGTATTCCTGAACCCCGGTGCGCAGGCACACTGAGCATCCCTGTTCCGCCCACAGCTCTATCCGGCGATGGAGTCGTGGGGTGCTCCGGTCAGGACAGTACACGCGCTCCCGAACCCGCAGCGGCGGCGCCTCCCACTCAGCAATGACGGCGGGCACGACCGTGTGCTCATCCCAGTACACCCAGCACTGCTGCGGCGATGAGGAGTACCCATTGCACCACAACTGGAGCTGCGTATTGGCAAGCCCAAGCTGTGGATGCATCGTCAGCGCTGCCCGCTTCGGGGTGAGCTGCTCCGGATCCATCACCAACAGCCCGATGCGGGTGCCCTGCTGCGGACTGTACTGAAGGGCTGCGCTGATATGCCCATTGCCCACCAAGAAATAGGCAACCTCGGGGAGCTCCGTGCGCACATCCTCTGGACCGTTTCGGGGATCGTCCCAGTGCATGTTCCCTCCGCAAGGGCTTCGCCGCTACAGACGATGACGCGCGGGGTGAACAGGCGATGAACGTCTACTTCTTGCCGTAGCGCCCGAAGTTGTGTAGATTTGTGCCTATGCTGCACCGTATGCCGAAAGCCTCCTGGGGCAACCGTTTGCTCGCGCTCGACGCCGTGCGCGCCGTGGCGATGCTCCTGATGATTCAGGGGCACACGCTGGATGCGCTTGCAGACCCTCGGGAGCTCGATATCACCGCCTTTCCGTGGAACATCTGGCACTTCCTGCGCGGGCTGACGGCACCGACCTTTCTGCTCATCTCGGGCATTGTGCACATGTTCGCCACGCAGCGTACCGCAGAGGGTCGGCTGCCTTCGGAGTTGGTCTGGCGCCGCATACGCTGGGCATTGACCCTTTTGGGCATCGGGTACCTGATGATGTTCCCCGCACGGCGACTCTGGGACCTTGGATTTGTCGCGCCAGAGCAGTGGAGCGCCTTCTTCCGCGTGCATATTCTCCAGCTCATCGGGGTAACGCTGCTGGGGGTGTTGGGGCTGTTCGCCGTGACGCGCAACAATCGCCAAGTTGCGTGGGGTGGGCTGCTGTTGGGCATTGCGCTCTGTGCGGTAGCACCGGCAGTGGCGGCTGTGGATTGGTTTGCCCTGCTTCCGGAAGCTGTGGCAGCGTACCTGAGCACGGCGCGCGGCTCCTTCTTCCCCATCGTACCCTTCTCGGCGTACCTCCTGCTGGGGCTTCCCCTGGGATATGTGCTGGCGAACGCCCCGGCAGAGCGCCGTGAGCGCTTGATGCAACGGCTATTTCTATGGCTGGGACTGGGCACGGTTGCGCTGGCGGTGCCGTTGGCGGAGTGGTTTGCCCCGCTTGTGCCGGCAGGAGCGAATCCGTATCATGCCAATCCAGGGCTGATCCTGCTGCGATTCGGGCTGGCACTGCTGCTCGCGTGGGGGATCTCCTGGCTCTACATCCTCACACCCCGCTTGCAGCCGTACTACGTCCTGGCGGGACGGTATGCGCTGCACATCTTCGTTGGGCACCTGGTGCTTTTGTACGGAACTCCGTGGTTCTCCAGCATTGCTCGCTGGTATCCGAAGGCGCTTCCGCTCTGGCAGAGTGGGCTTATTGCCCTTGGGGTGATTGGGGCTTGCCTGGCAATGCTGCCGGCACTGGAATGGTTGCGCCGCTCCCAGTGGAGCTGGAAGCTTGCCACTTACGGGAGCGCAATCGGGCTGGTGTACCTGCTGCTCTTCTGAGCATGCCTCCACTGCACCCCGCGCTGGTGCATCTCCCACTGGCACTGCTTCCGATCGCGGCGGTAGCGCAAATTGTACGGCTGTTCCGCCCGCAGAGCTCTGCTGCACTGCTTGTGCGGCTGAACCTATGGTTGGGCACTTTGGGCATTGCCGCCGCAGTGCTCTCCGGGCAAGCGAGCATCCCGCCACAGCTTCCCCCAGAGGCGTTGGAGCCCTTGCAACTGCACCAGCAGCTCGGATACGCGGCACTGCTGCTCTACAGTGGGCTTGCGCTCTGGGAGCTTGCCCGAGGCAACCGGATGTCGCGCTGGGAAGCCCTGCTCTACACCGCTGTGCATTGGCTCGGCTGCGGCGTGTTAGGGTTCATCGCCCTCCTGGGCGGACGGCTTGTCTACGACTTCGGAGTTGGGGTCCTCGGGCGCGGCTAAAGTTTTCACAGGGGCAGCCGAAAAAGTAGCGTGAAGGACCAGCACGGCAGGATGCCCAACCGTGGTGTCACCTTTTTTGCGTTGCAACAATGCCATACTCCATCACGAACGGCGCACGGATTCGCACGAACACGCCCGCCGAGAACGCTTACAACGCGTTGGACGCTGCCAACCGTGCGATCGCGCTGCGGCAGCTCCGCCTGTCCACGGGCAAGCGCATCAACTCCGCCGCCGATGACGTCGCCGGCTACATTACGGTCCGCGCTCTTGCTGCGCGGGTCAGCGGTATCCGGACTGCGCTCAACGCGGTCGGCGATGCCTCGAGCTTGGCTGCTATCGCGCAGGACGCCCTGGACAACATCCAGTCCCTGGTTGCCCAAATCAAGGAGGCTGCCTCGCAAGCTTCCTCAGGAGCGCTTGGGACGGATGAGAAGGTCTCCCTGGCGCGCGCTGCCTACCGCCTGGCACAGCAGATCCAGAGCGTCGTGGATTCGACCACATTCGGCGGACGGCAGCTCCTCGATGGCGAGTTCTCTGCCGAATTCGTCATCGGATACATGGCGGATAACTCCCTCATCACGCTCTCGATTGACCTGACGAGCACGAACGTCTCCGACTTCAACATTGATTCCAGTGCCGTTCTGCTCACGGTCACCGGCAACACCAACTTCGCGGGCGTGACGGATCTCAACCTGGAGGACCTCAACAGCGTCAGTTCGAGCGACCTGGGCATCTTTGACAACGCTAACATCACGACCACGCTGCAGAGCCTGGATATGGCGCTGCAGAACGTCAACAAGATTGCCTCCTATCTGGGCGGCATCATCAACCGGTTGAGCTCGCAGGAGGACCTGCTGAAGTCACAGATAACGAACTACAACGCGGCAATCTCGCGCATCGAGGACGCCGACGTCGCAAAGGAGCAGCTGGAGCTCATCCGAGCGCAGTTCCTGCAGCAGACATCGCTCATCTCGCTGGCGCAGGCGAACCAGCAGCCGCAGGTCTTCTTGCAGCTCTTCCGGTAAAAAGGGCAGCGCAGCAGCGACACACGCTCCACCAGGTGGGGAGGGGGCTCCCCTCCCCACCCCCTCCCTCCGGTCGAAATCGCTGAGGGAATAGCCGATGATGGAGAACACGCCGATAGCGAACCCATACCTTGAGCAAGAGGTGCTGTCGTGGAGTCCGGAGAAGCTGGTGCTCAAGACCTATGACGTCTTCCTGGCAGCTTCCCGGCGGCGCGACATTGTCCGGATGAACCGCGCATTGGCACAGCTGATGGGCGCGCTCAACTTCGAAGCTGGCGAGATCGCCGTGCGATTGTACCGGCTCTACGAGTACTGCCAGCGCTGTCTGTGGGAGCGCCGCTACGACGAAGCTGCCGAGCTCATCCGCGGGCTGCGCGACGCGTGGGCGCAGGCATTTGGGTTAGAACCCACTGCCGGAGGCACAACCAATGGCGAGCATTAACCCTTTGAGCGGAGCACAATCCCAGCAGTCGCCGCTGGAGACCCTGCTCGCAGCGTACCGGGCGCAGCAGGAGCGTCCGCTGCAAGCACTCCGAGAGCGCCAGCAACTGCTGCAGAGCCAGCGGAATCTCCTCTCCTCGCTGCGCAACACGCTGCAAGAGCTGCTCGCCCGCGCCGTTGATGTAGCACAAAGAGGCACCAATCCCTTCGCAGCGCGCAAGGTGGAGAGCTCCTCTCCCGATATCGCCACCGCAAGCGCCGACAGCAGCGCCATCCTGAGTTCGGCAACGCTCTTCGTCGAACGACTGGCACGAGCGGATGTTCTGGCTTCCAATCGGCTCTCGCGCACCGACCCCTTTGGGATAACAGGAACGCGGAGCTTCCAGCTTACGGCAAACGGCACAACCGTCACCGTCTCTGTTACCTTCGACGGAAGCGAAACCACCGAGCAGGCGCTTCGCAGAATCGCTGCCGCGATCAACTCCACCGCAAACGTCGGAGCAACCGCAACCGTTGTGCAGGATACCCCCTCCACCGTTCGCCTCACCCTCATAGCCAAGCAGACCGGCTCTCCGGCTGCCATCACCTTCGACGACCCAGAGGGGCTACTTGCGACGTTGGGCTGGACGCCGGCGCTGTTTGCCGACCCGGCAAATCGAACGGTCATGACCGACAGCAGCGCGGGCTATCAACTCTCCGCCGTCGAACAGCTCAACGCCCAGGTTGTGCTCAACGGCATCTCGCTGGTACGCCCCACCAACACCTTCGATGACGCCCTCCCAGGCGTGCGGCTGACCCTGCTGCGCGCACAGCGCCCCGGGGATCCACCAGTCACTCTCACAACGACGGTGGACACGGACAAGGTCGCCAACTACATCACCACGCTGCTGAACGCATACAACGACGCACTCAAGGCGCTCAACTCTGCACTGAGCAAAGAGTTCAAGGGCGATGGCTGGACTCGTGCGCTGCTGTTGCAACTGCGTGCCATTGTCAGCGAGCAACTGGGCAGCGGCTCACTGCGTTCCCTCAGCGATATTGGCATCACCATCGGCAAAGACGGCACCCTTACGCTGAGCGCAAAAGATCGGCTGCAGCAGCAGCTCCAGAACGACCCCAGCCAAGTTGCCCAGCTCCTGGGCGCCAACGGCGGATTCGCCGATCGGCTCCGCACCCTGCTGGAGGAGATGACCGCCTCCAACGGCGGACTGAGAGCACGCATGCGCATGACGGACGAGCGCATCCGCAACCTCTCCACGCGCATCCGTCAGCTCCAGCAGCGCATCGACCAACAGGTGGAGGCATACCGCCGGGAGTACCTCAAGCTGCAACAGCTCTACTCCATGGCGCAGTCGCAGTTGGGGCTACTTGGTAACTTTGCTTCGCCGTCGTCCGGCATTCCGTTGGTCAGCCCGTGAGGCGCGCAATGGTCAACCCAATCCAGCCCGTTACAACGCCGGCGATTCCAACGGTCGAGTACTCCGAGCGGGTGCAAACCGAAGGGGAATCCGGACAAGGGCGTTCCCCTCTGCCGCAGCCTTCGCCGGCAATGCCTCCGGCTCAGCCGCGTCCGGAGCCCGAATCCCAAAGCGTCGGCAAAGGGGTGGATTTCTCCGCCCTCGAGCAGATGCTGCGCTCCATGGTCGAAGGCGAGCAGGTGGAGCTGGAATTTGCCGTTGACGAAGCCACACAGAAGCTCGTCCTGCGCGTCATTGACGCCGAGACCAAGCAGGTACTGCAGCAGATCCCGCCCGAAATTGCGCTGCGCATCGCGCGCTTCGTCATGGCGCTACTCCAACAGGACAGCGGCATTGCCGATGTGCGCATTTGAACACGGATTGGCGTTGCTCCGGCACTGTGGCGAGCTGACCCAGCGTGCCGAGCAGCTCTTTGCCGAACAGCGTCCGGAGAGCCTCGAAGAGCTCATGGCTCTCTACTCCCAGCGGAATGCCTGCCTTGAGCAGCTCCGGCACTGGTGGCGCACCGCAGACCCACAGCAATGGACCGCACACCAGGCACGCCAATGGCTCAACGAACTGGAGGAGCTCGTGCAGCGCTCCACACGGCAATTGGAGTTGCTCCGTCATTGGCTCCAGCAGAGCGAACAGCGCCTTGCCAACGCTGCCCGAGCACAGCATATCGTCCAGTACACATTGCTCGAGCAGCAGTGCCATGGGGATTGAACCGATTCGACCCGGTGCACCTTCACCCACGCCGCAGAGCTCACGCTCGCGCGAAGCCGCAGTGGAGCGTCCTACCGACTCCGAACGCAAAGACACGGTAGAGCTCTCCGCCGAAGCGCTCCAGCTCCAGGAAGCCCATCACCGCAGCACTCTGGAGCAGATTCGGCAGCGAATTGAGCGCGGAGAGTACAACTCCCCGGAGGTGCTGCGGGTAGTTGCCCACCGCATCCTGCAGGAGCTGCTCCCGCCCAAAGACGCTCGCTGACGCTGGACTCCGCGCTCGCAGAAGAGCCTCTGGACAAGGGTGCCTCAGCCGTTTCTGACGCTGTAGTTTTGCACCGGTCGGACCGGTGCGGCGATGTTCACGCTCGAGATTACGGGCACAGACCTTTCGATCGAGCAGCTCTGGCACGCGGTGCAGACCCCGGGTGTGCAGGCTCGGCTCTCCCCACAAGCCCGCCAGCAGATGGAGCGCTCGCGCCAGCTCGTCCAGCGCTGGATCGAACGCCATGAGCCCGTCTACGGCGTCACCACCGGCTTTGGGCGCCTGGCAACGGTGCGCCTCCCCGACGATGAGCTCGTGGCAGCGCAGTACAACCTGATCCGTTCCCACAGCGTCGGCGCCGGAGAGTGGCTCCCTGCGGAAATCGTACGGGCAATGCTGCTGCTGCGCGCCAATACGCTCGCACGCGGCTACTCTGGCGTGCGCCCGGAGGTGGTTGAACTCCTGCTGGAGCTATTCAACGCCGGCATCGTCCCGGCAATTCCACGGCAGGGCTCCGTTGGTGCCAGTGGAGACTTGGTGCAGCTCTCCCATCTGGCATTGGTGCTCATTGGGGAGGGATGGTGCCTGACCGAATCAGGGCTGCAGCCCGCCGGAGATGTCCTGCGCCAACACGGCTTGTCGCCGCTCCGCCTCCAGCCCAAAGAGGGGCTGGCGCTCATCAACGGGACGCAAATGGCGACCGCTTACGGAGCACTGGGCGTCTACCGCGCCCGTCTCCTGGGGCTCAGCGCCGATATCATCGCCGCGCTGAGCGTGGATGCGCTGCGGGGAACCGACCGCGCCTACGATGCGCGCATCCATCGGCTTCGCCCCTTTCCTGGGCAGCTCCGCTCGGCACAACGCCTCTGGGCACTCCTGCAGGGCAGCCAGATTCGGGAATCCCACCGAACGAATGACCCGCGCGTCCAGGACCCCTACAGCCTCCGCTGCATCCCGCAGGTCCATGGCGCTTCGCTCGATGCCATCGAGTACGTCTGGAGGGTGGTGCAGACCGAGCTCTGCTCGGTCAACGACAATCCGATTGTGGACCCCGAAAGCGGAGAGCACCTGGAGGGCGGCAACTTCCACGGTCAACCGCTGGCACTGGCGCTGGACTTCCTGGCGATTGCCTGTGCAGAGCTGGCGAGCATCTCCGAGCGGCGCATTGACCGGCTTGTGAGCGGCTCCGACGACGGGCTCCCGCCCTTCCTGACTCCGCGCCCCGGGGTGTGCTCCGGGCTCATGCTGGCGCAGTACACGGCGGCATCGCTGGTCTCGGAGAACAAGGTGCTGTGCCATCCCGCCAGTGTTGATTCCATCCCCACCTCCGCCGGACAAGAGGACCACAACTCCATGGCAAGCATCGCAGCCCAGAAAGCCTGGCAGGTCATCGAGAACCTGCAGACGGTGCTGGCAATCGAACTCCTCTGCGCAGCACAGGCAATCGAGTTCCGGCGCCCTCTGCGCAGCAGCCCTCCGCTGGAACGGGTGCTGGAACTGGTCCGAGCGCACGTTCCGCCGGTGGAATCCGATCGTCCGCTCTTCGGCGACATCGAGCGGCTGCGCACACTGATTGGAAGCGGGGCACTGCTGGAGCTTGCCCTGCCGCAAGAGGCGCAATAAAAGCCCAATAGCGACGTTGCCATAGCCGTCAAACGCCGCGACATGTTCCACAGCCGCTCTCCTGCACTCATGCGCCTGTTCGTGGATTCCGCCAACCTGGAGGAGATTCGCACCGCAGCTTCCTGGGGCATCCTCAGTGGCGTGACCACAAACCCTACTCTGCTGGCAAAGGAGGACCCGAGCGTTGACATCCGGCAGCGCCTCAAGGAGATCCACGCCATCGTCGGAGGGCACATCTCCATCGAGGTCGTCTCGACCGATACCGCCGGCATGCTGCGCGAAGCCGAGGAGATCGTCTCCTGGCTCCCCGAAGCCGTCATCAAAATCCCGATGACGCCGGAGGGGATGGCAGCCGTTCGGGAGCTTGCGCGCCAGGGTATCCCAACGAACGTCACGTTGGTCTTCTCCCCGGCACAGGCGTTGATTGCTGCCAATGCTGGCGCTCGCTTCATCAGTGTCTTCCTGGGGCGGCTCGATGACATCGGCGCCGATGGGCTCCAGGTGCTGGGAACGGTGTGCGAGATCTGGGAACGGCAGGGGCTGGAAGCGGAGATCATCGCCGCCTCGCTGCGCCACCCCATGCACCTGGTCGAAGCTGCCCGACTGGGAGCGGACATCGCCACCGCGCCCTTCCGCGTCCTGCAGCAGGCAATGAAACATCCGCTGACCGAGAGCGGGCTCCACAGCTTCCTTGCCGATTACCATCGCCTCCAGGAGGCTCAGGCGCGTGCCCGCCAAGTCCCCTTGGTGTTGTAAGTCTCCTGAAGCCCCGACCATGGAACTCCGCGACCGCTTCGGAATCCTCCGCGAGCTGCGAACTTCGGCAGAGCAGCTCCGCTACTACAGCCTCGCCGAACTGGAACGGCAGGGCTACAAGGTCAGCCACCTGCCCTTCTCCTTGCGCATCCTGCTGGAGAATGCTCTGCGCTCCGAAGATGGCTCGGTCATCACCGAGGAGCACATCCGCAGCCTGCTGAACTGGACTCCGCGCCCGGCGGAGCAGGAGATCCCCTTTATGCCGGTGCGCGTCCTGATGCAGGACTTCACCGGAGTCCCCGGCGTTGTGGACTTGGCTTCGCTGCGCGCTGAAGCTGCCCGCAAAGGACTCCCTCCGGAGCGGATCAACCCCATCGTGCCGGTGGACCTGGTCATCGACCACTCGGTGCAGGTGGACTTCTTCGGCACCGTCTGGGCATACGAGCGCAATGTGGAGCTGGAATACGCGCGCAACCGCGAGCGCTACACGCTGCTGAAATGGGCGCAGAAGGCTTTCCGGAACTTCACCGTGCTGCCCCCGGGGATGGGCATCTGCCACCAGGTCAATCTGGAATACCTGGCGCAGGTGGTAACCGTCCGCTCCGGCATTGCCTGCCCGGATACGCTCGTGGGAACGGACTCCCACACGCCGATGGTCAACGGTATCGGGGTGCTGGGATGGGGCGTGGGCGGTATCGAAGCCGAAGCCGTCATGCTCGGACAGCCGCTCTTCCTGCCGCTGCCGGAGGTGATCGGACTCAAACTCATCGGCGAGCTGCCCACGGGGGCAACAGCAACGGACCTGGTGCTGACCATCACCGAACTGCTGCGCCGCTACGGCGTGGTCGGGAAGTTCGTAGAGGTCTTCGGTCCAGGGCTGGATTCGCTCACCGTGCCCGACCGCGCAACGATCGCGAACATGTCCCCGGAGTTCGGCTGCACGGTGACCTACTTCCCCGTTGACGAGCAGACGCTGCAGTACCTGCGCCAAACCGCCCGTCCCCCCGAGCTTATCGAGCGGGTCGAACGCTACTGCAAGGAGAACCTCCTCTGGCGCGAGGGCGAGCAGGAGATCCTCTACACCGATGTACTCACGCTCGATCTGAGCACGCTGGAACCAACGCTGGCAGGACCTCGGCGACCGCACGACCGGCTCCCACTGGCGCGGGTCAAGACGCAGGTCATCGAAGAGCTGCAGCAACGCTACGGACGCGCGTATCTGGAGCCGGAGCAGCGCTGGAGCTTCGCCATCGGTGCGGCTTCCCCCTCATCGGCAGCAACGGAGACGGCAACCGCCGCAGAGCCAACGCTGCGCTCCGTTCCGATCCGCACCGACGGTCTGGAGTTCCTGCTCAGCGACGGCGCAGTGGTCATCGCCGCCATCACCAGTTGCACCAACACGTCCAACCCTGGCGTGATGCTGGCAGCCGGGCTGCTGGCGCGTAACGCCATTGCTCGCGGTCTGCGCATCCAACCCTGGGTGAAGACCAGCCTGGCACCCGGCTCAAAGGTCGTCACGCGCTACCTGGAGCGCTCTGGGCTTCTGACCGCCCTCCAAGCCCTGGGCTTCCACGTCGTGGGGTACGGCTGCACCCGGCTCAAAGGTCGTCACGCGCTACCTGGAGCGCTCTGGGCTTCTGACCGCCCTCCAAGCCCTGGGCTTCCACGTCGTGGGGTACGGCTGCACGACCTGCATCGGGAACAGCGGTCCATTGCCCGAACCCATCGCGCGCGCAATTGCGGACAACGAGCTCATCGTTGCTGCGGTCCTCTCCGGCAACCGCAACTTCGAAGCCCGAGTGCATCCCCAGGTGCGGATGAACTTCCTGGCATCGCCTCCGCTGGTGGTTGCCTACGCCATTGCGGGGCGAATGGACCTGGACCTGCTCACCGAGCCGCTGGGCACCGATCCCAACGGCGTACCGGTCTACCTGCGTGATATCTGGCCCAGTGCGCAGGAGCTGCGCGAGCTCATGGAGCGTGTCATCGAGCCAGAGGACTTCCGCACCATCTACAGCCAAGCCTACGCCGGCGATCGCTTCTGGCAGGAGCTCTCGGCTCCAGGCGGTGAGCTGTTCGAGTGGGACCCCACCTCGACGTACATCCGCGAAGCCCCCTTCTCGTACATCCGCGAAGCCCCCTTCTTCCGCGACCTCCCGCTGGAGCCCACTCCGCCGACCGATATCCTCGGCGCGCGAGTGCTACTGCTGCTGGGGGACTCGGTGACGACCGACCACATCTCGCCGGCGGGCTCCATCTCCCCCTACTCCCCGGCGGGGCGATGGCTCATCGAGCACGGGGTTGAACCGGTAGACTTCAACTCCTACGGCGCCCGCCGAGGCAACCACGAGGTGATGGTGCGCGGCACCTTCGCCAACATCCGTCTGCGCAACGCATTGGCAAGCCGCGAAGGCGGCTGGACGCGCCACTTCCCCAGCGGAGAGGAGCTCACCGTCTACGAGGCTGCCATGCGGTACCGAGCCGAGGGCGTCCCCGTCATCGTCCTGGCGGGCAAGGAGTACGGTAGCGGCTCCTCACGCGATTGGGCGGCAAAGGGTCCGGCGTTGCTCGGCGTGCGCGCGGTTATCGCCGAAAGCTTCGAACGCATCCACCGCAGCAACCTCGTCGGCATGGGGATACTGCCGCTGCAGTTCCTCCCTGGGGAATCGGTCCACAGCCTTGGGCTCAACGGCACCGAAGTCTACGACATCCTCGGGCTGAGCGACGGGCTACAAGTTCACAAACGCCTTCGGGTCCGTGCCCGTACCGCCGAGGGAACGGTTCGGGAATTCGAAGTCATCGCCCGGCTCGATGCCTCCGTCGAGCTGGAGTACTACCGGCACGGCGGCTTGCTACAGTACGTCTTCCGGCGCCTCCTGCAGGAAGCCCACAGCGGGTAGCCCCAGCCGACAACGGACGGCTGGATTCGGGGATATCCGTGCCGGCTCCACCTCGTAAGCGCGCCTGTCCCGCACGGCGTCGGTGGAGTCCCCCGACGCGGGAGCTTCGAACGCCTCCGCCGAATGGGAACCGCTGCGCCACTCTTCTCGCCTCCCGCGCCGGAGAAGCGCATCAGCAGTGCCTGCAGCAGCAGCTGGACTATAGCCTCCGGCGCATCCACCAGATGCCCACTATTTTTGTGCACAACACTATGCCGAACCGCCCATGGACACGTACGCCGTTATCCTCGCTGGCGACCCGGGATTGCAGCTCTGGCCGCGCGCCCGCTCAGACCTACCCAAGTTCCTGCTCCCGCTGCTCTCCGATGGCAGCACACTGCAGCACACGGTACGGCATCTGCAGCCGTTGTTTGCCCCGGAACAGCTCCTCATCGTCACCACAGCGGTGCTTGCCCCACTGATTCGCCAGCACCTGCCCGAGATACCCGCCGAAAACGTGCTCGTTGAACCCTTCGGACGCGGGACGGCTCCGTGCCTGATGCTGACCACACTGTGGTATCGGCAGCGTGGTATCTCCGACGCGCTCCTGGTGGTGCTGCCCGCCGACCACCTCATCAGCAACATCGGGGAATTCCATCTCAGCCTGGAGCATGCCCTCTGGGCTGCCGAACGCTTCAATGCCCCCATCCTGCTGGGGCATCCGCCGGAGCGTCCCGAAACCCGCTTCGGCTACGTGCAGATCGAAGAGCATCCCGCCGAAGAGCTCGCCGGACGCGGCTTCTACCGGGTTCGTACCTTTGCTGAAAAGCCCGACCGCGCCACCGCGCAGCGCTTCCTGGAATCGGGCGACTTCCTCTGGTACAGCGGCATCATCGTTGCCCGCTCCTCCGTGCTGTGGTCCATGCTCCAGCATTCGCTCCCGGAACATGCAGCCATCCTGGAATCCGTGGCGCAACAGTTGGATGCCCCCGAAGCGCTGGAGGTAGCCTATCGCCAGCTGCGTCCGATCTCCTTCGAGCACGGCGTACTGGAGAAGGCTCCGCAGCAGACCCTGCTGCTGCGCTGCAGCTTCGATTGGAGCGACCTGGGCACCTGGGATGAGGTCTACCGGCTCATGCTCAAAGACCCCCGCAACAACGTGCTCGAAGGCGATGTCGTCACGCTCAACACCAGCGGCTGCTACGTCAGCGCCTCTGGCAAGCCCTTGGTGCTGGTCGGGGTGGAGGACCTGATTGTAGTGGATTCCGATAGCGCCCTCCTCATCTGCCGCCGCGGGCAGTCCGAGCAGCTCGACGAGCTCATCCGCTATCTGCGCCGCAAGAGGATGCACCGCCTTCTGTAAAAACAGGTTGCCCCCTGCTCGGGGAGCAAGGGGCAACGCGCTCAAGGCAATTCCGGTAGGTTCCGTTCACTCCAGCGAGAGCGAAACGCTCAGCCGATGGACCAATCCCAGCCGCCGGGTTGGTGTGATGGCGTAGTCGAACTGCCCGCGGAAGCCGCTTCCGACGTAGTTGATGCCAACCCCGCCGGCAAGCCACATCTGGTCATTGCCGAAGCGGTACCCCGCCCGCAGCGCCAGGAGGTCGTTCCAGGTATACTCCAGCCCCAGCGCGAACTGCTCCGGTACATCGGAGTAGGTCTCAAAGTCCACCGCCCCGATGAGCCGATGCTCCTGGTGCCCTTCGGCGTACAGCTTGGGCGTATTTGTCCGCCCCTGGAGCACGCTCAGCAGGTCCAGTGCAACTCCTGCGCGGAACATCAGCGGAATCGCATAGGGGTTCGTCACCAGGCTGAAGGCGACCGGATCGGCGTTGAGCGCCTCCAGCAGGCGCCGCTGCTGGTAGAGGTCCTGACCGCTGTACTGCATGTCCGGACCCAGGTTGTGCACCGAGAACGCCAGCCGCAGCCCGTAGAAATCGGTCTGGTAGAAGGTGCCCACGTCAAAGGTCACCCCGGTGCTGGAGAGCTCCGCCAAGCTGTTCTGCACGAAGCGTCCGGTGATGCCGAAGGAGAACTGCTCCGTGACTCGCCCGCCGAAGGTGACCCCGATGGCAAGGTCGGAGATGGTGTACGTTGCGCCCGTCCCATCGGGCTGCTCCAGCGTGGTCACGGGGATATCGCCGCTGGT
>Ga0209143_1000502_pt1 | contig 19092 bp, 18 predicted proteins | sample FaiFalFF_MnMetaG_3_FD_184739 | JGI IMG/M metagenome (GOLD analysis project Ga0209143, IMG submission 184739) | Freshwater microbial communities from Yellowstone National Park, Wyoming, USA - Fairy Falls B (FF_Mn_B) MetaG (SPAdes) (version 3) | ecosystem: Environmental > Aquatic > Freshwater >...
GGAGGGATCCGCGCCCTCCTTGTGCTTCACGAGGTCGCAGCCGAGCCTGTCCGCCCAGATTTGCAGCTGGTCGATCGCGGCGGCGCGGAAGGTGTCGCCCGCCGCCAGCAGCACGCGCTTGCCCTGCCGCTGCAGCATGTGCGCCGTTTTGGCGATACTGGTCGTCTTGCCCGCGCCGTTGACGCCCACGAACAGGTAGACCGTTGGCGGGGTCGGGCTGACCGTGAGCGGCGCGGGGTCGCCCAGCCAGCCCTTGAGCAACTCGCGCAGGCAGGCGCGCACATCGTCCGCCTCACGCAGCCGTTGCGCCTTCGCCTCGCTGCGCAGCGTCTCCAGAATCTCCTGCACGGCGTTCACATTCACATCGGCGGCAATCAGCGTCTCCTCCAGTTCCTCCAGCAGCTCTTCGTCCACCCCGCGCCGTGTGAAGGCCTGCCCGACCCTGTTCAGCCAGTCTTTGAATATGCCCAGTCGCATCGCGCCAATTCTACCTGCCCTCGCCCTACAGCCTGTGGCGCAGCCAACTGGCGCGTTCAGGGGTCAAGAAAGTGCGCCTTTCCAGTGAATTCGGCGCAGGAAGCAGCAGGGATCGACTTCAGCCACTCGAAGCTTTTCTCTGGGTGAGACCATGCAGGTTGCATACAGGGCGCGCTGTGTGGTTCCGACGCTGCGGGGGCAAACTACTCTGCTGCCGCTGCTGACTGAGCTGTGCCTGTGTTGGAGAAGTGGCTCCAAGAGCTTTGGGCGACGCGCGCAACAGAAACGCGCCACCCAGACGAGACTTACACATACACGGACAAAATGATAGAAGAAGCTTACTGGATCCTCTCAGCCACAGGTATTGACGCCGCACTTCAAGTGCTGAATACGCAGCTTGAGCACTGTCGCAGCGCGGGAGAGGAATCGTTGGAGTATCTTCTGGAGCGCGTTCTTCGCGAGATGCCGCGGGTGTTTGTGTCCGACTGGTGAAGTCGGTGGACAACGCGACAGGAGCCTACCCTAAGTTTGTTGAAACCTATCGACAAGGTGAGCGTATGCAGTTCGCGCGTGGGACACACTGCGTCGTCATCGAGACAACGGGGCAACTCACTCGGTTACCCTCGCCAACCAAGCGTGCGGGGAGATTGGGTATAATCCATACTCAGAGAGCGGAATACAGTGACCTGCCGAAGAGTTGCGAGCACAATCGCTGCTGCAGGACTTGCAGCGAAAGGAAAGCCATCGGGGGACGATTCAGAAGTGCACGCCACACTGTTGCAGGTGCAGGGGCTGCACAAAGCCTATCGCGTCGGCAAGTCGTGTGTGCCCGCACTGCAGGAGGTCTCCTTTCAGGTACGCGCGGGCGAGATTGTCGCGCTGCTTGGCTCTAACGGCTCGGGCAAGACCACCCGATGCAAGCCGTTTGTCGGCGCGCTGGTGTATCAATGGTGCGAGCGCAGAGCGCGCCAACTGGGACTTTTAGGATGGTACGCATAAACACGCAGCGGACAGGGGGACGGTTCTATGCGAAGCATCTGGACACTTATCTGGGTACTGCTAATCGCGCTTGTTCGAGCGCAAACGGTGGAGCCTGCAACGATTGCCGCGCAACGGCTTACACAGGCGCCCGTTATTGACGGGGTCGTGGACGAGGCGGAATGGGCAGAAGCCCTGCGTATCGACTCGTTTTATGACCCTGGGCAGGGTCGGGCAGCCGAGTTTCCGACGCGCGCGTTTCTGGGCTATACTGCGGACGCAATCTATGTTGCCTTCGTGTGCGACGACCCTGAACCCAGTGCCATTCGTGCCCAGCAGGTTCGGCGCGACGGCGATATGGAAAACGATGACTGCGTGGTTTTCGCTGTAGACCCGCAAGGGCAGCGACTGACGCCGTATCAGTTTATTGTGAATCCGCTGGGCACGCAGCGTTTGGAAGTGCCTGTGGGCGCGCCGCTGAATGTGCGCTGGCGTGGCGACTGGCAAGCGGCGGCGCAGCGTACCGAACGGGGCTGGAGCGCAGAGATGCGCATCCCGTTCCGCCTGCTGCGCTATCCTGCGGGGCAGCGGTGGTTCGGTGTTGCGCTTGTGCGTCATATCCCCCGCCTGCGCGCCGTGTATGTGTTCCCCCAGGCGGGCAGTTTCTACGACCTGCGGCTGCAGACCCGCTGGGGCACATTGGAACTTCCACGCCAACGCCCGCCAATAGTCGCCTTGCCGTACCTGATTAGCGAGTCGGACGCCCAAGCGAGTCGTTCGCAGGTCGGCATCGATCTCAAGTGGCGCTCGGAACAGGGTCAGGTCGCCCTGTTGACCGTGAACCCCGACTTCTCCACGATTGCTGCCGATGTGGCGTCGGTGGACTTCTCGTACACGGAGCGCTTTCTAAGGGAGACGCGCCCGTTTTTCACGGAGGGCGAGAACCTGTTCCCGTCCGCGCGCCTGTTCTATTCGGTGCGGGTGCCGCAGTTGCAGGCGGGGCTGAAACTGTTCGGTCAGGCGGGTACGCTGGAGTACGGGCTGCTGGGCGGTGAGTTTGAGCAAAGCAGGCAGCGTAGTCGCTTCGCAGTGGGTCAAACACGCTATCGCTTCAACCCTTCCTCGTTTCTGGGGGTTGCTTTCACGACGCTGGAGGGGGTAAGCCGCGAGCAAGTGGTTGCCGTTGAGGGCGCGATTGGGCAACTTACGGGCGCGGGCGAGTGGCAGCTGTACGGTCTGCGCGCGTCGCTTTCAGGGGCGCGCGAAGGCGACTACACCCTTGTGCGCCTTGAACGCGGCGCGCCCCCGCGCCAACTGGGAGTACGAATGACCTACACCGACCTCGCGCCGAATTTCGCACCACGACTGGCGTTCGTGCCAGAGCGTGGCTGGCGGGGCTACGAGATAGACCTTTACTATGTGGAGCAACCCCAACGGTTCGTGCTGGCGCAAGGCGCACGCATCAGCGCAAAGCGGCGACTCCTCTACGGCGGAGGCACTCTCGATGAGGGATTCAGTGTCGGTGCGGAAGTCTATCTCCGCACTCAAGTCGCCTACGGGGCACAGTTCGATTGGCTGCGTCGCCCGCCAAACACTGACCGCTACGGCGCGCTGCTGATTCAGTGGAACTTTCTGGATGCCGCTCGCAACGGGTTTCTCTATCTGCTTGCGGGCGACCAGAACGGCGGGCGCAGTCGGTATGTATCCGTGCAGCAGCGACTGGAGCCGCTGCCCCGACTTCGGCTGGGCATTACTCTCGAGGCGTTGCGCATCGACTACGCCAATCGCCCGCGCGACCAATCTGTGCAGGCGGTCGTGACCCTGAACTACGAGCTGACACCTGAACGCGTGCTGGGCGGACGCTGGGTCAACAATCGTATCGAGAGTGGCGGCGCGGCAGTATCCACCAACAACTTTTACCTGACCTACGCGCAGCAACTGCGTACAGGGCAGGAGGTGTATCTGCTGTTGGGACTGCCGAATGCCGAGCGAACCCAAAACCGTATCGCGCTCAAGCTCGTGTCGCCCATCGAGTGGTAGCGGGGGCTAACCGCCCCACAGCCTGTGGCGCAGCCAACTGGCGCGTTCGGCGGCGGCGTGTTCGGGTTCGGGCGGGGGATAGACGGCGGCTTCAAACAGCATCTGGTCAGCCGCGTCGCGCAGCGCGGCGTTTTCGTCCAGCATCCCGCGCATGCGGTACACTGCCAGCGCGCGCAGCGTCGTGCCCAGCGAGAGGCTCTCAGCATGGCGCAGTGTCGCCTGCAACTCGTTCCACTCCTCCTCCAGCGCGTCGCGGTCGATCTGCTCACGCGCGGTGCGCTCGGCGTCAATCAGCGTGCGCAGCGTGCCGCGCAGCCGCGCCAGCAACTCGTCCAGCGGGTCGTGCCTGCCCAGCAGCGAGATTTGCACATACCCCTCGAACGCGAGGCTCCCCTCGCCGTACAGTCCGCGTGTGTGGCAGCCCAACGCCTGCAACGCCTCCAGCCAGCGCGTGATTTGCCGCGCCCGCTGCAGCCCCATCAGGTGCAACAGCAGCCCCAGCCGCAGCCCTGACCCCAGATTGATGGGCGAGGCGGTCAGGTAGCCCCACTTCGGCGCACGCGCCCACACCAACGGCATGGTGTTCAGCGTGCGCTCCCAGCGAATCAACTCGCGCTGCAGGCGGTCGGGCTGCCACCCCGCGCAGGTGATTTGCAGTCGCAGGTGGTCTTCCTCGTTGATGGCGGCGACGACGCTGCCGTCGGCGTTCAGCAGCGCCCAGCGGTGTGCCTGCGCCTGTAGCAGCGCAGGGCTGATGATGCGCGCCCCCACCAGCCGCGCTCGCTCCTGCAGGCTCAGCCCGCTGAGGTCAATCGCTTGGGTCAGCCCCGCCGCGGCCAACGCCTCGCGCAACCGCTGCGCAATCGCCTCCAACTGCGCCTCGCTCGCCCGATGGGGAAACGGATAGTGCAGCAGGTTCCGCGCTAAGCGCACGCGCCCTGAAATCACCACATCGCGGTCAGGCGCAGGCTCCGCAAGCCACGCGATGCTCACGCATGGTATAATACCCCCCGCATGGGCTGGTGGAAGAAGACCGACTTCTGGATCGCGCTCATCTTGTTCGTGATCAGCATCATCGGCTTCGCGCGGGGCAACGAGGCGATTGCCGACCCAGGACAGGATGTCGACCCGCGCCTCGCGTGGCTCTACCTCATCGCCGCCGTGATTATGCTCATCAACGGCATCCTGTCGCACAAACAGTACCTGCGCGAACAACAGGAGCAGAAAGCCAAGCAGACCCCCGCCAGCCAACAGGAGGCGACCACACGATGATTACTTGCGCCGAGTGCGGAAAAGTTTTAGAGAAAGTGCCGCTGTGGTACAGCACCGTGAACATCCGCTTCGTCTGCAACGCCTGCCGTAAGGTGAACCCGCAGCACTGGCTTCCCGCGACGCTGGACGAGCCTGAAGAGGAGAAGCCGCTGGGCGACGAGGAAGCCTTTATGCGCGGGGAGATGGAGAGCATCGAAGAGTTGGAGAGGCGCGACCGCAGGCGGCTGGTCGGCGACGATGACCTGTTTGATGTCGACTTTGACGACGAGTCAGAAGCGTGATGACCCCGCAGTTCCGCGCCCTGCGTCCTGAAGAGCAGGCGGAATGCCTTGACCTGTGGGCGCGGGTCTTCTCGCCCAGCCACGACTACTTCGAGCGGTACTTCCGCGACCCCCTCTGGCAGCCCGACTACACGCGCGTATGCGTCGTGGATGGGCGGCTCGTCGCGGCGGTACAAGTTGTGCGCCGCTCCGTGCGGCTAACAAACGGCGCGACGCTCTGGATGGCGGGTATCGCCAATGTCGCCACACTGCCTGAGTATCGCGGGCACGGCTACGCCTCGCAACTCCTGCGCGACCTGCACGCCGTGATGGACGCCGAGGACTTCGCCTTCGGGCTGCTGTTCACGGGCATTCACGACTTCTACGCGCGACTGGGCTGGGAACGGCTGCCGCTGCCGTTGTATCAGGCGACGCCTGTGCCTGTAGACCTCGGCGGCTGGCGGTTCCGCGTCGCCGACCCCGACGACATGCCCCGCCTGCAACGCTGGTATGACGCCTTCTACGCCGACCACCCGCTGACCGTCGCCCGCGACGACGCCTACTGGCGCATCTGGACGCGCTGGGACGACCCCACCTGGCGGGCGAAGTTCTACCTCGCCGAAGACCCCGCAGGAACCCCGCGCGGCTACCTCGCGCTGGAGACCTATCATGGCAACGACACGCAGGGCAACCGCATCGTGGAGGGTATCGGCTTGGCGGAACTGGGCGCAGACCCCGACGACACGGAAGCCGTGCGCATGCTCATCGGCTTCGCCAGCCAGACGGCGCACTTGGCGGGCGCGCGGCTGGACATCTTCCTGCCCGAAGCGGACATTCAGCGCTGGGTGCGCCCGCTGCTGCCCGATGTGCGCTGGGTCGGACAAGGCAGCGCGATGGTGCGCGTGTGCTGCTGGCAGACAGTGTACGACGCGCTGGAGACGCTGAGTGCGCCCGCGCCAGAAAACCTCGCGCAGGTGGGTCAAGCAGGTGCGCTCGCGCTACTACTGGGGCTGCCCGACCCGCCGCAGGTCAGCCTGCCCGCCGAGTGGCGCACGCGCTACCCCGTCCGACCTGCCTGCTACTCGCCCGTCGACTCGTTCTGAACCGCCTGCCGTACGATGCGTCGCACCTTGCTGTAGCGCGTGCGGTAGTAGATGTAAATCCCCGCCCCCACCAGAAACAGTACGGTTCCCACCAGCAGCGCGCGGTCAAACTGCTTGACCACCGCGTCGCCGAACCAATGCACCAGATACGCCACCGCAAAAAAGCGCGCCCCACGCCCCACCACGCTGACCGCCATCATCGTCAGCACATTGTAGCGGAACACCCCGCTGGCAATCGTGAACACCTTGTAGGGGATTGGGGTGAACGCCGCGATGAAAATCGTGTAGACGCCGTAGCGGTTATACAGTCGTTCCACCGCCTGCACCTTCTCCTCTTTGAACAGGCGATGCATCAGTGGGTAGCCCCCATACGCGCCGACAATCCAGCCAAAGCCCGCCCCCAGCACGCTGCCGATAGTGCAGACCGTCGCGACCCAGAACGGCGACGGCGCGTCGGGCGCCAGCAGGAGCGCAATCAGCAGCACATCGGGCGGCACAGGGAAAAACGACGACTCGATGAACGCCACGCCGAACAGCCCCGCCAGCCCATACTGCTGGATCAGCCCGAACGCCCAGTCCTTTAGCGCGCCCATCACCAGCGGTATTGTACCACGAACACGCTTGCAGGAGCAGGAGAAGGCGCTTGGGCGACGAAAGTCTTGTGCAACCATGCGTCTGCACCTGAGCCATCGGGGCAAGCCGCTTGCGCCCATCGTCGTGTCGCGTGGCGCGAGCGAACCTGAGCGCTATGCCGCTGACGAGTTGCGCCGACACCTAACGCAAATCACAGGCGCGCCCTTCGAAGTGCGCGAAACTGACGCCCTGCCCGAACGCGCGATTGTGGTCGGGCACGGCGCGCTCACCGAACGGCTGCGCCCTGACCTTCGCCCGAACCGACTCGGCGCGGAGGAAGCCGTCGTTGAATGCACGCAGGACTACCTGCTGCTTACAGGCGGTCGCCCACGCGGGACGCTCTACGCCGTGTACCGATTCCTGCACGGGCTGGGCGTGCGCTGGTGGGCGCCGTGGGCAACCCACATCCCCCGCAAGCGCAATCTGAGCGTCCCCGTGCAGAGCCGACGCGAGCAGCCCGCCTTCGAGTATCGTGAGCCGTTCTGGTACCACGCCTTCGACGGCGACTGGGCTGCCCGCAACTACGCCAACGGGCACCGCCCTGCCCTCACCAGCCGACACGGGGGCAAAATCGAGTATGTCGGCTTCGTGCATACCTCGTTCTGGCTTGTGCCCCCGCAAACCTACTTTGAGCAGCACCCCGACTGGTACAGCCTCATCGACGGCAAACGCCGCTGGGAGAAGGCGCAACTGTGCTGGACGAACCCCGAGTTGCGGGCGTTTCTGGTGGAGCGCGTGCGCCAAATCCTGCGCGAGAACCCGCAGGCGCAGATCATCTCCATCTCGCAGGAGGATTGGCGGGGCGAGTGCCAGTGCGACCGCTGCCGCGCCGTCGAAGAGCGCGAAGGCAGCGCAGTCGCGCCGATACTGGAGACGGTGAACCTCATCGCCGAGCGACTGGAGCGCGAGTTCCCGCATGTCGCCTTCGATACGCTAGCGTATTGGTACACGCGCAAGCCGCCGCGCACGCTGCGCCCGCGCCCGAATGTGATCGTGCGCCTGTGTTCCATCGAGTGCAGTTTCGCGCAGCCGCTGGAGCGACCCGACAACGCGGGCTTCGCCGACGACCTGCGCGGCTGGAGCGAACGCTGCAATCGCCTCTATGTGTGGGACTACACGACCAACTTCTCGCACTACCTGCTGCCCCACCCGAACTACTTCGTGCTGGGGGCGAACCTGCGCTTTTTCCATAAGCACCATGTGCGCGGGGTGTTCGAGCAGGGCGCGTACCAGTCGCATGGGGGCGAGATGGCGGAACTCAAGGCGTGGCTACTGGCGCAGTTGCTGTGGAACCCGTACCAGGACGACGCGCGGCTCATCGACGAGTTTCTGCGGGGCTACTACGGCGCAGCGGCACGGTATGTGAGCGACTACCTACGCCTGATGGCGGACGCCGCACGCGACTTCAAGATGGGCTGCTTCACCAACCCCGCCGACGCGCCCTACCTGCGCTATCCTGTGCTGCGCCGCGCCGAGACGCTGTGGGAACGCGCCGAGCGCGCCGTGCAAGCCGACCCCGACCTGCGCTGGCGCGAGCGCGCGAGGCGAACCTGCCATGGCAGCCCCCAGCCGACAAAAAGACGCTCGCCGAACGCTGGCTACAACGCGCTACCGCCCAAGGTCCCAACGGCTGGCAACCTATCACCCATGTGAACGAGGCGGGGCTGACCCCAGAGCAGTTTGTGAAGCAGGTGTTGGAATAGGACGCCCCTTACTCGTCCAGCGCCTCGCCTGCCCCGCGCGGAATGCGGATGCTGTCCACAATCGCTTGGATGTGCGTTGGGGGCGGCGGCGTCAGGCGCGAGACCACCAACGCGGTCACCAAGTTCAGCACCATGCCGACGATGCCGATTCCTTCCGCGCTGATGCCGAAGAAGTCCTTGATGACAGGTTGCGCCGCGCCAAAGAGTTGCGGCGCGCGCATCAGCCCTATCATGACGCTGGTGAAGCCCAGCCCGACCAGCATGCCCGCGATTGCGCCCTGCGCGTTCATCCGACGGTCAAAGATGCCCAGCAGGATCGCGGGGAACAGCCCCGACGCCGCCAGCCCGAACGCGAACGCCACCACCTGCGCCACAAACCCAGGCGGGTTGATGCCCAAATACGCCGCCGCCGCCAGCGCGGGTACCATCGCCAGTCGTCCCACCAGCAGGCGCACTCGCTCAGGCGCACGCGGGTTGAACACGCGGTAATACAAATCGTGCGCCACCGCGCTGGACATAGCAATCAGCAGCCCCGACGCTGTTGAAAGCGCGGCTGCCAGCCCGCCCGCCGCCAACAGCGCGATCACGAACGGCGCGAGCCGCGCCACCTCAGGCGTCGACAGCACGATGATGTCGTTGTCCAGATACACCTCGTTCGGGTTCGACAGATCGGGCGCATCAAAGTCGGGCTTGCCGCCCTTCTCTTGGAACGCCTTGCCCTTCGCGACTTGCACGATGCCGTCGCCGTTTTTGTCTACGATCTTCAGCAGCCCCGTCTGCTCCCACTTGGCGACCCAGTCGATCTGGCGTACCTCGCTAATCGGCTTGTTGTGCAGGGTGCTAATCAGGTTGTAGCGGGCGAACATCGCCAGCGCGGGCGCAGTGGTGTACAGCAGCCCGATGAACACCAGCGCCCAGAACGCCGAGTAGCGCGCCGAACGCACATCGGGCGTCGTGTAGAAGCGAATAATCACATGCGGCAGCCCCGCCGTGCCGACCATCAGCGCGCCCGTAATCGCCAGCACATCGAGCATCGGCTTGCTCTGGAACGGCGCGGTGTATTCGCCGAAGCCCAAATCGGTCTGGATTTGGTTGATGCGCTCGCTGATGTCGCTGAAGGCAAATGCCAACTGCGGAATCGGGTTGCCCGTCAGCAGATACGCCAGCGCGACGCCAGGAATTAGGTAGGCAATGATGAGCACCGCGTATTGCGCCGCCTGGGTCCAGGTGACGCCCTTCATCCCGCCCAAAATCGCGAAGAAGGCGACCACTGCGACGCCGATTAGCACGCCCTGCGCGATGTCCAACGCCAGAAATCGGCTGAACACGATACCCACCCCGCGCATCTGCCCCGCGACATAGACCAGCGAGATGAAGATGGTCGCTATCGCGGCAAGCGTGCGCGCCGTGGTGGAAGCGTAGCGGTCGCCCACGAAGTCGGGCACGGTGAACTTGCGGTACTTGCGCAGGTACGGCGCGAGCAGCAGCGCCAGCAGCACATAGCCGCCTGTCCAGCCCATCAGGTAAATCGCGCCGTCGTAGCCCAGCGTGGAGATTAGCCCCGCCATCGAGATGAAACTCGCCGCGCTCATCCAGTCGGCGGCGGTCGCCGCGCCGTTCGCCACAGGCGGCACGCCCCGACCCGCGACATAGAACCCCTTCGTGTCGCGCACCCGCGAAGTGTAGCCGATGTAGATGTAGAGCGCGAAACTCAGCCCGACGATGAGGTAAGTCCAGACCTCTACCGACATCCCTGCCTCCCTTTACTCATGCACATCGTATTGCCTGTCCAGCGCGTCCATACGGCGGGCGTAAATCCAGATGAGGAGAATAAACACATAGATGCTGCCTTGCTGGGCGAACCAGAAGCCCAGCGGCGCGTTGCCCAGCCGAAACTGGTTCAGCCACGGCGCAAGCACAATACTGATAATGTATGCCGTAAGGAACCAGACGCTTAGTAGCACGGCAATCAGGCGCACATTCGCCCGCCAGTACGCACGAAGGGAATCGTGAGAACGCATAGCGAAAAGATTCTGCACTTGCGCCAGCAATCCTGCTGGGAACCTTCGCACGCACTGTTGCGTATAGTTGCTTGCAGGGTTGGGGTCGGTACCCACCTGTTGGAGGCGTCGGTTGGCTCCTTGTCAGCCTTGCCGTTCGCGACGCGGCGCGCCGTGATGCGCCTGTGAAGGCTGGCGACGGTGTTCGCTACTTTAGGGGGGGTAGAAGGGCACTGCCAACCGCGCCTCTGAAACCCATTAACTCGCTTCCGTATATCGTGATTCCTGCCGATAGCCCTCACGGTTCAGCCCAAAAAATCGGGTTTGCCTGTAGCCCTGAGAGAAACAGGCGACGGTTCATGACTCCCAGACTCGCGAAATTCGCGAGGTGTGGAAAACAGCGTCGAGGGCGTCGGACAGGGCTTGCATGAGTAAGACGGAAATCGGGTACACTAAACTCGCGCTGCCGGGTCGTCTAATGGCAGGACGCCAGACTTTGGATCTGGTAGTGGTGGTTCGAATCCACCCCCGGCAGCCAGAATGTCCCCCGCGTATGGTATACTCCCCTCTGGAGGAAACCGATGATGACGAAACGATGGTGGATGCTTGCGGCAGCCGTCGTGCTGACCGCGGTGGGTGCACACGCGCTCCTTCAGGAGCAAGGCTTACCCGTCGGCACCGACGCCCCCGACTTTAAACTGGACACCCTGGACGGCAAGACCGTCGAGCTGAGCAAACTGCGCGGGAAGCCCGTGTTTATCGACTTCTGGGCGACTTGGTGCGGACCGTGCCGACGCGCCTTACCCCATACGCAGAAACTTGCTGAGAAATACGGTAAAGACGCGCATATCCTCACGATTAATCTCAGAGAAGACCCCGAAACCGTGCGCCAATTCATGCAGAGCCACAACTACACCTTCACCGTGCTGATGGACACGGACGGCTCCGTCGCAGCCCAGTATCGCGTGCGAGGCATCCCGCACTTCGTGATCATCGACGCGCGCGGCAAAATCCAGTTCGTGCAAATCGGCTACGGACCGGGCATCGAGCAGCGATTCGAGACCGAACTGCAGAAAGCCATTCGCGCGAGCAAGTGGGCGCGTAGGTAGATAGACCGAATGATAGGCGACGCCATCCTCGCACGGACAATCCTTGCGCTGGACACGCCGAACTTGGGGCAGGCGTGCGAGTGGGTGCAGCGGTATCGCGAGCGGGTCTACGCCTTCAAAGTCGGTGGTGCGCTGGTGATTGGGCATGGGTTGTCGATTGTGCGCACGCTGCGCGAGGCGGGCGCAACGCGCGTATTTCTGGACCTGAAGTTCCACGACATTCCGCACGCAGTTGCGCTGGCGGTGCGCCAAGCGGCGGAGTACGGCGTGTGGATGCTAACGCTGCACTGCTTGGGCGGGGCGGAGATGCTTCGCGCGGCGCGCACGGCAGTTGCCGACCTGCCCAGCCCGCCGCTACTGATGGGCGTCACGGTGTTGACAAGCTTGGACGCTGGCGCGCTGCGTGAGGTGGGCATCCCGCGCACGCCGCGCGCGCAAGCGCTGCGCTTGGCACAGTTGGCGCATGCCACAGGGCTGGACGGCGTAATTGCCTCGCCGTGGGAAGCGCGGATGCTCCGCCGACGCCTGCCGCCACCGTTCCTGATTGTGACGCCTGGCGTGCGCCCAGCAGGGTACGATGCTGGCGACCAGAAGCGCGTCGCCACCCCAGAGCAGGCGCTCCAGTGGGGCGCGGACTACCTCGTGATGGGGCGCGCGCTGCTGCAGCCTAAAGCGTGAGCCTCACCGACTGGGCGCGCAGTAACTGATTTGCTCGAACTCTTCCGCGCTCAGGCTCGCACCGCCGACCAGTGCGCCGTCGATTTCGGGCTGGTGCAGCAGCGCGTGCGCATTCGACGCCTTCACGCTACCCCCGTACAGAATACGCACGAACTCCGCCATCTCTGCGTCGTACATCTCGCGCAGCGTCTGGCGGATGAAGCCACACACGCGGTTCGCCTCAGGTGCGTCGCACACCTGCCCCGTGCCAATCGCCCACACAGGTTCGTAGGCAATCACCAGCTCGTAGAGTTCGTCGGAGGTAAGCCCCGCCAGCGCGCCCTCCAGTTGCGCTCGAATTACCTGCTCGGTCTGCCCCGCTTCGCGCTCGGCGAGTGTCTCGCCCACGCACAGGATGGGCTTTAGCCCATGGGGCAGCACAGCGCGCAGCTTGCGGTTCAGGGTCGCCTCCGTCTCGCTGAAGTACGGCAGCAGGCTCGCGTCCAAATCGGGGTCGGCAACGCCGAACCTGCCGCGCGTCTCCGAGTGCCCCAAAATCACATACTCGCAGCCGACGGCGACCAGCATCGGCGGCGAAACCTGTCCCGTGAACGCGCCCGAGTCGCGCCAGAACACATTCTGTGCGCCGAGTTTGAGTTCGCTACCCCGAATCGCCTCTGCAACCGCCTGCAACGCAACGAATGCAGGGCAGAGCAGAATCTCCACATCGGAGCGCATGCCGATACGCTGGCGTAGCTGCGTCGCTAACGCCGCGCCCTCCGAAGGCGTCAGGTGCATCTTCCAGTTACCCGCAATCAAGGGTCGTCGCATAACAATCACCTCATCGTGCCATCTCCTGCAGCAGATGCGCGTACTTTTCCGCCACCACGCGCCGCTTGACCTTCAGCGTCGGGGTCAGCTCGCCCGTCTCGATGCTGAACGGCTTGCTGATGAGCCGAAAGCTTTTGAGCCGCTGGAAGTCCGCCAGCTCGCGGTTCACGCGCTCCAGCTCTTGGCGGAATCGCTTCTGGACAGCGTCGTGGTTGAGCAGCGCGTCGTCATCTGTGGCTTCGATTCCCTGCTGTTTGGCGAAGGCGCGCAGCGCGTCCATGTTCGGCACAATCAGCGCAACGGGCGCGCTCATTCCGTCGCCGTACACGACTGCCTCTTGTATCAGCTCGCTCTGCTTGAGCATGTTCTCGATGGGCTGCGGGGCGACATTTTTGCCGTTCGCCAGCACGATAATGTCTTTCTTGCGGTCGGTGATATAGAGGTAGCCGTCCTTATCCATGTAGCCCACATCGCCTGTGTGGAACCAGCCATCGGAGTCGATCGCGGCGGCGGTCGCCTCAGGCTTTTTGTAATAGCCTAGCATAATGTTCGGTCCGCGCGCGAGGATTTCGCCGTCTTCGGCGATTCTGATTTCCACGCCTGGAATGGGTTTGCCGACACTGCCGAAGCGTGGGGCATTCGGCGGGTTCACCGTCAGCACGGGACTCGTTTCGGTCAAGCCGTAGCCTTCCAGAATTAGGATCCCGAAAGCGTGGAAGAATTTGGCGACCTCTTTGGGTAGCGCCGCGCCGCCCGATACAAAGTAACGCAGCCGCCCGCCGACCCGCTCGCGTATCTTGGAGGCGACCAACTTGTCCAGAATTGCATGCTGTAGCCGTATCCCCAGCGGTACGGGACGTCCCTCCCGCAGGCAGCGCGAATAGACCTTGCCCACCTCGAGCGTGCGATAGAACAGTTTCTGGCGCAGCGTTGGCATCTGACGCACCGACGCCAGAATCCGATCCATCACCGACGCATAGAAACGCGGCACGCCCAGCATCAGCGTCGGCTTGACCTCCAGCATGTCGTTCGCCAGCGTGAACAGGCTCTCGGCGTAGGCAATCGTCAGCCCCGCGTAAATTGGCAGAAAGTGCCCACACATCCGCTCGAACACATGGCTGAGTGGCAGGAACGACAAAAACACATCGTCGGGACGCCAGTCAATCACCTCCAGCACCGCCTCGATGTTGGAGATAAAGTTGCGGTGGGTGAGCATCGCGCCTTTCGGCTCGCCTGTGGTGCCTGAGGTGTAGATAAAGGTGATGATGTCGTCGGGTTGGCTGGTTTCCACGAGGGCGCGCAGCTCCGATTCGGTGAGTGCGCCGGGCTGATTGAGCATCTGTTCGAAGGTGGGCGTCTCGCCCGCGCCTTCCGACGCGATGCAAATCATCTGGGGGTTCAACCCCGTGCCCTCGACGGCTTCACGCGCCTTGTGCAGTTGCTTTTTGTCGCTGACGACCAGCACTTTCGGCTCCGAGTCGCTGAGGATTTCGCCGACCTGCGGGGCGGTGAGGGTGGGGTAGATGGGCACGGTGATTGCACCGAGACACAGCGTTGCCCAGTCGGTGATTGCCCATTCGGGGCAGTTCTCGGCGAGGATCGCGACGCGGTCGCCCTTGCGCACACCCAACTCGTGCAGGGCGCGCGCCAGCGCGTAGACGCGCCTGCCCAGCTCGGTGTAGGTAATCGGGCGGTACTGCTTTTCGCGCTTGACCAGCAGCGCGGGCTTCTCGCCGTGCTGTTCCACGCTGCGCCAGAACGCCTTGCTCAAAGTGTCGACAGCCATCGTCTTGCTCCGACACCCAAGTTCGCGCACGGCGCAGCGATTCCTGCCAACTGTCAGTGGGAACGCGACGCAGCGAGGGCGACCGCTGCCGTCCCTCGCTGCTACACACAGCTGATAACCGACCCACTGTCAGATAAACAGCGTCGCCTTAGAGCGGGTCGCGTCGCCCAAGAAGGTCGCCACGCCGCCCACCTCGACGCCGTCGATGAGCTCCTCTTTGTGAATGCCCATCACATCCATCGACATCTGGCAGGCGACGATGCGCACGCCCAAGTCGCGCGCCATCTGCGCCATCTCTTCGGGCTGTGGGACACCCTGCTGACGCATCATCGTGCGCAGCATCTTTGCGCCGACGCCGCCGAAGTTCATCTTCGACACGCCCAATCCGCGCAGCCCCACGGGCGTCATCCAGCCCATCAGTTTCTGGAACAGCGTCTTGCCGCGGCTCTCGCGCTTCTGGCGCAGCGCGGTTAGCCCCCAGAAGGTGAAGAACATCGAGACCTCCATCCCGCTGGCAGCCGCGCCTGAGGCAATCACGAACGCCGCCAGCACGCGATCCAGGTCGCCCGAAAAGACCACCATCGACAGGCGGTTATCGGGCACTTGGGCGCGCAGAGCGTCCACCTGCGCCTGCAGTTGCTGGATCTGCGCCTCCAACGCGCTCAGATCCGTCGTCGGAACGCGGTCAACCGCTGCTTGTCCATTCATGCTCATCAACTCCTCACCTCACTTCTTGCGCACATAATGCACATACACGGTCTTGCCGTCCATCTCGATGGTCTCTTGGGCAACCAGCTCCGCGTCGGCGACCATGTTCGCCCAGCCCTTGAAGTCGTTCACCGAGCCAGGGTCGGTCGCCAGCACGCGCAGCGTCTGACCCGGTTGAAGCGTCTGAAAGGCCTTGCGTGCGTTCACAATCGGCATCGGGCACTGCAGCCCGCGCGCATCCACTTCCACATCGTATCGGATTTCCATCGCTTGCATACCTCCTGTCGTTGTCATAGGAGACCCTGCCCATCAGGGTCTCTGTAGGGTTAGAGGCACTATGGAGCAAAAAGGATTCATCGGTAGGAGTTGCCCCCATCGTCGCGAATCCCGGTTGCGGGGTTCCGACGATGGAAACAGGCATGGAGCGTCAGCTGGAGATTTACCGCAAGGGGCTGTTCGGGATGCCAGAGCAGTTCCCTGTGGATGCCGAGTCGCTGGAGACGGCGGCGCGCAAGGTGATGAAGCCCGAAGCCTACGACTATGTGGCGGGCAGCGCAGGCACGGAGCAGACCGCCGACGCCAACCGCCGCGCGTTCGCCAAATGGCAGATTGTGCCGCGATTTCTGCGCGATGTCGCCCAGCGCGACTGGAGTGTCGAACTGTTCGGGCGACGATATCCCGCGCCAATTTATGTTGCGCCTGTGGGCGTGCAGGGGATTATCCATCCCGACGGCGAGTTAGCCACCGCGCGCGCCTGTGCGAAACTCGGCGTCCCCTTCACACTCAGCACGGTGGCGTCCCACACTATCGAGCAGGTCGCTGAGGTGATGGGTGACGCGCCACGCTGGTTCCAACTCTATTGGAGTCGCAATCACGAGGTCGCTGCGAGTTTCGTGCGCCGTGCGGAGGCGGCAGGCTACAGCGCACTCGTGGTGACGGTAGACACCTACATGCTGGCGTGGCGTCCGCGCGATTTGCGCCGTGCCTACCTACCGTTTATGCACGGCGACGGGCTGGCGAACTACTTCAGCGACCCTGCGTTCCGCGCGCTGCTTGCTGCCCCGCCCGAAGAAGACCCTGGCAGCGCGGTAATGCAGTTCGCAGCGATTTTCGGCAACCCCAGCCTCACTTGGGACGACCTGTCGCGTCTGCGCGAGTGGACGCGCCTGCCCGTGCTGCTGAAGGGCATCCTGCACCCTGACGACGCTCGCGAGGCGGTTCGGCGCGGCGTAGACGGCATCATCGTTTCCAATCACGGCGGTAGACAGGTGGACGGCGCGATTCCCGCGCTGGAGGCGTTGGTGCAGATTGCCGAAGCGGTCGGCGACGCGGTTCCGTTGCTCTTCGATAGCGGCGTCCGCACGGGCGCGGACGCGCTCAAGGCGCTCGCGCTCGGCGCGCGGATGGTCGGGCTGGGCAGACCCGTGATGTGGGCGCTCGGCGTCGACGGCGAGAACGGCGTCCACACCTACCTGCGCAACTTCCTCGCGGAGTTCGACCTCACGCTTGCCCTGTCAGGCTACACCCGCATCAGCGACCTGGGACGCGAATCGCTGCATAGGGGCGAGTAGTGCCCCTTGCATAGGCAGGAGGCTTGCCAAGCGTCTCGAATACGCTCGGTATGCTCTCGCGTAGTGCAGTCTATGCGCGGAACGGGGTCGTCGCCAGCTCGCAGCCGCTGGCGGTCAGTGCAGGGCTGCACATCCTGCGGGCAGGCGGCAGTTTCGTGGACGCGGCGATAGCGACCTCCGCCGTGCTGTGCGTGGTGGAGCCGTGGGCGAGTCATCTCGGCGGCGATGCGTTCGTGGTGTGGTACGATGCAGCGCGTCGGCACACGCTGGCGCTCAACGGATCCGGTGCCGCGCCCCGAACCGCAACGCCCGAACGCTTCCCGAACGGTATCCCGTTGCGCGGTATCACCGCGGCAACCGTGCCCGGCTTGGTGGACGCTTGGTTCCGCCTGCACGCGCTGCACGGCAAGCTTCCCTTCCCGCGCCTGTTAGAGCCTGCGATCGAGTACGCCGAGCAGGGCTACCCGATTAGCGAGCGGAAAGCAAATATCTGGCGCAACGCGAGCCGTTCCAGCGAGCTGCGCCCCGTGCTGCAGGGGCTGCTAGGGCAAGATCGTGCGCCGCGCGCAGGCGAGATTGTGCGCTGCCCCGATACCGCACGCGCACTAAAAGCCATCGCCGCAGGCGGACGCGACGCCTTCTACAAGGGTGAACTTGCGCGACGGCTTATCACCTACAGCCAGCGACACGGCGGCTGGTTCGAGGCAGACGATCTCGCCCGCCACGAGAGCGAAATACTGGAGCCGCTGCGCGTGCGCTACCGCGCCTACACCATCCATGGGCAGCCGCCCGTGTCGCAGGGCATTATCCTCATGGAGGCGCTTGCACTGCTGGACGGGTTCGACCTGCGCGGGATGGACGCCGTCCAGCGTCTGCACCTGATGGTGGAAGCCATCAAGTGCGCGTTCGCCGACCGCTGGGCATATTTGGGCGACCCGCACGTGGTGGGCAACCGCGCCGAGCAGCTGCTCGCGCCCGATTACATCCGCGAGCGGCGCGCCGCGCTGTCGATGGAACGCGCGCAAGCCGTCTACGCCCCTGGCAAACTGCGCGATACGAACACAACCTACTTCTGTGTCGCCGACAGCGACGGGAATGCGATTTCGTTCATTCAGAGCGTCTATCACCCGTTCGGCAGCGGTGTGGTGGTGGACGGCATCCTGCTGAACAACCGTATGCGGGGCTTCTCGCTGCGCCCCGACAGCCCGAACCGCCTCGCGCCAGGCAAGCGACCGATGCACACGCTGAACGCCTACCTGATTACGCGGGGCGACGCGCTGGCGTATGTCGGCGGCACGCCTGGCGGCGACATCCAAGTGCAGACGAACCTGCAGGTGATTTCGCGCCTCATCGACGATGGCATGGGGGCGCAGCAGGCGATTGAGCAACCGCGCTGGGCATGGCAGCCTGCGCAAAGCACCGACCCGTCCGCAGGCACGCTCAGCATCGAAGCGGCGGACGATGCGCTGTTGGATGCCCTACGCCAGCGCGGGCACAGCGTGCGCACAACCCCGCTCGGCACGCACCCCAGCGCGGTGCAGGTCATCCAGAAAGTGGGCGAGAGCTACTGCGCTGGCTCCGACCCGCGCGCCGAAGGGCACGCAGGAGGCTACTGATGGGCAAGCATGCGTTCGCACGCATCTTGGCTCACTTGGCGATACTCGCGTTGCTCACACTTTATATGCTGCAGATTGCGTGGATGCTTTCCACCTCTCTCAAGCCTGACGACGAGTTGTTCACGGAGCAAATCCGTTGGATCCCGAACCGCATCGCGTGGGAGAATTACCAGCACGCGCTGGCGACCTTCCCGTTCTGGCTCTATTTGCGCAACACACTGCTGATTGCGGGGCTAACGGTGGTGGGCACGCTGCTAAGTTGCCTGCCGCCCGCGTATGCGTTTGCGCGGTTGCGCTGGCGCGGGCGCAGCTTCTGGTTCTGGGTGATGCTCAGCACGCTGATGCTGC
>Ga0209143_1000503_pt1 | contig 19068 bp, 19 predicted proteins | sample FaiFalFF_MnMetaG_3_FD_184739 | JGI IMG/M metagenome (GOLD analysis project Ga0209143, IMG submission 184739) | Freshwater microbial communities from Yellowstone National Park, Wyoming, USA - Fairy Falls B (FF_Mn_B) MetaG (SPAdes) (version 3) | ecosystem: Environmental > Aquatic > Freshwater >...
ACTACCTGACGCCCGACGGCCGGATCATCCCGTTCTGTGCGTTCAACGTGATACCGCAGTGGTACAGGGACAGAATTCAAGCGATATTCGGAGTATCGATCGAGGAGTGGGAGAAGAGAACGGGTCGCAAGCTCAGCGACGACTTCTACAAGAGGAAGCTCCCAGTGAAGACCGCTTCGACTAAGACTGCTGGGTTCGGAGGAGCTGGAGAAATTCCGGTGATCCAAGGAGGTTCTGGAAAAGAGGAATGTTTCGAGTCTTCGTGTGGATGCTCTAAATAACCGCAGCAACACGAGTAATCTTAGATCTAAATACTTTTAAAATTCCAGTCAAACAATTTAGTGATCCTTTGTTTATGTGTGGAGGGCGGTTTGGGCCCGATGAGGTCTTGTGTCCCGCATTAAACCGCAATCTATTTTCCGCTGCGTTTCGTAAAAGTAGAGCTCAGCTCTTTTTCTGCCTATTAGTACAGACTTCTCGACTATTTCGTCCAATCGGTCCTTGACGGCTTTGCTTACAGACCACCTCAACGGCTTATTGATGCTGCTGGTTAGTAGCCTCAGCGCCCAAATCCTATAACACTCTTTCATTGGATGTGGTATTTTTCCTAGCCATCTAAGCATGCGGTACACTTCATCCTTCCGGTAGATCACAACCCTTAGCAGTTGATGTTTTGATTTGAATGGTCGTCCAAATCTATCGATGTGTTGCTTAAATGGCTTATCGACGGGAGTGACGCTCGTGTGATAGCCTCGCTTCTCTATCACTTGCTTTATATCGTATATCAACTGCTTGTTCGTGTTGGTAATCGGAACGACTAAAAATTTTGTCGTGGGGTTAACCGTCCTATCTTTATTTGCGGCCTCCCATGTAATGTACCCCTCGCACGCCAGCATCGTCGCGAGGTAGGTCCTCAGCTCCTCATCCGTCCTCACAAAATCAGGTATCCGCATCTCTCTCTTGCACTCGAGAAGGAAATCCCAGTCCTTCAAATCGAGCCGTATTATCAGCTGCCACTCGTAATAATTCTCCGTGTACTTCCTAGCGCCCAGCGCTATGGTGCCGTGGCCCTCGAAGATTTTGGCGACCGTCCTCGCGTATGCCTCGTACGGAGTGTTCAGTATCACCTCGACCATCGTCCTCCCCTTCACCCGAACAGCTGCGTCGCCTTGGACCAATGCCGCGGCCATCGCCATCTGCACCGTGTCCCTCGGCGGCCTCCTCGGTCCCCTCAGCGTAGCCATGCGCACCGCCTCCTCCGGCCTCCTCAGCTTTACGCCGACCTCGAAGAACCTGTTCCTCAGCGTCTCCTCGTCCATCTTGTATTGCGGCTCGACCAGCGCGTTGACCGCATCGCAGACCTCCCTGTAGCTGTAGCCCATCTCGTAGAGCATCGCCGCTGCTCCGAGGTACGGCGGCGGGTAGACGATCCTCTTCCTCCCTCTCCTCTTGGGCACCGGCAGCCTTGCCCTCAGCTCGGCGTCCCTCTCCTCTACCCTCCGCATCTCCTCCTCGAGCAGCCTCCTCAAAGTTAGGTGCGCGTCGATTTTCAGGATCATCTCACCGTCAGCCAACTTCTCGTCGGATCCCGCCGGCCGGACAGGATACCAGACCGTACATTCCCCTCCGGGGCTCATGGACCCCTCTTCAATGATGGTGAGGGGTGCCGCCTCTCCGGCGGCGATAGCCCGGAGGGTGTCGGGACCGGCCGGCGGGGCCTGCGCGCCCACGGACGTCCGTGGCCGCCCGTGAGCGAGCAGGGTCGTCTGTGCGGCCCAGACGGGTGACACCAGCTGCCACGGCAGCACGGGGCCGCTCTGCCCGGCCGGACGCCCCCACCGTACACCCGTCCACTGTTCTAACTGGACGGTCCCTTTTATTAAAAGGGGAACAAAAAATGGTGGGTGGCACAGTTGTCCGGCCGGACGGGAAGTCATCATGGCTTTTCCACCGTCTTCCTCTTGGTCTGCCCCCGCCCTCCTCCTTATGGACACGGATATGGATGCCACTAACACACCGAAGACATCACATGACCCTTTCACCTCACGTGACTGTAACAGGTGAGGCACCTCGCCTCGCCCTCGGGTCTTGCCCCAAACTCTCAGCGGCCAGTCTGAGCGCTTCCCTCACCATCCGTCCGCGTTCCGATAGTCTCGGAAAGCCGGAGGTATTCTCGATCAGGCGCAAGCTCTTCAACCTATTGAGTGCCCGTGGCTTAGCTAGCTTTTGATAACGCTGAGCATACTTTTCAAATTTTAATGGGTGTTTTCCGAGGATCCAAATCAGGATGGCGTCTTGTCTCCTCAAATACTCCAAATGGTCTTTATAGATGACACGATCAGTAACGATACCGCGATTCAACAATTTAATTGCATTCCTTACTATTTTTGTGCCGCTTACCGGATCTTCGAGGAGCTTTATGATACCCAAGGAGTTGACATTATCTACTCTTTTCTGTCCGTTTCCATCGACCGATTGTTTACATCTGCGACCTGTGTCAACGTAATTCTTAGCTACAGACGGCGTCGTAATGAAATCAACATGCCTTAGTGGATACGTTTGCGGTCCTAAATTTTTCTGAATAGACTGTGCGGCGATATTGGTTCGATTCACGTTATCGTATCTAGTAACCATATCATTGACAATTGAGGTAGGCACGTTCCTATTATTGATCGAGTTGAGCGATCCCAAAGTTGATGGAACGTTTGAGCTATCTGACTCAATCAAAGATTCGTACCGGTCTAGTGGACACCATGACATTAGCAAGTACGTATCAGGAGTGTTAAGGGTTCCATCTCCGACTGAGTGATTATTCGTGCTTCTGTGCTCTTCACAGATTGTATAATCTCGATCGTATTCAGCGCCCTTACGTGATCGTCTGAACAGACCTGGCTCAGACTCTGCTAATAAACCAAAAGCCACTATGATGTTAAATAAACCAATATATGTAGACAGCGCCTCGATTACGCCATAGAGGACGTTACCTGATGGACTTGCATGTAGAGGAATCAGGAACTTTACCGCAAAGTATGACGCTGCAGGAGCTAACCCTCCCACAATTGACGCAAACCGAATTCTGCGGTCATGAAGCCCCTTATTAATCCCACTGCGTACTAGATACGCTAATATAATTATGTTGTACATCAGCAGCACGACCGCGACAGCCATATACATCGTTAGTGGGTCCCCAGTCCCTACGCTCTGGACCGTGTCGCACTGCCTGTTCGCATCGGTCGTAGCCCACGGGGTCAGCGTCCACTCGGAGCAGTTGGTGCTCGGCATCCGAAATCTCTCCATGACCGAAAACTTCAAAAACTTTCTCGAGTAGAACATCGGCGAAATGTTGCGCAGAAAGCCGGAAAAGCCCTCGAAAAATGGTAAAAGGGGTAGGCCGTCGAAGGAGCCGGTGACGCTGAGGTGCTTGGAGGCGTTGGGAGGAAAGGTACGGCAAAGAGATCTGATACGTGAACTAGAAGGTGCAATCATGGCGCGGGTCTCTGAGAGTACGGTGATTAACCATTTAGACCACCTGAAGCGGCAAGGAATTCCCGTACTCGGGAGGTTCAAGGTGGCGCCGATTATAGTGGAGCGTCTGTCCGACACTTGCACAGGCAGGTTTTTGAAATTCGTGTTAAGAGGTAGAGCCGAATTCCTTGATTGCAGATATGTCTACTCAATAGATCACGTCACTCGTTTTGAAATAATTGTCCTATTCGCGTTATTTCTACAAGTCGCATTACATGACACTCCACGTTTGACGACATTACCTATCATGGATTTGTTATCTAATATGAATCTGAGCACCATTTTGCATTTGGTTACAGTAATTATAATGAACTTGAGTCTTTTCGGAAAAACCTTCATTGCAATATTAACAATCATGGGCTCGAGGAAAATCTTGGGTATTATATTAAAACGAAAACACGGAATTAGTCGCTACATTAAACTGACTGTTGAGGGTCCAGACGGGAGAAAGGCAGAAAGAAAATTCAGGGCAGACACTAAAGTCATGGAGGTGATCAAGTGGGCTGCTGCCGAACTTTACGGTGATAAAAACGCCGACGTTACAAAGTACGTTCTTCTGCATGAAGGTAAAGAATTAGACAGATATGCGAAACTGTGGGAATTCGATGAATTGTGGATACGGAGCGGAAATGATCGTTCAAAGGGACCATACTTAGTATTGGTTCGCAAAAGAAAGAAATGAATAATTATTCTGTAAACTGCCTTATTTCGCGGCCTGGTAGACATGTATAATCTCATGTCGCGTCTTCTTTACGACGGTCTAGAGAGGTCGTTTACTATGTCAATACGGATTCAGAAAGGTTGTCCCATGCAATGTAACTAATGAGTGCTACACTAACTAGGATTCTTCGAGGTATTTCGAACTCGAGTCTGATATGTGATATGTCTTACTACGAACATCGACATATTATTGCCTGATTCATCTATGATAGGGGAATGAAAAAGGATGTCTGGGCCATAAGAACCTCCTGTTACAATCATAGGAGGAACTAGTTATAGAATTTCCTGATGGGACGTTGCCCTCCATGAGACTGAAGATGCACTCTCCCAGCTCGACATATATTGTTATTATCAGAACCTGAAAGGGCCTAGTCTGCAAGCCTCTCACCATTAAGGCCCTTCCCCTTTTATAACACTCCATTAATGGATTTTCTAGGTTGACGCGTGAGGAGCTGAAAGAATGGGTCACGAAGAGAATAGCGGAGCATGAGGAGGAGTTCTTAAAAATGGGCGAGATCCTCTCAGTCCCTGAGAACCAACAGGTAACCGTCCAGAGCGGTAAGTCCTGCAACGAGGATGACCTAGGACTCGAGGACCTTGCTGCCAATTGGTTGCGGGGTTTTGGTCTCCTGACTATGAGCGAATGTGAGGTCGATCCTCAATACTTCACTATCATAGCAATTATCAGGCCGGCATCCGGCTATACTGTCCAATCAACTTTAATAAGAGAATCCCTGAGTGATACCAGTAATGTACGCGGTAAAGGTAGTGAAAAGCGCCGGATACTTCGATACCATAGTGAAGAGGCTTAAGACCGCATACTCGAAGTTCTTCAGAGAGCACATGCCGGACCACGTGATCGTCGAGCTGTGGAGGCACAAGGGCGATAGCGAAAGGTACGTCCTGACAATTTACAGCAAGGACGCCAGGTTGCCGCAACTCGCGACTTCAGTCATGGGTTCTTACGGCTTAGAGATCACAAAGGACATCGATCAATGGGTCGAGAAGGAGAGGGGCCCGATCAGGAGGGAGGTCCTTGGGCAGGTGAGGCTGAGCGTTTAGAGCCCTTCGCCTTCTTCCCGGGAAGGGAGAGCCTGATCGATATCGTGCTGACCCGGATCTCCCTTCCGTCCTTCCCCTGAAGGCGCTCGGTCCCTATGTCCACGCTCTCGACCTCCAGGCCCCTCACGAGGCCCTCCCTCAGCACCTGAACCGCTCCTATCGCCTTAGGTATGGCTCTACCCCTCGCCTTGACCTCGACGCTGCCGTTCTGCTGGAGCGCGAAGAGGTAGGCCAGGATGTAGCGCGAGAGAGGCTTCTTCCCTACCATGACTGTCGGGATGCTCATATCTCCAGGCCCTCCGACTCCTCCTTTTCCTCTTCCCTCCTTCCGTTGACCTCCTCGAGGGCCGAGACTAGCGCATCGAGGTTCCTGTCGTTTATCAGCTTCCTGAACTCCTCCAGATCCCTCCTGCTCCTTATGTAGAGACCCCTCCTCTTGGTCGGCAGGTTGTTCTCGTCGACGGGGTTGAGCTCGATCAGGAGGGACGGCGGATTCCTCTTGGTCCCAGGAGCCTTGACCACGAATATCCCGGGAGAGGACTTGACGGGAACCCTCTGCCAGTCCCTCGCCTTCTCCAGGATCTCTCTGAGTCTTGACTCCAGGTCTTGTACCCTGCTCACGTCCTGCTATTTGCCAACCAGTTATAAAAGAGTTAGAGTCCGATGGCTAAAAGAAGGATAAGCCAGGTCAGGACCGTCGCCAAGGCAACCTTGGCCAGGAGAGCTCCGTGCCTGGTCTTGTATCTGAAGGCAAAGGCTCCACCTAAGATTCCGGGCCCTCTTTCCGTCAACGCGTACCACCGTATTGCCCACTTGCTCAGCCTTCACCTCTTAAATTAAGTCATTCGCTTGTCCACGAATATGGATGCCAGATCAATGAACGACGTGAGGACCGAAATGAAATGTACCAGCAAGTAGCTGGCCCATCTAATTATTAAGAGACACACTAAGAAACTCTGGCAAATAATAAAAAGGATCTATCCAGGATATGAAAGAAGTAGGGAAGAACCATTGAATATGACAAAGGCTGGAAAGGGGGTAGGAATTGAGCGCAAATATCTCGCCCGAAGATGGAAAGTTGATGCTGATATAGCAGACGAGATAAAGAGCTACTTAATCCAGTTAGGCGGAGAAGAAGATAAAGATATTAAGAGCGAGCATGAGGGCTGGCGCGTAAAATTCTCCGATGCTACACTTACCTATTATAAGTCTGGCACACTTTTTTGTACAGCATCCTCAGATCCTTCTATCGAAAAAGTTTGGGAGTTTATCGATTCTCGTGCTGGAAGTCGCTTCGTTCCCCCTACCAAGGATTTCCTCATAGGGCTTGATGAAACAGGAAAAGGAGAGATTTTGGGGCATACCATTTTAGTAGGAGCAATCTTTCCCAAGGCTATTTTTAATAAAGTCGAAATGCTAGTTGGAGTTGCTGATACCAAGAAGAAGCGTTCGACCGCTTATTGGAATGATGTTTTAAAGAGATTAGACATTATGAAGAAAGAGGGGCTTGATTTCTATCTAGAGAAAATACCTCCATGGCACGTGGATAAATTTAACTTGAACAAGATTATGGATGTTGTTTATCAACGCATTCTCTCAAACTTTATGCGGCACTATCAAGCAGCAAATTGTAGAATAGTTTTGGATGATTATGGAGTAGGCGAAAAGCTGAGGCGATATCTCCGCTCCTTAGAAAATGCAGGGGCCGATGTTAAAGTTATCCATCGAGCCGACGAACAATATTTAGAGGCAAGGGTAGCTTCATTGATCGCTAAGAGTGAAAGGGAAAAGATAATGGAAGCTATTAGGAGAGATGAAGAATTTAAGATTGAAGGTTGTAATATCGGAAGTGGTAACGCTGGAGATAAAGAAACAATCAACTGGCTCAGGAAGTGGAAAGAAACGGGCAAACCTTGGCCATGGTTTGTGAAACAATCTTATAGAACAGTTAGGGAAATAGATGGTAAGCCAGAGAAAGTTGAAAAGATTGAGCCACCTTTAAGGGAAGATATTCTATCCGATGATTTTATAAAAGAGTTTGAAGCAGGTAGATTCTCCATAACAACTCTATCTATAATCTGCACGTCTTGCGGTGAAAGAAGCAAAGCTGCCTTGGTTACGCTTGACGAAGAGCAAACAACTGGAAGGTGCGTAAAATGTAAAAAGCCAATAAAGGATCTCAACTTTACTCTAAGGTACTATTGTGGTGCTCTTCTGCCAGACAGCAACATAATCATAGGAGGTTTATTAGGGAAAGACTTGGAAAGGTCCAATACCAATTTTTTTGAGGGCTTTACAATTTTGTTACATCCAATCGTTAAAAGGGAGACCGATACACATGGAGGGAAAAGAGAGCTTGAAAGGCTAGCTAAATTTGCGGCTATAGGCAGAATTAGGCTGGAGGAAATACAGGAAGCTGGTAAACTAGAAGGATTGAATAATTTGGAGAGTGATGAAAAAATCATGGAAAGCGCATTCAAGTTCAACGCTATCCTAATTACTGGGGATAAGGCAATGATGGCTTTTGCCCAAGCAAAAAGTCTGTTCTGTTTGTATGTATAACGATTGCTTGTAATGTTTAAGTCGCTTATTGATTGAGTTTTAGCCCTAAAAGAGAGGTACTGACAAGTTTTACTTAAGCCTTTCGGGATCGATCTCTGGACTCGATTCACGTCATCGATGCTGTGTTGGACTCTTTCTTCAATCTATTTCGATCCCACAGATTTTGGCTCTCCGGGATCGACGTCAGAACCCTCTGGGACTTCCGGCCTCTACGTTACGGTTTCGCCGTGATAGACGACGATGTTGTTGTCGCCGGGAGCTACGACTTCTCGTAGACGGAAGAGTGGTGCGAGAGCGTTGTTGTCCTTCAGTGAGAAGTGGTAAGACGGTATTCGGAAGAGTTCGGGAGACTGTGGATTGAAGCCAAATGAGTCGACATTTAAGGCCTATGAATCTTCACCGATCCACATCTTGAGAGTTTGGTAGACCAATCTATACAACTCATTAAGTTCGTTTTCGTCTACTTCTATTCCCATTGCTTCCAAGAAGCCTCTATCGATAGCTTTTCTTACCGGATCTATATCGTTTGGATTAAACTGGTCGGGCAACCTCCTCAGTTCTTTATCATAATGCTGATCAAGAGCCCGTGCGAGTTTCGCTACGGTCTCCTCATCGAGTTGTATTACATTTAAAACAGGCTGGAGTTTCCACTTAGTTATCGTTAATTCGATCCAACGGCCTCTAGTTTCAGTTCTATTAGCAAGGATTGTGAGTATCCCCCAAGTTGTATTCAGCCACAAAATTAACGCTTTAAAATGATTTTCAGTTAAGTTAACACATTGCTTTTGTTTAAGCCCAAAGAACATATTGCATACTACCGGTTCATCACAATATAAAGCAATAGCGCGAGTCGTATCGACCCATATTCGATCAGGCACTAAAAACTTACTGGCAGTAGAAAGGTACCTAAAGTTTTTGCATACAACCCATGCATTCGATCTGACTGCAATCCGTCTACGGACGTCCTCCTCACCCCCTATCAAGGCGGGGATCGATTCCGGTGTCTTTGTTTTTACCTGTTGAAACACATCATGAAACGTACCTCGCCTTACGGCTAAGCCCACAACATCAGCTATACTTCCTAGCACGGCAATAGGTACCTCCTTTTCGAAAAGTTTTCCCGATAAAAGTTCGATGACATTTCTATTTAGGCGGTGGCTAGGAAAGGCGCACAATCGACCCCAATTGTCTATGTTTTCAACTAATATATTCCTAGAAAGTTTGCTGATATACGCCCTAGCCCCGTTTATCTCCACATATTTGTCATCTTCAGCCGTACGTAGTATTTTAAACGCCAAAGCGCGCGCTTCTAAAGCAGTCTTCGGCTTTGTCAGTAGAATTGTGATGGTTGTGGTCTCCTTCTTCTCCGATGGCTCACGCCTCTTCGCAACAATTAGGACCTCACTCAGATTCGTTGACTCGGAGAAGTTGTAGCCACCCTGTGCATCATAGCTCACAACTATGTGCTCCAGGTGAAATTTCCGTAACAACAGGTTACGAGCTAGGAACCAACTTATACCGTTTAGCAACGATTTGGGCAGGACGAAGGCTATCCTCCCACCGTCTTTGACCAACTTATAGGCTAGGTATAGGAACAGTAAGCCCTCGCCTGCCTGACCTATGTTAAAGTACTCGTCGATATCAGCTATGAGCCCGTACTGGTTATAGAGTTGCTTAAAGTCAGGTATGTGGACAAACCTTTCCTCTGCTTCTGTGAACTCTAACAGCTCCCGACGTACTTTCTCCCTCAGTAACCTATATTCTTCGAGGACCCTAGCCCTTACAGACCTATCAGGTATGAATCCGAACAGCCCTCCACCTTTCCTACGCTGCCTACCGGTCGGTCTTGTGAAAGGTGGGTTCATGATCAGGATGTCAAATTCGGGGAGTGCTTCTGGGACTTCACCACCTGTTATGGATGCCACCTCAGCCTCCTTTAGAAACTGAAGAGGTGCTTGCGACAGGTACATGGCAACAGATGGTAGGCTCCTACCCTTGATGAACTCCAATGAACCCAATGTGACCCTGCCCTCCCTGAGGCCAAGCGGCACAGCGAACATGTTCATGCTACGCACCGGCGTAGTTGGATCCTGAAGCGCGAGGTTTGTGGAGGCGATCTGAACGGCATAGCTCAGCGCATCAATCCCCCATATCCGCCTTTCTAGCATCAACCTGTGGAACTCCTTCAGGTCAATCGTCCCTTCCCCGAATCTCGACTGTATGTAACGGTCTTTAATTGCGCTATATATCGCGGTCAACAACGTTCCGCTCCCGCACGCAAGGTCACCAACCACGAGGTCCTCCTTGAGGGATTTGTCTGAGAAGATTGTGAGGTAGGCTAGGAGATATGCCGCCGGTACGGTGGTGAAAAACGTCGCGAAGTTTTTCCTCACAGCCCAATCGCCAACAACCTTGTGGTATACTCTGCCGGAGAAGTCCCTCCTGAGCAACGTCCTCTTGGAGGCGATAGTCTCAGCCAACTCAACGAGCCCCTTGATTGCGATGTTTGCGGCCTCGGGCAACACCTCAACGACCTGTATCGCGAGGGTGTAGACCGGCCTGTAGTCAACCTCCAGAATCTCTTCGAATGCCTTTCTAACTCCCAATCTGTAGCCATACCTTCTACATAGAGAGTTTAGGCCGGTAAGGCCGAGTTGCGAGCAGACTGACTGGTAGAACGTCGCACTCAGCAGTATCGCCAGAGCGGCCTTGGCGTATATCAGCTCGGCTATCTGCTTGTAATCACCAACCGAGAGCCCGTAAAGCCTGTAGAATATGTCATAGAGCCTTTTCGCGACGATGTGCTTCGCGTCTACTTCTTTCACCCTTTCAACGAATTCTCCCACGCACTGCTCTATCTCCTCCAGCGACTTTGCGAACTCCTCCTCGCGTAGAATGAACTGTACTGTCTCATTCAGGATGAAGGCCAGATCGACGACGCTCACTTCGACCCATCCGGTGACGCTTACTATCCATTTTTGCTCCGCCCTCCCCTCTCCTAAGTACCGTAGTAGCGTCTCGGAGACGTCAACCGGGACTACAAGCCGCGCCTCAAAAGTTGAGTTCTCGAGTCTTTGTTCCAGTTCTGAGTCTGTGACATTGGCAGGATAATGCTCTTTGTAGAAGAGGGCAACTCCAAGGTCGCCCAATCCGCCCTCTAGCCTTTCTGTTACGTCATTCATCGCGTCGTCTTTCGAATAGGACCCCTCCAAGACGACCTTCACACCATTGATATACACGATCACATCCGGCCTGTCACGGGACACAAAATACTCGCTTGTCGCTCTCATGCCCAACTTGGCACTTAATAGCCGCCCGAGCAAAACGTTCAGCTTGGTCTCAAAGGCCCTTCTAGAGCTAGGAGAGTCCATTTCGACCCTTTCCTAATCACCGCTTGAGTTTGATATAATATTTTGTTTGACGCCATATCGCTTGGATTTTTATGCTCCCAGGAGAAGGACGACGGTCACCAAGAAGCGGTCAGCTAGGAGATAGATCGAGAGGACCAAAGCCAAGAACCCCAGCGAGCCGACGAAAAGACCCCCAGCAGTCCCAAGGTCAAGGGAGTACTTCTCGTCAAGGGGCCAGAACCACGGGACTCCCTCATACGTAACGAAGTCCAGCACCAGGTGGGAGAGGTAACCTGCCGCGAAGGCGACGGCATAGAGCACCGCGAGGCCCTGATCGACGAACTGGCTGGATATGAGTAGGGCTATGATCGTGAAGAGGATGAGGGAAAACAGGGAGTGGCCGAAGCCCCTGTGTCCCGGACGGTCTCCTGAGTCGATCCAGTCGGGGAGCCTCGAGCCGATGAGGCAGGCCGCAAGGGTGAACCCGAAAGTCATCATAAGCATTACAAACCATAATAACATAACTATTGCAGCAACTAATGCATCAGACGATTTTGGCAAAGTGATTAGTCATGTAAAGGAGCACGTCGCCTTCGTGGGGCTTCCCGTCCTCGCAGTAAGGGCAGGGACCTCGTTGAGGAAGCTTTCAAGCTTGAGTTGCATGGCTTGCCTCCCCTTCAGCAGTTTTAACCTCTCCGACAATCATGCCCTTCGGCTTCAAGATCTCATCAGCCTCATCAGCGTCGCTCGCTACCACTTCGTTCCACTCCGGGCACCTGAACGTCATCTCGACGGTCTCGCATGAATCGAGGACAAACTCCTCACCGTCATACGCGTAAGTGGCGTATTCTGTGGTGTCGCAAAACAGGAACTCTACACCCTTACCGCACTTAGGGCACGACACGGCCAGAGTCCTTCATGGGATGATATCAAGGGTCGTGGCCTATTCCTCTTCCTCCTCGAAAACGAACAGCAGCAAGAAGACATAGACAGCCACGAACGAAGCGATGAACCAGTACCAGAAAATGGAGCGCCGGGCGTCTGACGGTATGGTCGGTGCGGCTTGTCGGGGCGGTAGAGTTATGAGGAGAAAGGTCATGGCAGCCGCGAAGACTGCTAAAGCGACAAGGGGTAAAACCCACAGGACTACGTTCCGTCTCATCCCTCCCTTCCCAGCAGACTTAAAAGCGCCTTCAAACAATAATGAATCTTAATCGCTATCCCATCTCGCTCAGTTTCCGCCTGACGTAATCGACGACCGCTTCTAAGGGATCATGTAGTGTCCTCCAATGCTCGCCTGCTGTTGTCAGAATCGCTTTCAGGTGTTCGTCGAGCTCGTATTTGATGTCGCCGCCGAGGTTGTAGTAGCGGGTGCCTACGCTCGAGCGGCCCAGCATCAAGAACACAAGCCGGTGCGGGTGCCGGTAGACGTTTATGCCGTGCGTTCCCTTCTCGTCGCGTATCTTCTCGACCGGCTCGACGATTTGCCTGCACGTACGGCAGATGCCGATAGGTTCATCCAATGATTTTGACCTCGTCCTCCTCCAATACCTCTTATAGATGTATTCCCTTCCTACCCCTTTCAGCTCATTTCCTAACATGCCATTGTCTGCAAAATTCGTCATGATATAAACATGCTGGTCAGGTGTAATCATCCGTATCACCTTTGCAGCATGGAGTCTGGACGCTGGGGCCTGATATCTCTGAGATGAGGGGGAAGTGAGGGTTAGGTCGGATATACCATGTGACCTCTGAAAGCATATACAGACCTGAAAGGGTCGAGGTGATCCCGAGAGGGGGAGTTGAAAGAAAGTGTCCGCAATAACGGCAGAAAGGCTGATGAAAGCTAGAAGACCGAATCCGTGGTTCAGGTATAGAAAAGCTTGACCTCCTCCGAGAGCTGTGACGTGACGAACAGCTTGGCGACGTTCGGCTTCGGCTTCCTGATCACGGGGTAACCGCAGTTGGGGCACCTTAACTGGGCCGCCCTAGGCGCTATGTCCTTCTCGAAGAGGTACCCGCACCTGACGCACTGGTAGAAGATTTGCTGCTGTGCCATCCCATCCTTTGACCTTTAGGGCGAATATCAACGTTTTTGGCATGCCGACCTCCTGCTCCGTCCGGAAAGAAGGGGGAGAGGATTGGGGCGGATGAGGGCAGTGGCGAAAGCCTATACGATGCAGGCGCTGGTGAAGTACCACGGCCTCAGGGATTGGAGGCTCCGGATACCATACCACGACAGCATATCGGTCAACACGGACGTGGCCTACGTGGTCGCGGAGGTCAGCTTCGGCGAGACGGAGGAGGACCTCGTCGTCGCGAACAACACGCAGCTCACGGGAAGGGCGAGGGAGAGGGTAGTCGCGGTGCTGGACAGGGTGAGGGAGCTGGCTGGGATTGAGGAGCGTGCCTTTGTGAGGACCGAGAATTATCCTAAGGTCCGGGCGAAGGGCCTAGGCTTCTCTTCGGCCGCTGGCGCCTCGATCGCTATGGCAGCCTACTTCGCCGCAGGCCTCGACAAGGTCTACGGAAGGGACGAGGCTCTGATCTCGAGGATAGCGAGGCTCCTCGCGGGATCGGCTTGCAGGTCAGTGGTGGGGAAGTACGCCAGGTGGTACGCTGGGACCAACGATCAGGACAGCTACGCCGTGAGGTTCGCCGACGAGAGGAACCTCCCCCTTCGCTTCGCGATCGTCCCGCTCGGGATGGAGGCCACGACCGAAGAGGCCCACATGGAGGCCGAGTCCTCTCCGTACTTCGGGAGGAGGATAGAGGTCGCGAACGAGAGGTGCGACAGGGTTGAGAAGGCGATAAAGGAGGGAGACTTCAAGACCTTCGGCCTCGAGGTGGAGCGGGACTCGCTCGAGCTCCACGCCGTCACGATGACAGGCTCCTCCGGCATGATCTTGATGACTCCCGACTCGCTTCGGGTCATCGAGCTCGTGAGGCAGATGAGGAGAACGGGCATAGAGGCCTACTTCTCGATGCAGACGGGGCCAACCGTCTACGTCAACACCCTCCCGGAGCACATCGACGAGGTCGTCCAAAGGCTGAGGGAGGCGGGGTTCGAGGTGATGGTCTCAGGGATAGGAGGGGGTGCGGAGCTGATCTCTCCCTGAAGGCGCCATTATATGAGAGCGGGTCTTCGACGAGGATGTGAAGTTCGGGATCTGCCTTCCCAACTTCGGCAACAACTTGAGCAGGGAGATATTGGTGGCGTCGGCGGTGGAGGCGGAGAAGCTCGGCTACGACTCGGTCTGGACGACGGACCACATGACGATAGGCGCAGCGCACCCGTATCCTTACGGCAAGATCCTCGAGTCGCTCACGACGCTCAGCTACATAGCCGCGAAGACTGAGACGATAGGTCTAGGGACATCAGTTGTCGTTATGCCCCTGAGGCCGACGTTGCTCACAGCCAAGCAATTGGCCACGATCGACTTCCTCTCAGGAGGCAGGCTGACGGTGGGCGTAGGTGCCGGATGGGAGCCGACCGAGTTCAGAGCCTTCGGCGTCGACTTCAGGAAGAGGGGGAAGCTTCTGGAGGAGCAGGTGAGGCTCCTGAGGGTCCTCTGGTCCAGCGAGAGGCCTGTATTCGAGGGCGTGTACCATCGTGTCAGGGACGTGATCTTCAGCCCGCTCCCCTTGCAGCCCGGAGGACCTAAGATCCTGATCGGGGGCAACACCGAGAAGGCCGTGAGGAGGGCACTTGCGCTGGGCGACGGTTGGCACTTCACCGGCATACCCTTCGACGAGCTGGAGGAGAGGATGGCACTGATCAGGTCATCGGGGAGGAGCGGTTTCGTCGTCAGCGGTCGGTTGACCGTCAAGCTCGACCCTAAAGCGAGGAGCGAGGAGACGAGGTCGGGGTCCGGTGAGAGGCGGTACGTCGTCGGCGGAGGGCCTTCGGAGGTGGCCGAGGACCTCTCGAGGTACGCGAGGATGGGTGTTGAGCACGTGGCCGTCTACCTCGGCGACCACCCGCTCGAGAAGCTGCTTGCCAAGATGAGGGAGTTCGTCAGGGACGTCGTTCCCTCGGTAGGATAGCGTTTCGGAACCGCCGAAGGTCTTCACCTGACACACTCCGAGCAGAGGAGCCTGCTTGGACCTTCCCTTCACGGAGATATACGGCCAGTAGGAAATCAGAACGTGGACTTCTCCGAATCTCCGGAGCACAGGCTCTTCAGGGAATCGGTCAGAGAGTTCTGCAGGAAGAACGTCGAGCCGGTCTGGATAGAGGTAGACGAGAAGGGCGTGATACCGACAGACCTGATCGAGAGGATGGCGCAGGCAGGGATCTACGGCCTCACGATATCGGAGGAGTACGGCGGTCAGGGGGGCACCTTCACGGAGGCGGCGATAGCCGGTGAGGAGCTGGCGTATCACGGCCCTGCGCTCTCGATCGCAGTCCTCTTCCTGATCCAGGCTTCGTGGCCCTACGTCTTGCAGCTTTACGGCACAGAGGAGGCGAAGAACGAGGTCCTTCCCGAGATAGCGAAGGGGAGGGCGGCGATGGGCATCTCGAGCACCGAGGCCCACGGAGGGAGTGACGTCTCCGACGTGAGGCTGAGGGCCGTGAGGGAGGGGGACGAGTGGGTCATCACCGGAGAGAAGTCGATGACCTCGCTTCCCACCGTGATCGAGTCGCTGAGGTGGGGCGGAGGATGGTTCACGATCGCGAGGACCGGCGACCCGGCGCTGAAGCACAAGACCATCACGGACTTCTTCGTCCCGTTGAAGAGGAACGGCGTAAGGGACCCCACGATAAGCTACAGGCCTTGGACCGAGATAGCGAGGAGGGGGCTCGACACATCGGTGATCACCTTCAACGGGACCAGGGTGAAGGACCACTACAGGATAGGAGAGGTCAACGGCGGCTTCAAGATCGCGATGGAGGGCTTCAACCTCGCGAGGAGCATGATAGGCGCTGTCACGGTCGGATGCGCCAGGTGGCTCCTCGACCAGGGCCTCGAGTGGATCAGGAAGAGGGAGGTCTTCGGGAGGCCGATAGCTTCCTACCAGTCCATTAGCTTCAGGTTCGCGGAGCTGGCGAAGGAGCTAGAGGCGGCGAGGCTCCTCTGCTACAAGGCCGCGTGGGTCGCAGACCGCTACTACTTCCACAAGGACCCGAGCGTCTCCCTCAGCGACGTGGCCCTTTACGGCGCGATGGCTAAGCTGAAGTGCGCTCCCCTGGCGGTCGAGATCGGCATGGAGGTGTCGAAGTGGTTCGGCGGTTCGGCGTACTTCAAGGAGGTGCCTTTGATGAGGGCGTGGCTCGGTGCCTTCAGCTACGTGGTGGGTGCCGAGGGGACGGAGAACATCATGAAGCTGATAATCGCGAGGACGCTCATCGGTCGCGATCTTGTCTAAACGCCCAGGACTTCGTGGCAACAGCAACGTCACCTTCCGCACCTCCTGTCCCGCTGAACCGCTGGGCGCTTCCTCTCGTTCCGGAGCACGCGGATTCCGCGAAGCCGCGAAAGGACGGGTGAGACTCCTCCGCTCTGACGGCTGGCGCTCTCCTCGCTCTCAGATTTTTTTGAGTGCTCATCAAATAACTTCTGATAGCGTTGAGCGTCCTCCTTCGAGCCAATAAAAACACAGAGGTTCTTTATCTATGCCCATCACTCAACCGCCTCCCAGAAACATTCAAGGCAATAGGTCAAGGGCTCCCCTAACTCGGTCTCGGCAAAGACCGCATGCATGTCGCAGATGTCCTTGTTGCATCTGATGCATTTGTAAGGAGCGCTGGAATGACAGACGTAACATGTAACCATCCCTCAATCACCTTCCTTGAGGTCAAGGAACACAGAATCCGAATTCCCAGTTAAAAGCTATGTTAGCTCACGGATCTTCTTACGCATGATCTCCAACCTTCCGCTCTCCTTCAACCCCTTCATGGCCTCTTCTCCTATCTGGTCGAGAGTCACTTCCCAACTGAACCCTCCTCCTCCGATTAACCTTTGGACGATCTCCACCGGAAGGCCCTCCCTGAAGTCGAAGACGAGGTAATACTCGTCAACATATTCGTTGCCCGTTTCTACGTCGCTCCATTGCTCGGTGAAGAACGGCTCAGCATCCCTGATCGTCAACTGGATCCCTTTCTTGCCGGTAACGGCCTGGACGCTCGACGCCTTCATGGCTCCACCCCCTCACGCTATAGCACATGAAGACCATCCACATTCAAGGCATGTGGTGCATCCTCCCTGACGGGCCAGCATTCTGCTACCGCACTCAGGACACTCTTCTGGGGGTCCTCGGGGAAGGCCGATGGGCCTGCGGGAGCCATAAGTGGTTCTCGAGGACGCGGCCGGATGCCCGTCCTGCCTCTCGCTTTCTCTCCCCCGGGGAGACGGGGTGATAGGATGAAAACGGCTAAGAAGACGGAAAGGAATGAGGAAGTGTTGGAGGCAGAGGCATTAGACTTCCACCGACAGCTGATAGAACGCGGTCTCAAACCGTTTGACGGCGCATCGATCGACTTTCATAGGGAAAGGGATCCAGTAGTCTTCATCCCAAGAGAGAACCCAATAATTACCACCGTGAAGAAAGAGGAACTACTGAAATTCTTGATGGCAAACGACGTCCGCAGAGTCCTTATCGATGCGCTTTTCCCGAGCCGTGTGCCAATACTTCAATCGTTGCTGGAGCACGGAATAGAGGTCTACGTTTTAAGGAGACCGTCGGCGCTTGCTGGTTTCAAAGCGATGCTGGAAAGGAGGTATAACAAGAAAAAGAAAGACGGCAATAACAACGACAATGACGGCATCAAAATACCGCGAAAGAACGACTTCATAGATGCAGTGGCGTTGGCATTCACATGGCCGAAGTTCCATCGGAAGGTCGACATTCCTTACCTCATTTGCTGGAGGGCCATGAATAAGTGGAGACGTTCCTACATGCTGTATTACAAGGTCCAGCAGATGCTCAGCGAAGATGAAGACGAATCACCAGTAGTGACTTTACACGAGGACAGACTAATTGAGAAGGCAAAGGAATTTGTCGATACAGTAGAGATGCATTATCCCAAAATACGACAGGTGTTCGAAAAGGTGAGAATACCGCCAGATGACGTCATAGCTCAAGCGCTGTGTTGCGAAGTCGTCTTAGAGGTTTATCATATACCGAAGAAATCGGATGTCTTGGAGAAGGCAGGGATCAGGTACTCACCGAAGAGGAGGAAGAAGGAAGCAAACGAGAGTGAGTCGAAGCCGAAAAAGAAGGTCTACATACATGACGGTAAGTTACTCTTTGCAGTAACTCAACTGACGGTAAAGCTTTATCATTTAAATCCAAGGAGGAAAAAGGACCAGAAGAAGATCATGTGGAAGATGCCGAAACTGCTGAAGAGGATCTGGAGATACTCCAGAGAACTCCTAGTGACGAAGGAAGACGGCCGGGTGGGGGAGGCCTTGGGGGCGTCCGGGCCCTCTCGAATAGAGAGGGATTCTCAGATTTGAACCCCGCTTTGCTGGGGGCCCTGCGAAGGCAGGGAGACCCGGTAAAGAACCGGCACCTTCCAAGGCCCCAAACACCCGGCCGACGGATAACTGACGCAACCATGTCCTAACCCACCCCTTTTCACCCACATGATACTCGCTAGTTCATCGCGTCTATGGGCTCCGGGTACCTCGAGTTTTTTTACCGGGTTGAGGATGGAGACGCCCGATGGTGAGGGGAGGAACGAGGCCGTTGTACAAGCTGTACGAGGTGACGCAGGACGGAAGGTTGGTGAGGAAGACAAGGTTCTGTCCGGTCTGCGGCGAGGGTTACTTCATGGCCGATCACGGAGACCGGTACTACTGCGGCCGTTGCCACCACACCATCTTCAAGACCGCAGAGGCTCCGA
>Ga0209143_1000504_pt1 | contig 19028 bp, 16 predicted proteins | sample FaiFalFF_MnMetaG_3_FD_184739 | JGI IMG/M metagenome (GOLD analysis project Ga0209143, IMG submission 184739) | Freshwater microbial communities from Yellowstone National Park, Wyoming, USA - Fairy Falls B (FF_Mn_B) MetaG (SPAdes) (version 3) | ecosystem: Environmental > Aquatic > Freshwater >...
ATGGCATGGATGCTTGTCTCGTCAGCGCTCGTGATGATAATGACGCCTGGACTGGGGTTCTTCTACGCTGGGCTGGCGAGGAAGAAGAACGTCGTCTCGACGATATTCCAGTGCTTCGCAACTGTCGCCTTGGTCTCGCTGGTTTGGGTCCTGTGGGGCTACTCGTTGGCCTTCGGGCCCGACAGGTTCGGGTTCATCGGTGGGCTGGAGTGGTTCGGGCTGAACGGCGTCGGCCCTGAACCGAACACCACCTATGCTCCCACGATCTCCCACACAGCGTTCGCGATCTTCCAGATGATGTTCGCCGTGATAACGCCTGCCCTCATCGCAGGTGCATTCGCAGAGAGGGTGAAGTTCGGGGCCTTCATGCTGTTCTTATTGCTCTGGTCGACTCTGGTCTACTCCCCCATTGCCCATTGGGTCTGGGGGTCAGGAGGGTGGGTGAGGTCGGTCGGCGCCCTCGACTTCGCCGGAGGGACGGTCGTTCACATAAGCTCGGGCGTCTCTGCCCTCGCTGCGGCATACCTGCTGGGGAGACGCCTCGGCTACGGCAACTCGTCCTTCGAGCCCAGCAACCCGGCCTACGTCATGCTCGGAGCGGCGATCCTCTGGTTCGGATGGTTCGGCTTCAACGCCGGCAGCGCCCTCGCTTCAAACGGTCTGGCATCGACAGCGTTCATCAACACACACGCTGCAGCCTCCGCCGGAGCCCTCTCTTGGATGCTCGCAAACTACTATGTCAGGGGGAAGTTCAGCAGCATCGCAGCAGCCAGCGGTGCGGTTGCAGGGCTGGTGGCCGTCACACCGGCAGCCGGTTTCGTGCGGCCGCAATCGGCGGTTCTGATAGGACTGATAGCCGGCGTCCTCTGCTTCATGGCCGTCAACTTCAGGAGCAAGACGGGTTTGGACGACTCTCTGGACGTATGGGGAGTCCACGGTGTGGGAGGGACATGGGGATCGATAGCCACAGGGATCTTCGCAGAGCTTTCCGTCAATCCCTCCGGCGCCGACGGTCTCGTGGCCGGAAATCCTTCGCTGCTCACGGCACAGCTTGTGGGTGTTGCGGCGACTTGGGCCTACGCAGGTGTCGTTACGTTCCTGCTGGTCAAAGCGCTGGACGCCTTCATCGGCATGAGGGTCCCTGTCCACGACGAGATGGTGGGGCTCGACATCTCCCAGCACGCGGAGTATGTGACGTAGGTGACGCGGTATGAAGATGGTCCACGCGATCATAAGGTCCGAGAAGTTCGACGACGTCAAGAAGGCCCTAGAGGCTGCCGGCTTCCTGGGTATGACGGTCTACGAGGTCAGGGGAAGGGGGAGGCAGATGGGGATCTCGTGGAAGGTCAGGGGCAACGAGTTCAGGGTTGACCTTCTGCCGAAGCTGAAGCTCGAGATAGTGGTAAGGGACGAGGACGTCGACAGGGTCGTGAAGGCGATATTAGAGGCCGCTAGGACCGGGGAGGTCGGAGACGGAAAGGTCTTCGTCACCGACGTCGAGAGGGCTTATCGGATAAGGACGGGTGAGGAAGGGGATGAAGCCGTCGCCTGATCGACGTAGTCCATCCCACTTGGTTATGTCGGCCTTCACAGTACATGTTTTAACTCTCAGCGACTCTATTTTTTTGGTTGCCTTCTGCGCCGATTAAGCCGAAGTGTTATAATGCAAAACGACGTTGCCGCCTTTTTTGCGAGGGCAAGGGCAATTGCCTGTCCGAACCCATGTCCAGCCCATAACCGCGCATTTAAGCCCTTGAAACTTCCGCTCCGGGAGGTAAGTTCTCCACTCAACCACAACTTCTTCCTCCACTATGGGCTCTGTTGCTAATCGACCCCAACTCGTGATGCCTTAGATGAGGCAACCGCGCAAACTAAAGACGCATTGCAGCGATACCTGCATTGACAAATACGGATTTAAGATTGGCTGCTCAACATTATCCTTTCTGGATGCGTGTAGACGGTCAGACCTTTACCACGTGTTATGGCGACTAGAGTTATACCTGTCTTAAAGGCTGTGTAGACACCTGAATAGAGCGGTCCTCTGAGCGATACTGTAATCGGTATGCCCACCCTAGCCGCCTTGAACACCATGTCCGATGCCTGCCTCCCTGTTGTGAAGAGAATTAGGTCGCCGAAGTCGGCTCTGTCTAAGGCTGCCATCCCAATGACTTTATCAACAGTAACATGCCTGCTTACATCCTCGGCGACATATTTCACCTCGTCCTTGTCTATGCTGTAAAGGAACGCGGTGTGCACAGCTATTGAGTTCCGGAAACCCTTTGAAACCTTTGCGGAAAGTCCGATTAGCTGTCTCAACTTACTGGCGTCGACCTTCTTTTCCGAGGTTACCCTTAAACTAGCCATTTTATTTAAAGCTTCCAGGTAGTCTTCAACGGAGCCGCATGAGGATGTAATAATTTTCATTTTCCTACTACTGCTAATGCGGGAGCTGATATCATCTCTAGCCACCTCCGTAATAATATCTGTCCCCTCCACAACCATGCTTTTCACGTCATCGATCGACTCAATAACCCCCTCGCCCAGGAGATGCCCATACCCAAGCTCAATGAGGTGTGATGGTGTGGCGAACAACGTTACAAAGTGGTCGCTGTTTATGTAGATGTTAACAGGCGACTCTAAAGCAATCGGGTCTAACACTTTCCTCCAGGACCCTGGCCCATCCCCTTCTAAACGAAGCCCATACACAAAAGTAGCTAAGTCTTTTACATCTTCCATTCCAATCAACCCCTTTCCTTTGGTAAGTCGGGGTCGGACCCCCACTCGTTGAACGATGGGAGATAGCACTCCGCTTTTATTCCCGACATCCGAAGCGCGTACATTACAAGCGTGGAGTTCATCCCTTCATCACAGTAAGTCACAACTCTAGTGTCCTCGAAATCATTCAAGACATTATCGATAACGCGTCTCCAGTCGTCTTTGAGAGCACCATCATCGGTGAAGATGAGATACCAAGGTATGTTTATGGACGACGGAATCCTGGCTGCCTTATACTGTTCTGGGTGGCGGGTGTCTACTATAAGCGCGTCCCCCTTTTTTAAGAACTTGAGCATATCGGTTTTGTCGATGGGTTTTTTCACATAACTGAGCTGTCTTGAACCATGGGTTGCTGGATGTCCGCCATCAACTTCCACAGGAAACCCGTGTTTCCTCCAAGTCTCAAAACCCCCCTCCAAAACCCTCGCATCGATCCCGAGATGTTCTAGGATGTAGGCAGCCCTGCATGCATTCTTGCAGTCGTCTTCATCATACAGAATAATGGGCTCCTTTGAACTGCTAAGCCACATCGAAAGCCTGTTTAAATCCTCGCCCAGAGGCGGATAAAGCGCCAGCCCTCTTAAGCTAATGAAGTAGTGAAATGGAATGGATATAGCATTTGGAATATGCCCTGACTTGTAGTCGGGGTAGCGTCTCAAATCAACAACTGTGCTTCTACCTAGAAGCTCGGTGAGCATAGGCGGCTTCAGGAAGACGCTGACCATACCAAAACTGAAAACGTTTAACGGAGATAAAAAAGTTACGCTATCAATCCATTTTGTTGTGTTGGTGAATTTATTAGGATTTATTTAACGGCCTTTTTGATCTTTTTGACCGTTTAGGGACGCTGTCCGCTCTTCTAGCTATATCTATGACTGCGAGGGAGGTTAGGTGAGTGACCTGATGATGTCATGTCATATGTCTCGTTTGTAGTTCTGTGCCTGTTATAGTTAAGCTAATGGCACCATTAGCGTGGGCTTTCGGTAATAAAACCTTTGAAATTCAGAATGTTTAAATCAAACTCCAAACCCTACTTGTTTGGTGTCAGTGGCAGACGAAGTGCTACTTAGAAGGGTAGAAAGAATAAAAGACAGCTTGCCCCTCGCCCGTTTCCTCATCGTTATCTCGCAGCTTAGACATGACGTTGAATCGTCTGTATCCTTTGACGAGATGGCATTGGATGATTTTCGGTATAAGGTCAGGGCCGTCGTTTTTCGTGGCCAGCGCCCACTGCTTGATGTAGATGTCTTACAGTCAATAAATTATTCCACGTTTACAAACGTCTTCCTGGACATTCTTCAGTTTCTAAGGGAAGCGGGAATGGGTAACGGTTCTCTAACAACGTTGATAGAGAACTTAGAGAAGGGTGGAGAAGAATACTCTGCCAGCTTTTTGCAAAAAGCCTTAGGGTTGATTGATTTTACACCGAATGATCCGTTTATTGACAGGGACATCGCCAAGCTACTTGCTCTGACCCCGCTCACACCGTTACTGCGTTGGGTGAACGGTCTGACCTCTAGGACAGACACAGCGCTCCTTGTGAGAAGCTGTCTCACATGCGGTTCTCTGCATAAAGTTGGTCTTTACCAAGGCGGTTTCAGAATCCTTGTTTGCATCTTTTGCGGCAACAGGGTGAGAACGGATTTCTTTTACTGTACGGTTTGCGGAAACACCGATCCCAATACGATGAATTTTCTAAAACCTTCCGAAGCCCCATTTATACAGTTGGATAGATGCGAGAAGTGCGGTTCGGTCTTTGGTATGGTTATAGAAGACATGTTAGGCGGAGCTATATCTGACCCCCTTCTTATCTACGCCTCTATCCTCGACCTACTTGTTTAGTACTCGCTGACACCTACTACAGCCTCACCGCCGAAGAAGATTCCGAAATCGAGGTTGACGTGTATATCTTTCTCCTTCACCTCGACCTCCGCCGTCTGGTAGCATTCATAAAGCTTTGGATGTTTAGCCGTAATCTTGATGAGTCCTGAGTTGGCCTTAACCTTGAAAACAGCTATTCCGGACTGGTCTGTAACGGCCTGTTGGCCGTCGCTTAACATGACAGGGCATTCGGGCACCGGATTCGGTATACCTGTTATGTCATCTAAAGTTATACAGGTGAAAACCCTGAGATAAACGTAATCTCTCTCCCCCGGCTTCTGATATATGCCCTCAATCCTCAGCGGCTCAACAGAGTAGTTGGGGTTGATGTAAAGTTTAACCGGGTCAGGTGTGATATACCCTTCCACGTTGCCCCAACTGATAACGTATATCCCGGGGTTGGAAATCAGCATCTCTGCAATGCCTTCGCCAACCTTTTCCCCGTTAATAAATATCTCACCAACGGACGGTTGGTTGACGACTACTAACTTTGTGGCCGCTTGAACTACTTCAACATCTGCCTGCACTTCAGTTGGCAGGTAACCCTCTTTCTCCAGCCTCGCCCTAATATGAGCCTTCCCTCTTTCGAATGAGTAAAAAAGACAGCTTGCTATTCCGTTGCTGTCCGTGACTGCTGATGCGGTAGGCCTGTCAATGAACCCTAAGTTTGTCTGCCAACTCACTCCGACGTTTTCGATGGGTTGGTTCGTCTCATCGTCCAAAACTCTGATGATAATCTTGGCGACGCGGGGCTCAACGTATTTATCAGCCTGATAAATTGTTGGATTCACTACCTCGGTATGCACCGCCATGGTTTTAGGCTTCACGGCGGTAGCATCTACCTTCTTCTCCAGCACAATCTCACTATTAATGTGGTTTCTTAAAAGCTTTATCCCTCGTTGCCAAAGCGTTCAACCCTATCCTTCAGGGACTGTATAGCCTTCTTCTGTCACCGAATGGAGCCGTTCCCCAAACCTTTTCCTAATAATGCTTGAGTCCAAGACTTTTACAAGTGTCGCTGTACCATGGGGCACCATCGGTCCATGCCCACCATATGGTTGACCAGGGTTTTTAGGAAGTTCTCTGCCTGCAGGCTGTTTCTAGTCCATGAGAGCTGTAAACCTCCTGTTGAAGGGTTCGTACACCATCCAAACCCGTGCCGGATATCACCAACCATAACAACCGTAAGCTCATTGACAAGGGACAACGAGGAGCTGAGCCCAATTCCAAACTGCCGCATGATCCCTCAAACAAAGGACCTCAAAGCCGATGAAATGGCCCCAGCCCAAGAAACTCCAGGTAGAGACAACACAAGACCACCTGGAAGAGCAGTCTTCCCTCAATAACATAAAAACACAACAGAAGCTGATGACCTTCTATTATAACCTCTCGAGTCAAAATAGGCTATCCTTACTAGTATTTAAAGTCTTATTTGGCTGCTATGCCTGACTATTTAGGATATCTTTATATATTGATTAATTGTGTATTTTACCTGAGATGCTGTCCACGGTCGTTTCGAGAAGGAAGTTTCTTAAGGCGACTGCGGCTGCTTCTTCGACAATCCTAGCCGGGCTCTCGCTCTCCTCGCTCTCGATACAGCCTGCAGCGGCTTTACCACCGCCTAAACCAAAGCTAGTAATGGGGCAGAAGATCCCGTCAGTATGCCCATACTGTGCGGTTGGCTGCACCGTCATCGGGACCGTGGTTGACGGCCGTGTCGTGGACATCTCACCGGATCTAGAGGCACCCCATACAGAGGGTACCCTGTGTTCGAAGGGACAGGCCTCTATCCTCTTGCTCCCGCAGTTCAACCCGTATAGGCTTAGAACGCCTTTGATGAGGACAAATCCAAAGAAGGGCGAGAACGAAGATCCAATGTGGAGGCCTATAACTTGGGAGGAGGCTTTCGAAATAATCATAAAGAAGTACGAGGAAATCTATCGGGAGTGGGAGGCCAAGAAATCATGGCTCGACGCCAAAGGAAACTATCTTATTCCGGGCGGCCGAAATCTCGACGATCCGGATAAACAGTATCAGCTTCACCCAAGAGCACTGCCAATAGCACGAATCTCAACCGATTACCTTAGCAACGAGGAGGCGTACCTAGGTAGAAAGCTTGCGATGCTCATGGGCACAAACAACTGTGACATAGAGGCAAGGAGATGCCACTCTACAACTGTAGCAGGGCTGGCCGATGTGTACGGCTTCGGAGCCATGACTAACAGTTCCATCGACATGCAGAACGCAAAGATAACGCTCAACATAGGGTCCAACCACGCCGAACAGCACCCAGAGGCTTTTAAGTTCACCATGAAGTCAATCGAGAAAGGGGCCAAGCTGCTGGTCTTTGACCCCAGATTTGGTAGAACCGCCTCCAAAGCCCATATGTTTGCATGGTTCAGGCCAGGCACCGAGGCAGCAATAATTCTCGGCATCATTAACTACGCCATAAAGAACGGTTTGTATGACAGGGAGTTCCTGAAGACGAGGACCGACGCTCCACTGCACTTCGAGACGAAAGAATTTTTAGAGGACTGGGAGACAAACCCGAACTCGATATTCTCGAAATACAAAGAGCATGTCAGCAGGTTTACTCCTGAGGAGGTTGAACGTATAACCGGTGTTCCAGCATATAAATTCCTCCAAATGGCGGCGGAGTTCACTGATCCCAAGAATAGACCTGGGCAGATCGTCTGGTGTATAGGTGCAACACAGCATACCTGCGGAACACAAATAATCAGAGCCATTGGCCAGCTCCAGCTAATCCTTGGAAACGTCGGACAGCCTGGCGGAGGCGCCAATGTACTCAGAGGCATTTCAAACGTCCAAGGGTCCAACGACATGAACCACTTAATGCACATATGGCTGGGATACAGACGCGTCCCCGGAGCCCTTGGTGAAAGGGAGAGGCTCCCCGGAGGAGCTGAGGCAGACATACGCCGCTACCAGAAGTACAAGAACTTGCTCAAGCAGGGTAAGTCGGCTGCCGAGATTGCGAAGGAGCTGGGCATAGCTTGGGTAGGAGACCTGAGACACTATGCTTCTTGGAGGGAGGCGGAGATGCACTGGGGCATCTTCATAGGCACCTATCCCGAGGACGACCCCGACAATGGTGTCGTCATATCGGACGTGCCGGTCGAGCCCGGGCTGACGACAATAGAGTACTTCAGGGAGATGGAGGCTGGGCGGATAAAATTCATCATCCTACAGGGTATGAACCCCGTTGTCTCAGTGGGTAACGCCAGCCAGGTGATTAGAGGTCTCAGCAATCCCAACGTATTCGTTGTGGTAATGGATCTGTTCTTGTCGGAGACAGCACACTTTGCCGACATAGTACTCCCGGCTGCAAGCAAATATGAAACTAGCGGAAGCGTAACCAACACTGGACACACTATACAGTGGAGGCACAGGTTGCAGGACAACTCAAAGGTTGTAGACCCATTCGACCCGCAGAGAAGAAGATTCACAGAGATAAAGTCAGACCTCTGGTTCATCGACCAGCTGTTTAAACGGCTTCGGAAGAGAGGGTTAATAGTTCTGCCTTCGGAGAGGTTTGCGAAGGACAGGGGCATCCCAATTTCGGAGCTACGTAAGCTGAGTAATGGGAAAAACATAGACGAATTATGGGATTACAGGCCGCCGGATAAGAGAATAGGACCAAGCATCGATGACCTAACAACCGAGCCCGAGCCCTTTGAGGTCTCCAAGGAGATAGACAAAACAGTAAGAATCTACAGGGGTATTGTCGGGCCTAATGGCGAGAACAGAATGGCTGAGCGTAACAAGAGCTTCATGGACGAGTATACACAGAAGTTCCAGATATACAAGTTCTGGGGATGGGCCTGGCCGGACAATCAGAGAAACCTCTACGACCCGAAGGAGCCGGTGGACAAGAGAGGGCTTGGAGTTTTGGGACGCACATTCTTTAAGCCCGATGGCAGAGCTACGTTCTTCTCCAGCTTCTATGCCCGCAGGGGAAGAGGTTTCCCAGGATACTATGAACCAGCCGAGTCGCCAGACAAGGAGCTGGTCAAACAATATCCACCGCTTGTAGGTGACCACCCGTACTTCAAAGAGCTTGGTATAGAACCACCCAAGGGATACCATCCGGGCAACAAGTTTGAGGCCGGAATGGTGATTGGAACCGTCGAGGAAGGTTTTGACGTAATACTGACCAGCTTTAGGCTGACAGAACACCAGCACACAGGCATCCTAACGAGGACAATTCCATGGCTTGCCGAAATGATGCCCGAACTGTTTGTGGAGATCAGCCCCTCCCACGCTGCAAGGCTTGGAGTCAAAACGGGCGACAAAGTGAAGATCGTTAGCAAACGCAACTTAAACGACCCAGTGATAGCAAAAGTCCTCGTCACCAACAGGGTAAGACCTCTAGTTATAAATGGTAAGCTTAGAGACGTAGCTGCGATAGCCTGGGCTTATGGTTTTGCCGGGCCGCACCGCCAGCTTAACGCTATAAGTAACAAACTCTTCCCGGATGCCATGGACGAGGAGACAGGTATGCCCGAGACTAAGGTCGCACTTGTGAGGATTGAGAAAGTGTGAGGTGATGAATGATGGCAGAACTATTCGGTAGGTATGAACAGGTTAAGGCCAGCAGCTTTGCAATGCTGTTCGACCAAGACCTGTGCATAGGATGTAGAGCGTGCCAGGTTGCCTGCAAACGCTGGAATGACAGGGAACCTCTCTATGAGACAACCGCACCTCCAGAGCTACTAAAGAAGAGGGAGCTTGCAAAAGGAGATATTGGGTATGCTGGCTCCCCAATAACGAGCTTCACAAACCCGCAGAACCTCGAGGCCCACACATGGTTAATAATGAAGTTTGACGAGTTCGGGGAAGGTGATACACTAAGCTGGTTATTCACCAGGATCAGCTGCATGCACTGTGTTGAGGCACCTTGTGTCTACGGATGTCCAACAACAGCCCTCTGGAAGTATCCAGAAGGGCCCGTCGTCGTAAGGACAGACCTGTGCATAGGATGCAGAAACTGCATTGAAACGTGTCCGTTCGACGTTCCGAGGATTAACGAAGAGTTGGGTGTGGTCGAGAAGTGCACCCTCTGCGCCGACCGTATAGCCAACAAACCGATAGCAGTAGGCAACTTCATGGGTGATACCTACAACCCCAGCTTCGAGATCAAGAACATCCACCCGTACAACCCGCACAACCTCTTAGAGCCCGCCTGTGTAGAGACTTGTCCAACGGATGCGCTAAAGTGGGGTCCAAGGGATGAAATAGTCAGGATGGCTCAGGAGAAGGCGAAGAAGATAGGTGGCTTCACCTACGGCATAGAGGAGGTTGGCGGAACCAACGTCATCTACGTGCTGAAGAGACCACCCGAGGAGCTTGGCCTTCCGAGAGTCTATAAAGAGAGAATCAGCACGAAGACGGAGAGGTTGATATCCCAAATGAACGCGATAGGCCTCTTCGGATTATTTATGGGGGCCACCATGGGCGTCATAAGGTGGATCGGCGAGCGTAAGAACAAAATACTCGGCGGAAAGGGTGGGAAATAATGGCGCTGCTGGGCTTCAGCTGGGACATACCAGTTCTGGTGGAAGAAGTCTTCTTCGGACTGGCCGCAGGTCTTTTCATCATAGCGGCTCTCCTAAGCCTCAGAGGTCAAGCCAACAATACGATGATAATACGGTTCGGATACATAGGGGCCGCGGTCCTCTCAATATTGGGCTTAGTCATACTCGTAGCCGAGCTGGGCAGGCCGGAAAGAGCGGCATACGCCATCAACAATCTGCTAATACTTGGGACTTCGGTTATGTCTCGGACTGTCCCGGTCCTTCTGGCTTTCACAGTGCTCTCTGTCATAGTATTGCTTTTCTGGACGATGCCCTCCAAAGCAGTAAAAGTCCGACGTGTCTTCGAGGTCGTTGGTTTGGCATCTGCGTTTCCTGCTGGGATGCAGGCGGGCATACTGCTTATGGCCGCCAGTAAGAGACCTCTCTGGAACACGCCTATCCTCCCCTACCTGTATCTCTTCACGGGTATATTGGCAGCCATTGGTTTATACGGGATTGTACTGTCGAGGACTAGAACCAGCTACGAAAAAAATCTATCTCTGCTTTCATCGATGACGTACTATAGTGTGTTTCTTATTATCGTGAGTGCCTTAGCAACCGTAGTCCACCTTGTCGCCGTCGAAGTACCCGAAGCCGTCTTAACACTTTTCGCCAACCCGTTCCCTCTGGCCGCGCCGACATTCCTCATAGGATACATCTTAGTGGGTCTAGTATTCCCAGCGGCCCACGCCTACTTAGCATACGCAGCAAAGGAACCCCTCTCGAGGAACATAATGCTGAGGTTTTACATCTCACTAATCATAGGGGCGGTGGCTTTAAGAGCATCCTTCCTATACGCAGGACAGTTATACTTCAGATAAGTCCATCTAACTCAGAAGATTAGAACCAGCTCCTGCTGTTGTTGATGTATGCACTAATTAAGGGTGGCCGGGTAGATGAAACCTTGATGCCGGACAGTATATTATCAGCGAATCTATTACACTTTACTGCTCCGTGAAGAACTTCATGTAGACAGTCTTGAGATCTCTCCTCCCACCAGAGGTTCTTCAACAGAACCGGCAGCTTGGAACGTCCCTGCGGGTGAGAGTCCACGTTCTAATGCCGTCACCTCGACACGATCAGGTCTGATAACCTAGATGCACAGCTAACCGTCATTGCACGTGGTCTTCCGATCACGGGATACTATCTATGGGGCGCAATAAACGTAGATACTAACGAGATATTGCCCTATACGCGTTGAGGGGAAGAGGGATTCAAAGCGCAATTGAGTTCCTAAGGAAGGTATTGGATTCTTGTGAAGGTAAGCCAGTCATATTGAAATGACTTATTTCCATGAAACCTCCGGTAAAAGGAACAGGGTAGAGAGGGTGGTTCAGGGAGATGAAGGAGAGGACTAAGAGGTTCTACAACTAGTATTTAAATCCTTATCCAGACATCACCACGGACTAAGAGTGAAAGATATAATTATAGGGCAAGACAAAACCTTTTTGTGATCAAAGCTCCAAAGAGGACAGTTATACTGTTGACATCTACCGTTCTCATAGTAGTCTTGGGTGTGATAATAACACTTCTTGTTTTTCCCTCCTTAAGCCGACTAAACGACGGACGGACTATAGGAACCTTTACGTTCACCGCGACACGCACTATTATACTTTATGCTGGAGAATCTGGATCCCGTTACCTTTTCGGCCTCGCACCAGATAACCTGACAACTCCTGGACCTACCTTAATACTTAAGAGAGGCGAGCCGGTGAAGATCATTCTGAAACCCGTTGGAGCCCTGGGCCACACATTCATAGTGATCAACTCGCTGGAAGGCATTTTACCAGGAAGAAGGATTAGTCCAGCATTTGATAATGCTAAGATAGGAGAGGAAATAAAACCAATTGAGCCTAGATCCGAGGCGTTGACTGTCTTCATCCCTGATAAGCTAGGAACCTACTATTATATCTGCGGCGTCGCGGGGCATTATCAGCTTGGACAGTGGGGGACGCTCATAGTGGTTGAGTAGCGTCCGGATAAGCATTTTTACTAACTCATACTTACCGATTTCCTGGACGCACCGGTTAGACAGAACCTCTCTTAGAGATCCCTCAAGCTAAGCTAAGAGCTACCATGAAGAGAAAAACGGAATAGAGCTTCTCAAGAGGAGAGTACCTGTGGGATCGAAATAGTTTAGAGAAAGAGTCCAGTACAGCATCGATGACGTGCATCAGCCCAGAGATATCCTAATAAGGCTTAAGTAAAACTTGTCAGTACCAATGTGTGATTCCCCGAAAATTAAATATCGTTCATGGCGATAAGATCGTTAAGGGATGTCCAGTCGACGAAAGATGACTGGATTTCACGCGTTAATAGGTGTTGAGGAAGCTGTGAGGAGGGTTTTGGAGTTTGTCCCGGTGAAAAGTCTAGAGGTAGAATGTGTGTCGCTTGAAGATTCTGTTGGGAGGGTCTGTGGGGTTGACATCGTATCCCCCGCTGATGTCCCTGAGTTTGACAGGGCAGCTGTAGATGGTTATGCTGTAAGGTCCCGTGATGTCTCGGGCGCTTCTGCGACAAACCCCGTGAGGCTAGTTGTGGTAGGAACATCCTTCCCGGGGGATGACCCATCGCTGTTACCTGAGGTGGCCGAAAACACCTGTGTAGAAATTATGACCGGAGGCCCGGTACCAAAAGGTGCCGACGCCGTCGTGATGGCTGAGCACTGCGTTAGGGTGGGCGGCTACATCGACGTGTTGAAACAAGTACACCCATACCAGAATATCTCCCGCAGAGGCGAAGACTACAGGGTGGGCGAAGTCGTAGTGAGAAAAGGTACAAAGTTAAGGCCCTGGCATGTCGCTGCGCTCGCTTCGCTAAACGTCACGAAGGTACCTGTCTTCAGAAAGCTTCGTGTAGGGGTCATGAGTACGGGAAGCGAGCTAGTTGAGCCGGGGACGAAGCCAAGACCAGGCCAGACACTGAACAGCTCAAAACCGATGCTCAAGGCCTTACTGGCTGAACACGGATGCGAAGCACTAGACTACGGAACAATAGGTGACGATTTTAACTTGATCGTCAGCAGGATCAGGGAGGCCTTAACTAACGTGGACATGTTGATAGTAACCGGTGGGACAAGCGTCGGCGAACGGGATCTCGTTCCCGAGGCTGTCAACGCCGCTGGGGAACCCGGAATTATTTTCCATGGTGTCAGAATGAGGCCGGGCAAACCCACGGGAGTAGGCGTCGTCGACGGTAAACCCGTCATAATGGTTTCAGGCATGCCGGTTGCAGCGCTCATCGGCTTCACAGTCTTCGTCAAGCCGTTGATTGAAAGGTTTTACGGAGCAGTTGGAGAACCGCCATGTAAGCTCAGGGCTAGACTCAGCAGGAGAGTGACAAACTTAGTGGGGTACAGATCCTACATGCGTGTCAAAGTCGTATATGAGGACGGCGAATATATAGTACATCCGTTGATGCTTACGGGATCTGGCCTGCTTTCAACGCTTACAAAGGCCAACGCAATCCTCGTGATCCCTGAGGATGTAGAGGGTTATGATGAGGGGGAGGAAGTGGAGGTAGAATTACTGGAGAAACCTGTTCGAGGAGGGACGGAGAAGTGGCAATCGTATACCACAGGCTTGTCACATTAGATGAGGCGGTCAAGCTACTTACGAAGGCGCTCGGAGGTCTCCAACCAAAAGAAGTCGTGGAGGTAGATGTATTGGATGCGGTTGGATGCGTAGCGGCAGAAGACATTTACGTCAAAACATCGTCCCCACCTTTCGATAGGTCAACGGTGGATGGATATGCCGTGGTTGCCTCCGACACCTACGCCGCAACCGAGGATGCGCCTGTAGTGTTGAAGGTTGTTGGTGAAGCCCGCATCGGCGAGGTAGCCGAAATAGCTATCTCCAGCGGCGAGTGTATTGAGATATCTACAGGCAGCCCAATTCCCAGGGGCGCCTCAGCCGTCGTGATGGTCGAGTATACCAAAAGGCTTGGAGATGATAGAGTGTTAGTCTTTAAACCCGTCTCGCCGGGTGAAAACATCGAACACACTGGCACAGACCTATCCGTCGGCGACATAGCAGTACGCAGGAAACAACTCATAACTGCAAGGGAGGTGGCCGTCCTACTTGCAGCGGGACACCAGAGGGTTAAGGTGTTTAAAAAGCCAACGGTGACCGTTTTCTCGACAGGAAATGAGCTAACACCAGCAGGAGAACCCCTCAGTGAGGGGAAGATTTATGATGTGAATGGTCCTGCTATGACGGCGCTGCTAAAGGAGCTGGGGTTCAGGGCAACGTTCAAAGGCATTCTTCCCGACGATTACGAAGCGATGAAGAGTGCGTTGAAGGAGGCTCTGAGAGATAGCGATGTAGTGATTACCTCTGGCAGCACTTCAGCGGGCTTTGGGGATATGATATACCGTGTCTTCCACGATATATCAAACGGGAACGTAATTGTCCACGGGTTAAAGGTCAAGCCTGGTAAACCAACAGCCATAGCCGTGAAGGACGGGAAAATACTTTTCGGACTTCCGGGGTTCCCGCTCTCAGCTATGACGATTTTCCTTACTCTGGTGAAGCCAGTTCTACTACGTCTTGCAGGTTTGGATGATATTGGGGAGAAGGCTGTAAGCGCTAAGATGGCATTGAGGGTTGAGGCAGGCAGAGGAAAGCACGAGTTCATCCCAGTGATAGTTGTAGAAACTGCGGAAGGCCATGCAGCCTATCCGTTACTAGGACAGCCAGGCTCCATCTCACTACTCGCCACAGCCGATGGTCTGGTGGAGGTGCATGAGGGCCGTGAATTAGTGGAGGAGGGTGAGGTTGTCAGGGTGAGGCTGCTATCCGATATGATAAGACCAGCGGACATCGTTTTCATAGGGAGCCATTGCCCTGGCTTCGAGCTCCTTCTCTCGATGCTCAACGTATCGAACTCAAAGGTGGTCTATGTCGGTTCAACAGCAGGCTGGTATGCGATCAAGAGGGGGGAGGCTGACATCGCCGGGACACACCTATTAGACGAAAAAACAAACGAGTACAACGTCTTCATGCTGGATGTGGCGGGTGTCAGAGGCGAAGCAGTCCTCGTTAGGGGATATGCGAGGAGGATCGGCTTTCTCGTTCAGCGTGGCAACCCCAAGAAAATTGAAGGTTTCAAAGATTTGCTGAGGGAGGACGTAAGGTTCGTTAATAGGGTGAGGGGCTCTGGAATTAGAACTCTAACCGATATACGGCTAAAGGAGGTACTCGGTGAGGATGACCCCTACCTATATGTCAAAGGGTACGATTATGAGGTAAAAACACACTCAGCGGTGGCTGCGGCCGTAGCCCAAGGGAGAGCCGACACAGGTATAGCTATAGAAGCCGTAGCCCAACCCTATGGACTTGATTTCATACCTGTGGCTGAGGAGATATACGATTTCCTCATTAGAAAAGATAGACTTTCAAAACCATCTATATCAAGGCTACTTACATTGCTGCAGTGCTCGGAGTTCGCCCAGAAACTCGAAACAAGCCTTCGCGGCTATAGAACGCTGCCTGAGACGGGGCAGTTTCTTTAAACTAAGCTGTATGTAGATGTTTGAGATAGTTTTATATATTAATGTGTATTTGAAATGACTATGCGATGCTACATCCATCGTGACGAAGAAGCAGTAGCGGTCTGCTCCCAATGTCATAGAGCTATCTGTGGAAAATGTCTAAAAAAGGAGGGAGGAATGTTTTTCTGCACAGACCATAACAAAAAGACCTATTCCATCCTGTTCACCAAATATTACATAATGGCTATTGACCTAGCACGAGAGGCAGCTGCGAAAGGGGTGAGGACATCAGACCTAATAGAACAGCTTGAGAGGGAAATTGTATGAAACATAGCCCAGCAAAAAAGGTTTTTGAATATTTGAAAGCGAATTTTTTAAGATTGGCGTTTTTATTTTGTGTTGTGATTATGATTTTATTTTTGTCTGCATATGCAATAATGCCTAAGATCGGTGTTGGTATAGGCTCGGAGTGGTGGTATAGTGTAAAATCTGGTGGACAGGCGAGGGTGGAACCACTTATCTACGATGAATTGGTTAGGCTAGTCGGAATAGAGTCGTGTGGACTTATGCTTTGTTATAAGATTAAGATTGAAAACCCATTTTACATAAGGTTTGATTATGCGCTGGATGATGGGGTTATCTACAAAACTGTGTTGTATGAGAAAGAAACTGGCACAAAATATCATATAAATTATCAGCCGCCGCTAAGGTATTCGCCAGTCATAAAGGAGTTAGGAAAAACATTGGTGTCCCACACATCTGTCACGGTCAGCATCGATTCACCTACTGAGGGTGTCCGTAAAGAACTGCTTATGATCGACTTTTTTGCTAATGTGACTGGTAGAGATAGTTTTCTTATCGGGAACTCAGTGTATGATGCGATAGTGATAAATGAGGAGATCAACGGCCGATTAGTCAGAAGGGTTTGGTTGATTGACGGGCTAATGTATCCTATACGCTACGAGCTTCCGGAGTCAGCTTCATGGGGTTATATGACCAGCTTCAAACAAACAGACAATCGCCTAGACTTTCTCCACGTTTCTGTAGCAGGACACTTGAAGTTGTGGCACCTAGCCGTTGGGACAGCGTTTCTCTTTATTTTGGATTATAGCTATAGAAGGTCTGTGAAAACTGAGACGAAGAGTAAGAGCTTTTAGCAGGAATTTCTACAGTTAGCTATAGTGGCATGGTAGTCGTCTACTCAACAGAGTGGACCGGTGACATCGTGTTAGGAAACGCAATAATAAATATTTTGAAAGAGTTATTGGATAGACGCGGCATAAGGTATAAATTGGTGGAATCCACAAACCTGTTAGCTGAGTTCGACTTTATTCCCTTGAACGTAGGGCCGCCAGAGAAAATAGTTTCGATAGAGGTCGATGATGCTTTTAAAACGGCAGCCGCAGAGGTATTGGATGAAGTGTTTACAGATGTTAAAAGGCTTAGAGAAGAAATGGAAAAAGTTGCGCGAATGTTTATTCGGGACGAGGCCGAGCTTCGCGAATATCTTGAGAGGGTGGGGGAGGTTTATGGATGGTGGTGAAGAGAAATATTTGGAAATTCACAGCGGCCTTTGTGTTGTCTGCCCACACTGTGGGAAAAAGACTGTAAAGAAGAAGCGATGCATGCATTGCTGGGGTAGGCTTCCAGTGGAGGAGCAGGGCGAGCTCGGAGGCGGTTCAACCCCATACTGGCACATGGGAACATGACACCTTTAATTTCCTTAATTGAGGAATACAGGTCTTCTTATGAGGTTACATGGCTTCAGGAGCTGAGGGCGTATCTAACACAGAGGAGTAAAAGTTTGTCGGCTCTGCTTTCGGAAGAAAAAATAGACGGGCTGACGGAAAAAGACCTGTTCCATATTTTTAACGGGCTGGTGACGGTGCAACCTTTGGACGTTGTTGCGCTGGTAAGAACCCATGGCTTTGAGGCCGTGAGAGAGCATTTGAAAAACTTTCTTTATGGTTCTGCGCCGCTGGAGGAGAGGTTCGATATCATAACTGCCAGTTTCCCCGAAGTGCCTCAGCTTGCGTTCATGGAGGTTGCCACACTAGCCCAACCTAGGAAATTTTGTATTTGGGATGAAGACGCTAAAAGAACTATCGTTTACATCGGCCATAGGCACATGCATGGTCTTGAGGAGACGGCCTTCGGCGAGAAAATAAGCGGACTCGACTATGTCTTCGCAAAACTAGCACTAAACCACCTAAGAGAAGTTCTTTCAGCGTACATGAATAACAAGATGAGCTTTATAGATGTATACCTCTTTACGAGGTTTGCTGGAAATAAAATAAGGGGGTTACAGCCTTCTCTCAGGGTCTAAAATCACCTCATCTATTCTTACATCTATGCCGTGAAGAGCATTTAGCTCTGTCCAAACCAATCCCCTGAATTTAATACCTAAAGATTCAATTCTTCTCACATAATGCTCATACCACTTTAGGACAATACCATGCTCTACATATGGCCTTTCTGGAGGAGTGCCGATCTAGAACCTTAGTAAATAATCATAACATGGTCACCATCTTTTATTTCTACGAAACTTCTGCTTTAACATCTGTTGCAGAGTATCCATGAGTGTACTGCAGATGATTTATCACATTTCCTCTAAGTTTAACGAACATTTTAAAACAGTGATGAGAGAACCACTTCTTATCACAATAGCATTAGTCTGTTATGATTCGGAGTTCGCAACAGAGAGTCTACCAGCTGCAATCCAATTGTAGAACATGTAACACTTAGCCCACCTACTCCGTGCCTTTCCGCGTGTACCACCTAACATCCTTGATGTGGTGATGCAACTCCTTTTCAGTCAGATATTGACGCGGGCAAGGCAAGCCGATAACGGACTCCTCGCAGGTGCTGAACTATAAATGGTCCTTGGAGCATGAGACAACGGTTGGACTCGACGACGAAGAGGTTGCTGAACAGGTCGAGGCTCAAGGCGGAGGTAGAGGAGTTTATCAGGAACCAGCTGAAGGACACCTTCATAGGGAAGATAGACGTCACGACGACCCCGATCGGAACGACGGTCACGATCTACTCGATGAGGCCTGGGCTTGTGATAGGGCCGAGAGGGAGGAGGGTGAAGGAGCTCCAGACGATGCTCGAGCAACGCTTCAAGTTCGAGAACCTCCAGATCGTCGTATCTGAGGTCGAGAGGCCTGAGCTGAACCCGCAGGTGATGGCGAAGCGGATAGCGCAGGCCATGATCTCGGGCGTCAGGTGGAGGAGGATCGCGTTCTGGGCGCTGAGGAGGATAATGGAGGCTGGTGCGAGGGGAG
>Ga0209143_1000512_pt1 | contig 18922 bp, 18 predicted proteins | sample FaiFalFF_MnMetaG_3_FD_184739 | JGI IMG/M metagenome (GOLD analysis project Ga0209143, IMG submission 184739) | Freshwater microbial communities from Yellowstone National Park, Wyoming, USA - Fairy Falls B (FF_Mn_B) MetaG (SPAdes) (version 3) | ecosystem: Environmental > Aquatic > Freshwater >...
TGGCGATGGCCTTAGGTGCTTTAATGTGGATGTCCACATCTTTGACTTCGCGTCCTACATGAGGTCGATATAGTGGAGCCTGTTCTCCCTGAGCGCCACTTCCCCCAACGCGAAGCCTCGTCAAGCTTCTCCCGATTCCGTGCATCGTTACCCTATCGTAGTCCTTGGTGGGCGTCGAGGAGAAGATCGCGGGCTTCATACCGGCATGTGGGTCACTGCCAAGATGGCATCTCAGGCCTCAATTAGTCACACGAAACAACATTCCAGCTAAATTATTTCGAACTCTATCGGCACCTTCCTAGGCCTGGGCCCCCCAGACGTGAATACTATATCCCACTTGTCTATCTCGGGCCTGCCTATCACCAGCTCGACAGCTCCCCCCAAGTTTTCGGCGACCTCGAAGACAGCTCCTCCGGGCACCTCGGCTCCCCGAAACACGACGCCGACCCTACACATCCCTATGATCCTCAGCCTTCCGCCCTTATCGGCCGTCCTGAGCTCATAGGGCTCCTTCAGAGGGACGAAGACCCCAAGCTCGTCTGCAAGCCTCTTCGTGATGATGCTCGCGCTTGCGCCCGTGTCCACTAGGGCCTTCAGCCTCACGACCTTGCCTCCGTGGCTCAGCTCCACGTCCGCCGCTGCCTGCTCCAGTTTCATATACCCCGTTTACAGGTAGAGAGCCTATAAAGATCTTTGATTTGCTTCTCGTAGGTCTCTGCGCCAGCGTCGACCAGGGCTTCCAACGCGGCCTTGCAGAATGCACCCGTCACGAAGGTGTGCCTCACCCTGTCCACCAAGAAAAATGATCGCTTGAGCGTCTACAAAAGTTTAGCTGAGGATGTCAGAACACTCGGTTCACCAAATCAGGCTCCAGCGGTCCCCCTTACCCTCACCTCACCTCCCAAGGATGAGGTGGAGAAGCCCATGATAGGCCATGCAAAGGAGGCCCACCGAAGTTTCCGTTGCGGCGTAAGGCGAGTAGGGCTCCAATGGCTCACCCAACCTAAATGAGCCATCCCATATGTCCCCGTCTACCTCGACTGTGCTGACTTGGACAGCTTCACACCACATCCCACACACCTCTCGATGGGTAGATCAAAGAATAGTAGGGGTTGTCCAGGGTTGCCTCCATGAAGGAGAAGCTCTAATCAAAGCTCGTCTTGATAAGCTTGTTTATTATCTGGGCATCGAGTGAGGTCCTATGCATCAGAGACGTTTCCCCGTACCATCAACCGCTACGTCAAGTATAACTGCCATCAGATCGATCCCTGCCCTTCAATCCGTAAACGCTGAATATGAAGGTGGGTGCGATAGAGAAGATATTCGATGAAAGGCTTTCGGGTTTAAGGAACGAGGTGATCTCTTGTTGTTTGCGTTTAAGTCTTTCTTACCGCGCCTATGTCGCTTCCGAACATGTATATGGCCTTCCTTTTTACTTTACGGGCAAAATCAGAGAAAGCCCTGTTCCATGAGACATCATGGGAAATTAGTATGCCGTCTTTACGTAGAAACTGCCACGCGGTGCTGAACTCGAAATACATATTCGCATAGGTGTGTTCGCTGTCATGAAGAAAGATGTCAATGGAACCCAGTTTTGAAAGTAGTGCCGTAAGAACGTTCTGACTTTTCCCAATAGTGAGGTGCCATCTTTGCTTCAACCATTCGGGTACAGCAAATCCCACCTCCTTACCTTCCGGCAGAATCGCGATGGGGTAGCGCATAACACCTTGTTTGGAAAGCTCAACTTCATAATTAGGCATGTCTATGGAATAAAGCACCCCCTTACCGTTATCCTCAAGGGCCTTCAAGATAAAGGCGGAACTAACACCAGCAGCCACTCCAGTCTCGACGATGATATCGGGATACATTTTCCTCACGACAACGTATAATATTTCTGGCGAGCTAATCTCTCCGATGTAACGTCCAACGCCTCTCAGAGAAGATGTGACGTACTCAATGAATGCCTTGTCTGAATATAGTTCGGATATGATTCTGTTTACCGTATTCTTGTCAATATGAAGCAATCTCATGAGAAAGAGATTTCTTACCATATCATCTTTATCCTGCAGGTAAGGCTTCTTATTCAGAAATTGACGTTTGGAGATAAAGTCGAAAATAAAATATAGATATTGAATGGGGTCTGATATCGCATACTTACCATGATTGACTAACTCGCCCATCGCTCTCCTAACAACCATGCTGCTTCGTCGGTCCAGTAGTTAAATCACCTTCAACTCCGGTAAAGGAATTATCACTTTGGTACCCTTATCTCTAAGCGCTTTAAGTTTGGGAAGTATTTCGTCTTTCAATCTCCAAGCTAGCAGGAGGATGTAATCAGGTCTGTTAGCTTCAAGCATTTTAGGACTAACTATTTTTATGTGCGAGCCCGGCGTGTATAAACCCTGTTTAAGAGGGGAATCGTCAACAATGTAGCTAAGATGCTTTTCACCGATGCCGCAGTAATTCAATAGAGTACAGCTTGTAGAGGGAGCACCATAACCAACTATAATTTTACCCTCTTCTTTAAGCTTAAAAACTAGAGATCGTAGCGCGGCGGCTCTAGCTTCAACATCAAACGCCCACTTAGAATACGTTTCATATCTATTGAGTCCCAACTCAGTTTCGTAGCTTAGGATTTCGAAAATAGAGCTATCGACTCTCGCATGGTCCGTTCTTTTAACATATACTCTCAATGAGCCCCCGTAAACACTTGTTAACTCTGCTTTAACTGGTATCAAATTGAAGGGTTTAAGCAGCTTAATGAGCGACTGCAAGCTGAAGAAGTAGAGCATTTCATGATAAAACGCGTCGTACGCATATTTCTTTATGATGTCTGCTATGTAACGCCCTTCTACGATGAATACACCTTGGGCTCTGAGGAGGTGATGAACTCCCTCAAGGAAATCTTTTAAGTGAGGTATATGCTGTAGCACCTGGGTGACTGTAATAACGTCAGCGTAGCCGTGGGAATCTGCTATTTGTCTAGCTAAATCTGCGCTAAAGAACTCTGTTATAGTAGGTACACCGTTCTGCCTGGCTCTCTCAGATATCTCAATCGCTGGCTCAACGCCAAGGATTCTGCATGTCGAATTATATTTCTTAATTGAGCGAAGCAGAAGCCCGTTGTTACTGCCTATGTCGATGATAAAAGAATCATTTGTAGTATATTCTTTGACAATACGCTGAGCCAAATCCTCATAGTGATCCTCTAATATCTTTCCCACTGGGACGTAGCGGTAATTTCTATAATCCTTTATGAGGCTACTTATAGGAGGTGGATACATTTGTTGAACAAGCGTACAGCTTTCGCAAAACCCTATTGAAAGCTGAAATCTTTCTTCCATTTGGAAGTCTTCCTTCTTTAAGAAGACGTTCCCGAGAGGAAGGCTCCCCAGATGAAGGAACGGTTTTAGTTCACCATCCCCACAGGCCTTGCATCCTACCATATCAGTCACCTGTTATAAATAGCCCTATCTCCACAACTAATTGTTTCTCTGAAGTCTTTTGTTATAATAAAATTATGCCCATTCGGAACATACTCGATATTTTTCATGATATTAACAATGTACTCTGCTACGTCTGCGGGGTCCATCTGCCGTTTAGCATCCTCTTCACCATATATCTTCCTCCTCATATCCGTGTTCATTCCGCCTGGTGATACTGATATAACCTTAATGTTTGTATTTTGAAGCTCTTTAGCTACAGCCTCGGTTAATTGTAATATGGCTGCTTTGCTGGCACAATAAGGAGCTAAACCTGGGACAGCTCTGCCCTTAATTGCACAGTTTGAAGCAATATTAATGATAACACCTGATTTCTGTGATTTCATGATCGGTATAACATGCTTCATCATGTTGATGGTTGCAAATACATTGCTCCTGAAAGTTTGCTCTACGTCGGACTCTTCTATTAGCTCGATAGGGTTACGGAGATGAGCATAACCAGCATTATTAATTAAGAAATCAATCTTTTTGAATTGCCTTAGAGCTTCAACCACGTAAAGATAAGCGTTGCGTGATATTGAAAGATCACGTCTGCATAGGTTGGCCTGGTTTGGGAGGAGCTTGCAGCCTTCTTCCAGCAACCTATTGTATAGTTTCAGACCCAATCCTCTGGAAGCACCGGTTACTATTCCAGCTGCATCTTTGAGAATCAACGCTCGAACCCCTCTATCTGCTTGATCCATGCGATAGTTGCCTTTAAACCTTCCTCAAACGAGACCTTAGGGCTGTAGCCTAGTATTCTCTTAGCTTTCTCGATATCTAAAGCTAGCCGTAACCCCCTTTCCCCAGCTCTCCAAGGAACATGTATTATTGGAGAATCGCTATCAGTAGCTTTAATAATGGCTTGCGCTACTTGGAGGATGCTCAACTCACGCCCAGAAGCTATGTTGAATACACCAACAGTATTACTGTGGCAAGCTAATATGATCCCATCGACAAGGTTTGTGACATAGTTGAAATCCCTCGTTTGATCACCTTCTCCTTCTATCGTAATAGGCTGACCTCTTATTGCCTGCCTGATAAAGATAGGTATGACCTGTCTTAGCCTCGAATAAGGACCGTATACAGTACTGCTCCTGAGAACCGTTATCGGTAAACCATAAGCACGAGCATACGCTTGACAGGTTAGGTCCGCAGCTGCCTTACTAGCGCCATAGGGATTCGCTGGCCTTAACGGTTCATCCTCACGAATTGGTATATGCTCGGGAGGAACGTTGCCATATACGTTCTCGGAGGATAGGTAAATGAACTTTTTGAAACTAACTTTGCGTAATTCTTCGAGTAGGTTAACAAGGCCCATAATGTTTTGCTGATATGTGTAGTTTGGAGACGATAATGCTAAAGGAACATCGGCTTGGGAAGCTAAATTAATAATGTAATCAGCATTTAGTAAATCATCGCGCCTTATATCATGAATACTCTTCCACACATAAGTAATGTTTTGCATATTGGATCTTAATCTAACCGCGTTATCAGGTGGTACTACGTCTATAACGGTTACTTTCTGCCCGGTGGAAATCAAGTGGTTGACTAAATGGCTTCCGACAAACCCGCTTCCTCCAATAATGATGAAATTGCTCATCGTGTCACACCCAGAATAAGATGACATAAACCCTTTGTGCAAGCTTTGAATAGGGACTACGCCCGTGCATGAACCCTAATTCTACTGAAGTCGAAATAGGCATCTATGGCATACCCTTTTTGGAATTCAGTGGGGTCATCTGGACTATTTGCTGGGTCTTATGAATCTCAATAATTTGTTTGCGAACTAACTCATTACAAAGACTGTCTCTCACACCCTTAGGAACGCTTAGTTCAGCACCTTCGACGCTCATCTTCACCATATCAATGCGCTCTAGGCAGAGGCTTCTAATGAGTTCATCGAAAGTCACTGTTTCAACCTTAATTCTTCTCGACTGCGTAGGTGATTTAGATTGAAAGACGACACAGTCCAGGAGACATATGTCACGTAGAACGTTATCTTTCCCTCTGCACTACGTTGAGGTATGTAGACGTATATGCAATTTTTAATTCCTTTTTTAAAAGAGATGTTTCGGGAATGTTGAATTTCTATTTGAACGGTACTATTTGAATAGTACACCGACCTTCTAGCAGTATTGCAATGGGCTGTTGTTTGATGTTTAGGGGTGACCTCAACTTAGTGGTTGTGCATGTCTGTATAACAGAGTTTCTCCAGTCCCTATTTCTTTCTCCATATGTCTTGCTACAATTCTTAGTATTCGCTTGCCCATTCGGGTATATCGCAGTATTGACAGTAGAGGTGAGTACTTGGATGGCATATAGAGCATGCCCTTTCCCTTACATCTTCTAATTTTTCTACTATTTCTAAAAAGCCAGCTTATTGCGTGAAGATAAATTATAAAGTCACCTTTTCCCCTGGCTGCTGCCCAGGCCACCGCAAATATTGGCAGGCGTGCTAGCTTAAGGAGGAAGCCGACCACGATAGAAAGGGTGTCGCCAAACTTGAACAACAGGTAAAACTCATTCTTATAAAGGTGAAAACGGAAGAAGGAAATATTATACTTGCCTATCGTGGCGCGTCCGCGATGGTATACAACAGATGTAGGCACAACGACTATCTTAAAACCCTTCATCCACACGATGTGCCCCACATATTCTTCCTCGTTGTAGACTAGCACCCGATCAAAAAAACTTTTATCTCTAACTAGGGACCTACGTATGACGTAAACGGGTCCGTTCGGAACTGAAGCGAGAAAGGTTTTCTTCATAGAAAGATCTGCCAAATATATAGAATTTATAAATCTGTCCACATAACCGGCTGTCCATTGAGGACTGCCGTCGAAATTCAATACGGAAGGACAGGCAATGCCTACGCTTTGGTCCCCTACCATCACAGTTATCAGCTGCTTGAGCCAACTGGGTGTGACCACAACATCATTGTTCATAAAGACGAGGTATTCTGAGCGCTCATCCGCCACCTTGGCACCTTCCTCTAAGGCCCCCAAATAAAAACGGTTTGTATTGAGCCTTAAAAGCTTCACTCGGTTATCCCTCAAAGATTTTTCTACGTATCCCATACTATCATCATCTGAAGCGTTGTCTACAAAGATGAGTTCAAAATCCGGGTAGTCAATGGACAATGCAGAATACAGACACCTTTGGAGAAGGTCACCAAGTGCCGTTAGACCGTTATAGTTGACAACTAGGATGCTGACCTTCGGAAATTGGTTTACAGAAGGCATGCACGATGCTGCTATGTCGAAAAAATAAAAGCCTTGGGCAGACCTTTCAAAGTTGATATGGCACATCACCACATGAAGAGTTGAATGTCTTAAGCGTCACCAGACGTACGTAACGGAACGCGCTTATCATGAGGCCAGAAAAGCGAGGGCGCGGTTGAATATCCCCAAGCAACACACTCTCATCAAAGGTATCTAGCAGCGGTATGATCATCTAAATTTTTTTGCTCTGCGAAAGACTTGATTGCCTGCAGTATTTTCTCAGAGGCATTTCCAATCCAGAAGGGGTTCCCAGACCTCTCAAGTTTTTCTTTTATTTTCGTTTCTTTTTCTAAAATTGCAAGAGCATTCTTTATTATCTTCGATGGGTCTGTCCCTACTAGGACGTTTGCTCCTATTTTAACCGTTTCAGGCCACTCCGTCGTATCCCTTAATGTTAGACAGGGTGTCTTTAGCCAGAAAGCCTCCTTCTGCATCCCGCCCGAGTCGGTTAGAATAAGCTTCGCGTTCTTTATGAGTTTTATCATTTCAAGGTATCCTAGGGGCTTTGTGAATTTTATGTGTTTCTGTTTCAGTATTTTGTGGTATAGCCCGCTTTTTCTAAGTTGTTTTTCCGTTCTTGGGTGAGCCGGAAACACTATGGTTAGCGAGTTCAGCTTAATCGCAGCTTCGATAATATTCCCTAATTTTTCCAAGTTGTCCACGTTCTCAGGTCGGTGAGTTGTTAGAAGCACATATGTTTTCGGTTCCAAGCCCAATCGTTCCAGTGCGGCGGTCCTTTCTGCTCTTGGAAGTTGTTGCTCCAGCACTTCGTACATGGTGTCGCCTGTTCGTCGGATTTTTGCCTTGCTTATGCCCTCCTTTAGTAGGTTTTTTGTACAATTATTTGTCGGTGTAAACAAAAGGGTGGAGCAGTGGTCTGTGAGGCGACGGTTTATTTCTTCAGGCATAGTCATGTCGTAGCTCCTAGCGCCAGCTTCAACATGGGCTACTGGGATTCCGAGTTTTACGGCTGTCAGGGCCCCGGCCAAGGTAGAGTTTGTGTCGCCAGGGACGACCACGAAGTCTGATCTTTCTTTCTGTAGGATTTTCTCTAGGCGCAACATAATTTTTCCTGTTTGCTCGGCGTGCGTTCCGCTTCCAATACTCAAATTCGCAGTAGGCTCTGGAAGGTCTAATTGTTCGAAGAAAACTTTTGTCATTTCATAATCGTAATGCTGACCTGTATGGATTATTTGGAGTTGGATTTCCCGATCTTTACTTGCCAAGTGTATGAACGGAGCAGATTTAATAATCTGAGGGCGGGTGCCCAGGACGAGCGTCAGCTTCAAAGAGTACTACCTTCGCGATTCGGACGGCATCCTGTACCCTAACCCTTTTAATACTTCTAAGATCGTATTTGTCCCTCTCTCAATATTGAATTTCTCGTCAAACATTTTTCTAGCTCTAATGGAAAGTTCATTTCTCAAGCTGCCGTCTCCTAAGACGGCTATCATATACCGTGCTAGGCCCTCATAGTCACCTTTTTTTATCAAGAAACCATTAATACCATGCAGTATGTGAGTATCAGCAGCGTATATACCTATGACTGGTTTTCCGAAGCATAAAGCCTCCATGGTTGTTGTCGCTGTACCGGGATATGCTAAGTCACAGACTAAGGCAGATAGCTTATAGAGAGCTCTTATCGACTCGTGACTCAACCTACCCAACAAAATAACTCTATCTTCCAATTTATTCTCCCTAACGAACTTAACAACTTCTTTCTTTAATTCGCCCTCACCTACGATGATGAAAATACAATCTTTTATAGAACGCTTAACTATCGGAACAGCTCTTATAAAATCCATAATACCATATAAGGGTCGTAGTGAGGGCGAGTATAACACTATCTTATTTCTGCTTAAGTCGTCATAATCGAGACCTAATCTTCCCTTAAGCTCGTCTGTCAGTCCCTCCAGAGTGTTTCTGGATATATCACGGATCGCCGGTGGAACGAAAATGATTTTATCGTGCGCTTCTGGTTTCGAAAGGTGTCGAGCAAGTTGCTCATGAAGCCTCTTTCTTACTATTATTAAATCGGATTTTTCGATTACGTATCTTGATATGACCCGTTTTAGCCCTTGAACACCGTAATCTTTGAGTCCTGGGGCCACTTGAACATCATAACCCCAAACAGCTGAAACCAGTTTGCATTTCAAAATTCTCGAAAGTATTAACCCTACAAAGCCCGCTGGAAATAGCCAGTGAGCGTATATTAAATCATATTTTTTATTTTCCAATTTCTCTTTCTCCAAAATGATACTACATATTAAAACATAGGTTAATATTTGCGGGAGAGGCGGAACACTAAGTTTCAACAAAGACACACAAATTAACGGGAACTTTTTAAAAAGACATCTCAAAGAATACGTAATTTGTTTCTTTTCCAAAGTAGGAGCGACTATGTAAGTAAGTTCAAGTTTTTCGCCTAGGTATTCAGCCTCATATCTGACTTGGGGGTGATCAATAGAGGTTAGGAAGAGTATCCTCAATCTGTCAGTTTCTTCGTTCACTTGCTACATACTAGGCACGTAGATTGGCCAAACTTTCTTGGGTCGACGAAGCGGTCGGCGAACCAACGCCAAAATTTACTCTCACCATTTTTACACCATGGGACATGATTATCTGCCCGCCATTGCCTAAGTACACGGAAACCTATTCTTTCAATTGTTTCTTTTAACCATTTTTCACTTGAAGGCTCATATTTGAGCCCCTCCGGTAGGGGGGTGGGCGAGCCGCCACGCCGTTTAGTCTTCAGTATGAAGCTATTTATGAACCAGTCTACCAGGATAAATACCACAAAGGGGCTTTGTCTAAAATCATCGATCCACCCAGTTCTTGGAGTAGTTAAAAGAAGCAAACCACCCGATTTAAGAACTCGGTAGCTTTCTTTAAGGACCAATAATTTATCATATACGCATTCCAATGCTCCAGAACATATTACATAATCAAAAATTCCATCTCTAAATGGAAGGTGCTCTCCTGCCGCACAAATATTTACATGGGGACTATATCGAAGCATTACAATTGAGATGTCCAAGTTTATGTAGTTATCCAGAGTCGAGGGCGGCAAGAAATTTGCCATAATCCCAAATCCTCCTCCTATATCTAAAATTAGACCCTTCTTTACAAACTTCGAAATCTCACCCTTTATCTTTGAAGCCCTCCAAATAAAATAATCTTTACTATAACCAAATGGTCTATCGTGCATGTTCATTTGACCATACAGTCTATCGTATGCTATCCTTGGGTTAGGCATCTTCCCTTCTTTGCTAGCTTATGTCTATAGATAAACAAGGTTATTACTTCCGGACGTTTTGACCTTCAGTTTCCCGCTTACGTAGCCTATACTATATTTTTTATCTTTCGACATCGCGGAGTACCAAATGTGTATCAAGTCCTTCTCGACAATGAAATCCGCACGATACAACTTCTCGTTATCGAACCCACCGGAAGGAAGAAGGACAGGTTTTTCATGTCCTTCCCACCGTAAGCCATCATAGCTCCTGAAGAAAAAAAGATACATGGGGGGGTGACCGAGGTTACCGTGATTCATCGCAGCGATCATCCAGTATTCGTCCCCCACTTTCCTGACGGATATATGCCAGGGGAAAAATCTTGCACCTTCATAGAAAGAAAGTACGTCTGAAGTCTCGCCAATCTTATGCCAAAACAGACAATCATTACTAGTAAAAACCTCTATGCGGCGTACATCCTTTAGGTTTAAGTCAACGCGAACTACGTATAAAATGAATCTAGCCTCGTCATCTAAGTAGATAATCGAGGGGGATACCCTGAGCTCATGTGTTGGTAATATCGCCTCAATGTTCGTAGAGCCCATATCTTTCCAATTAACGAAATCGTCGCTACTCAGTACTCTTATATGCTTACTTCCATCCCCAAAATGGATAAAAAACAGAAACGCCTTTTTTAATCGTGAACTAAAAACAATGTCCGGGTCAAAATTGTGCGGCCCGCTCTGAAACACGGCGTTCTTTGGTGGGGGGAATATTGGATTAAGGACTTTACCTTCATACCAATTAATGCCGTCATCTGAGAAAATGATTGAAGGGTTCTCATATCTTGCGTCTAGATTTGGATAAGGGGTTACTGCCATAACATAGCGTGTGGATTCATTCTTGCGTGTTATAACCTTTAGGACCGAGGGATGAACTACCTCCCCAGTGGTGATATACTTCGGTCGCTTAAAGAAGCCATACCTCATGGCACGTATCTGTAAACGGATTTCACGTCTATCGTCGCTCAGAACGAACGGTATTTGCATTTAATTCATTTCTCCATCATTCTATCCGAGAATAATATGTCGCGCTTAGCCTATGAACCTACATGCACCTGAAAGCGCCATAGCGTCGGTGCAAATAACTTGACCTGCACGTTTATTTCAAAGCAGGTTTTCTGTAACAGTGCGAAAAATTTAAAGTCCGACCTAAAATAATGTAACCAAGGTACCACCTTTCCGCTAATACTCTCATTTTTAAGGAGTTAGTCAGCCTAGAAATTGCATACAGCAATGTCGTGTTTAAAAGATGATACCACTTTCCTGATATGTTCCTAGGGGAAGAATCATAGCGAGACCATAGGAAGAGATCAAAAAGCTTTGTGTTTTTCTCAAGAGTGAAAAATAGCTCTTTGAATTTTCTAAGAAATTCTCTTTTTTGCGTCGCTAGATAAACGTCATATAATCCGAGCATAGCAAATATTAATCCGTTTAAGACATGTTTAGGAGGTTTTTCCAAGGGGTACTCCTCAATCCAAATGCTATCGCCCTGAGTAAACAGGCACCCCCCTTCGCCTATAGGAGTTAGCATACCATCAATAAGTCCTTGAGCGTAAATCAGATAGTGTGCATCGCCTGTTTTAATATATGCGCGAACCATTGTCGAGGCCGCCAAACCTTGCGTCAAGCCACTAGTCCAATGAGGCTTGTGTGCTCTCGGGGGAAAGGGGAATTCGATATACAGAAATATCTTATCGTTTAAGTAATGGAAGTGTTCGATCAGCCACTTTACATATTTGAAAAATTTCGAATATTCACCGATTTGATAACTTGCTATAGCATGCAAAGAAACGGTTGTCGGGTTATACTTAGGGCCTATGGGAGGATCGTACATGAACACAGGGATCCCGGCTTCATCGTAAACTATCCTTCCATAATGTTCAGGCAACATAAGGAAATAATTTAAATCGATGTAATAGCTTCTTAAAACATTCTCCTTTGAAAACGATCTCAACGTAGTACATTTTTTAGGTGAAATTGTAACTATCCCACTCCTAACCATACCTTAAGGCCCGATACTTGCGTGTTCGTTTCTCCCGGGAGCGAATTACTTATAAAGAATTAATCACGATATTCAGAATTTTTTCTGCGGTTTTATTATAATCGTAGTTTTGCGCTAGTTCGAAGCCTTTTGCAGCCATCGTTCTCCTAAGATCATCATTGCTTAAAAGCGAGAGAATGGATTCGGCTACGGAGCTTGGGTTAGGCTCGCAGTATATTAAATGCTCTCTATCCCTATACCTCATCTCAACAAGCACCCTGTGACGTGTTACTATTATAGGCACGCCTAGAGCCCAAGCCTCAATCATTTTTATGGGGATGGTGTTCTCTGTAACAGATGTCCTCAACCTCGGTAGGACAAGGACATCAAAGCTTTTCAAGTATCTGAGGGACTCCTCGTGCGAAACAAATCCTGTTATTGCATAAGGTATTCTGTGCTTCTCACATATCCTTGCGACGTGTTCCCGCATAGGACCGTCTCCGACGATAAGCAATTCAATGTTTGGAACTCTTTCTTTTACTATTGTGAGAGCTTCCGCAAGAATGTCTACTCCCTGCCACCAAGTCAAAGAACCTAAAAATCCTATTCTTACTTTATCTTTCATAACATTCACGTTATCGGCAATCTTTCTAATTTTATCTAGGTCTACGCCAGCCGGACATAGTAAGACCTCTCTGTTGATGTTCAATACCCTCCCCAAGTATCTTTTCATTGCCAAACTTGAGACCAAAATCACATCTCCCTTGCGTAACAAATAGACGTCAACAAATGTCTCTAGCGGAGATAAAATTCTAAAAAACTCGGACATACGAGAGCGTAATTCAGCCGCAGTAAAACCACCAAATTTAATCATTGTACGCGCTTTAACAAGAGGTTTCAGGAGCAAGATGGATATAGCCATATACCTATCCCGGATATATATAGCATTGAGATTAAGTACTTTTATGAAAAGAGGTGACAATATGCCGATTAACATATAATATAATAGAATAATCGGCAAAAAAATAGCAGGCAGGGGAAGGGCTGGTAACAATACCACTTTAACGTTCTTCTTCGGAGGGATCACGGGTTTTGAAGCTCGCCTTAATATTATCTGTTTCAAGCTAACAGGGCTGAAAACATAAACGGATTCGAAACGTTTTGATAGAGCATTAATGAACTGCGTTTCGTTAATGCTGCTGCCATCCCTTTGGTGAAGAGAAACATACGCTAGTAGTCTAGGTCCTTTCATTTAACTCTTACCGGATTAAGATATTGCGCCTGCCTCGATCCCATTTGTTACTACAGAAATTACTTTCACACCCAGTTGGAAGCCGCCTTTCCGCGAAGAAGCCAGGGCAGTTCACTGGGGAGATGTCTCCACCTCAACTATTCAAGGAGGTTTGAGTATCAGGGCTGGCTTACCAGCGCCTTCTACCGCTCCAATGAGTACCGCCATCAGATAGATCATTGAGCCCACAGGTTTCTCATTGCGGAAACCCTATTAGGGGCTGTAAAGTCTTTTGGTCTTATATATTATGAGGCCGAGGTATTGGATATACCTCAGATCAGTCGCCCAGCTCACGGCATCCTGATTACCCCAGTCAGAGGCAATGGCTGCCATCCTTACAGCCAGGGGCCTCCCCAAGACCGCGAGCTGCTCCGCGAAGGACATGAGTGCGATGGAGATTTTGCTCATTATATTGTTTAGGATATTGAGAAGCACTTTGCTCCTAGCGGTAACCCGGCATCTAATGCAGAGGTCCAGGATGGCCCTCTCTAAGGGGTGGAGGGCCCTGAAGTATACGCGCTTCTGTAAGGCTATACGCCTTACCGCTTCCAGGACCCTCCATGTGAAGGACAACCCTGCCTTCGATTCTCTCAAGGCCGACTAATCGAAGGTCTGAAGCTTGGTCTTATAAGAGTTATGGCAATCTGTTTACGGTACACAGTCAAATCCATGAAGCGATATATAATCCCGCACGTGCCTTCTCTTAATTTGCAACATTCAGTTGCTCTTCCCCTTATCCTCCTTTATTACCCACCGTTATCTTCCCAAAACCGAGTGATATAATTCTAAGTATGCATCCGCCAGGTCCTCCCAAGAAGGTATGCGTATTCTATCGAAGTCACACTCATAGTCGCCTGACTTAAGCTTCGCCAAGGCTGCCCTAACCGCCTGCGCTACTGAGGTCGCGTCATCAGTCCAATTGTAGACCACATAATTGTGGAGCATCCTCGACTTAGCCTCATCATACCTTGTAACAACGAGCTTACGCAGGGCCAATGCTTCCAAGACGGGGAGTCCAGGCTCCCTTAAATTTGCTCTCAAATTTGCTAGTACTACATCAGCATATTTCATGAAGTTGTAAGGGTTAGCTTGAAAGCCCACGAATAAAACAACATCGTCGACATCTAGAAGCTTCGAGAGATTCTTTAATTGCTCCATCAGTGGCCCGTCCCCCACGAATATGCATAGCAGTCGGGGATACTCCTTCTTAAGCAGGGGCAGCGCCCTAAGGAGCAAATCGGGTCCTTTCCTGGCTTCAAGCCTACCAACAAAACAGAGTATGGGAAAGCCAGAGCTTTTGACACGCATGAGTCGTTCTAGGAGAGGGCCAGGAAGCGGTTCCGATGACAATCTTCTGAGTGACTCCAGATCCACACCGTAGGGCACGTAGAGGACGCGCTTGACTGACTTAATGGATAGCTTATCGCGCAGGTATGGTATCAAGTCCGGATTAACCACCGTAACAGCACTGACACCCCTAAAACCCAAGTTCGCCAAAAGGCTCCCAAGCTTAGCGAACACAGGACTCTCGAAAAAAGGCCCATAAACAGTCGCAACTTTGCAGATATGAACACGAGTCATCGCCGCTAAAAAGAGCGAATTGGGGAAATGCAGATGTAGCACATCCACACCGTTGGTAGCTACATATCTCGATAGGAGCCGACCAGACACCCATGCACGACCAGCAAACCCAAGGTAGCCAAACTTCTTCGGCCAGGTAAAGGGCGATCCCAAAGGCATAAGAAGTGTCTTAAGGCTTACTGTATTATGGGCAAGGAGGGGCAGGAGCTCTTGATTCATAGCTACGGTGACATCGGCTCTTCTTGCCTGGAACTTGGCTAGAGCAGCTACTACCCTAAATGCCCCCCATGCCCTATCAGAAACAATAACATGACACACCCTCATCTCTTACCGCCCGTTATGGGCTTTGAACATAAGTCGCTTATCAATACGCACCGCTTCTCAGCGTCCCTCATTTTCGCTTCCATAATCCGTCTGGCTACCTCCCTACATAAATGCTTCGACTAAAATCTTGACGAAAGATTGACAAATATGTCCTGTTCCTTCCACCCACCGTTAGCACCAACCTAAGGGATTGAAACAGAAGTCAAACCACTCCCTAGAAGACGTAGTCTGCTAAATTAGTGGTAGCCCGGCTCAAGCAGAATCTACGTCGCTTCGTTGCTATTACTCACAAAATTCGCCTCGCATCTAAGGGTTCTCTCGGCCTTAAGGCTTGAGACCAATTCTCTTGTTTAAGAGGAGATGCACTTACTGCCAGGAAGATTTGGATTCATAAGAATTCCGGTCTGTGAAGTGGTCCTCTCGCGATTGTTCCTTATGGCGGGTGGCTAAGGCGAGCCCAGCAATAGCTCTTTATTAATCCCTGACACCTCGATGGAATTGTGCTCTACCCTTCGACCGGCAAGCCTTATAATACGTTCAAAGCAAGGTCGCTGATAGGTTGAAAGTTCTCGTAACAGGTGGTTCTGGTTTTATAGGAACCCACCTCGTAGATCTTCTTATTAAGAAAGGGTACCAAGTCCGCGTTCTTGATCGCCGAGTTCCCAAAGTTCCCGGCGTGGAATGGATGGACGGTGATCTTCGGTGGTTAGGTGATTGTGATCGTGCAGTTCGTGGTGTGGATGCGGTAATGCATCTTGCAGCGCGCATAAGCGTCGATGAATCTTTAGACTTCGTTTGGGAATATTTTAACGATAACCTGATGACCACGGTCAATATCTTCCATGCCTCGATCAAGCGGGGGGTGAACCGGATAATCTTTACCAGCAGTTGCGAGGTGTATGGGAATACGCCGCCCACGGGTGCCCGGGAGGATCATCCATGCAACCCTACTAGTCCTTATGCCGCAAGCAAGTATGCAGCCGAAAGGGCCGCTCTTGCGTTCAAACATGTTTTCCCTCACCTAAAGTTAACGATTCTCAGACCGTTCAATACGTTTGGAGAATGGCAACGGCCGTTTAGAGCTGGGGCTGTCATCCCAACATTCATACTCTCAGCGTTGCAGAATAAGCCTCTCGTCATTCATGGAAAGGGTGACCAAACGCGAGACTTCCTATACGTGAAGGATATTGTTTCGGCCCACGTCCTAGCCTTAGAAAAAGAGATCGAGGGAATATTCAATATAGCGTCAGGCGTACCTCGTACCATAATTTCCGTCGCGGAGGCTATCGTGAAAAGATTGGGGATGGGACGTATTGAGTTTCAACCTGATCCAAGGGGTGGAGCTCAAGTCCAAACAAGTGTAGGAAACGCTGAAAATTTCATGAAGGCCTCTGGATGGAAACCGGAACATGATTTCGAGAAAGCGCTCGATGAGGTTGTGCAGTGGTACAAAGAGAAAGGAAAATTGTTCTTATGATTAAGGCGCAATACTGTAGTCGGACTAATGTGTTTTAGGTCCAATACCGATGTTTTGTAGTTAGATTGCAGTAAGGACTTAGCTCACACGTGCCAGACCTGTAAATTCCGTCATTTCATCGCAAGCAGCCAGACCCTTTGGTCATTGGCTTGGCGAAGAATCTCTACATTCCTGAATCTATACCTTTCAACTATGCCACTAGTCTGCTCAAGTTTATTTCCATGAACCTCTACTAGAAGGGTCTTGCAGATGCTCAATGTTTCATTTCCGCCTAGCAGGACCTTATCCTCGACACCCTCCACGTCGATTTTAATGGCAACATCCCCGGTTATTGGGATGATCCTCGTGAGAGTGTCAAGCTTCAGGCCCTGTATGTGTAATTCGGGTTACTCTCATAGCGCCCAAACCCCCAATTGGGTCTAACGAACATCACTACAGGCTGGTCAGCATCCCAGCAAGCAAAGTTAAGACAAAGAACGTTTCCAAACTTTTCCGTATTTCTTCTCCGCCACATAAAGGGTTCTTTTACAGGCTCTAACGCTATAACTTTATTAACTTTATTAGCCATATACAGAGACCATTGTCCAATATTAGCACCTATATGGATGAATGTCCAGCTTGGTTCAACCTTAAATTTTTCCTTCAACCACAATTCATCATAAACCAGCGCTTTCGCTATATCCCTTTGCAGTAATCTATTTAGTAGCATATCCAATGTGAGACTGAAAGGATTTCTCAAACTTCGCAATCCAGGTAGCCTGAATCTCCAACCGAAAATCTCGAGTGCTTTGAAGTAAAGGGTTTCTCGACAGCTCCTGCCAATGGGTTTTTCGAAAATGACGCCAACTCTTTTAGAACCAAACCTTGCGTTTGCAGTATCCTTGGTACTATTGAGGTGAACCCCTTCTAAGGAGGGTTTAACCATTTCCGCTTGCATCCTAAAGGGCATATCCTCCACACCTTAAGAAGATGCTGAATCGTTGTGATTCAGAAACGACGGATGGTTCCACTTAATGTATAAGTTATGTTCAGGGCTCCTTTGAACGGCCCTTTATCAGCCTTGTTGTCTTTGCGGCCCTGCGAGATTACTGCTCATTCCAAGAGGAGCGCGCGAGGCTAGATGAGGGCGTCTAGGTTTAAGGGATGCCTAACATCCCCCATCTCAACATAGTGGTTGTACCAGAGGGTGAAGATGCTTATACAGAAGATCTTGGATGAATTTACGTATTGATCCTTGAGGAGCTTGGATAGGTATTCTCTGTTGAAAAGGCCTGTTCTCCCAGCCCTATCAAGTATCTGGCTGGAGATGTCTCTCCATTCCCTGCCGAGCCAGCGATCTACGGGTGGGCCGAAGCCAGCCTTCTCCCTGTATATCACCTGCTTGGGGAGAAGTCTCTTCTCGAGGGCCATCTTCTTGAAGATGTACTTGGTGGTCCTCCCCCTGTACTTCATGTGGGAGGGGAGGAGGGCCACGTATTCTGCTAGGAGGTGGTCTAGCAGGGGGCTCCTCGCCTCCAAGGAGACGGCCATGCTCATCCTGTCCACCTTCGTCAGGATCATCTCTGAGAGGTAGCTTTTGAAGGTGGCGTAGTTTACGAGGGAGAGCTGGTCTTGGCAGGCCTGTTTCGCCATGAGTGTGTGGAGGTAGGTGAGGGTGTTGGTGGGCGGTGCCTCTGCCATCCTCGCTGGCGAGTAGAGCTTGGAGAGGGTCTCGGGCGTGAAGACCACCATCCTCAGAACAAACCTTCCCTTGAAGTCTTGGGGCCCATAGTTCTTCTCGAGGGCGTGGGCCGCCATCTTCCTCCACTCCCCTAGCCATGGAGTCCTTTGTATCAGCTGGAGACCGATCCTTCTCAGGCCGTGGGGGATGACCCTGTAGATGTGGTAGATGGGCTGGTCCTTGAGGAAGGGGTAGCCCATGAACATCTCGTCCCCCCCATCGCCGGTGAGGGCGACCTTCACCTCCCGTCTCGCCGCCTCCGAGACGTGGTAGGTGGGTATGAGGGATGGGTCTGCGAAGGGTTCGTCGAAGTGCCATATGAGCCTTGGGAGGAGCTTGAGGGAGCTGGGCGTAACCAGGTACTCCCTGTGGTCCGTGGATAGATGCTCGGCCACCATTCTACCATATCGGAGGTGGTCATCCCCTTCTTCGAAGCCGACGGTGACTGTCCTCACGGGCTCGCGGCTCACCTTGGCCATCACGGCCG
>Ga0209143_1000513_pt1 | contig 18910 bp, 16 predicted proteins | sample FaiFalFF_MnMetaG_3_FD_184739 | JGI IMG/M metagenome (GOLD analysis project Ga0209143, IMG submission 184739) | Freshwater microbial communities from Yellowstone National Park, Wyoming, USA - Fairy Falls B (FF_Mn_B) MetaG (SPAdes) (version 3) | ecosystem: Environmental > Aquatic > Freshwater >...
AGGCGCGAAGGTCAGAAATTAAAATTGATAAAGGTAAAATAGCTAAAACAGCTGTTAAAGATGTAAAAATTGATCTTCTTAAAGTTTGGTTAATGCTTGAATTAAAAATTTCTTTTGTTTTTTTACCAGTTTTTAAAATATTTTCTCTTAAACGATCAAAAACAACAATAGTATCGTGAACTGAAAAACCAGCAATAATAAGTAAAGCAGTAATAAATTTAATATCTAAATCAAAATTAAAAAATTTTGAAAGAAGAACATAAAAACCTGTGGTGGCGATAACATCATGAAATAAAGTAGCAATAACAATAAAACCTAAATCAAAAAGAGGAAATTGTTTTTTTAATTTATAAAAAGCAATAGAAACGTAGGTGCCAATAGCTATTAAAACTAAAATAACCATTAGCCCTGCTTTATTTCTTAACTCAGCACTCAAGCTTGAACTAATTGACTCATATCTTATTCTCTGAGCATTTTTATCTATCTTTTGAATTTCTTGCCACAAAAGATTTAAATTTTCTTGACCTTTAATTAAATAACCTTCTTCGGTTGGATAGATAAAAACTTTAAAATTTAATTTTTTAATAATTTCATCAATATTTTTTTTTGTTTTCACTTCTAAAATTTGGCCACCAACTAAGTCAATTCCTAAATGAGGATTAAAAATATAAAAGCTCAAAGCACCAAAAAGAACTAAAATCAAACTCAAAAAATAAAAATAAAATCTTTTTTGAATGAAATCCATTTTATTCTTTAATGACTATCTCTAACAAATACCTTGTAAAAAATACTGCGGTCAAAAAACTAAAAATAACACCAAAAAGTAATGTTAAAGCAAAGCCCTTAACAAAAGAAACTGCTAAAAAATAAATCAATAAAGATGAAATAATGGTTGTCATATTAGAATCGCGAATTGAAGGAAAAGCACGATCAAAGCCTTCTTTAATAACTTCTTTAATTTTCAAACCTCTTTGCTTTTCTTCTTTCATTCTTTCAAAAATTAAAATATTAGCATCAACGGCCATACCTACTGCTAAAACTAAACCACTTAATGAGGCTAAAGAAATCGTTACTCCTAAAATTTTATAAAGGGCTAAATTAAAAACTAAAAAGAAAATTAAAGCAATATCAGCTAAAAATCCATAAAAGCCATAAAAAATAATCATAAACAAAATTACTAAAATTACGCCCGAAATTGAAGCATATAAAGCTATTTTCAAAATTTTCTCACTTAAAATTGGATTAACTACTGATTCAGCTATTAAATTTAAAGGAGCAGGTAAAGCTCCTTGATTTAATCTATTAGCTAAAAGTCTGGCTTCATCTAAAGTAAATTTTCCAGTAATTTGTGCTTTACCGTTTTCAATAACTTCTCTGACCACAGGAGAACTTATTAATTTTCCATCTAAATAAATCGCAATTGGTTGACCTAAATATTTTTGAGTCAAATCTTTAAAAATTTTCGCTCCTTCTTGATTGAATTCTAAACTAACAATTGGTTCTAAAGTATTAGGATTTACTAGAGCTTCTGCTTTTTGAAGATACTCACCTGTTAAACCCGAAGGAACAAATTCATTATTTTGAGGAATTCTAAATTCTAAAAATGGTGTCTCGCCAATAATCTTTTTAGCCATTTCTGGATCTTTAATATTAGGGATTTCAATTAAAATTCTTCCTGATTCTGAAAAACTTACAAAATATTCGCTGACTCCTAAAAAATTTATTCTTCTTTCAATTAAATCCTTTGTTTGCTCTAAAACATTTTTTATCTTAGATTTATCAATATTTTGCCAATCAATTTGATAGGTCAAAATTGTTCCTCCGGCAAGATCCATTCCTAAAGAAAAATTTTTATAGAAAAAAATAATAATTAAACTTAAAACAAAAGTAAGAAAAAATGTAACTAAAAAGAAATTTCTCATTTAAAGAGCTTAGCTAATTTTTCAAAAATATTAGCTAAGAAATTTTTAATGGTTGTCCAAAAAAGAATAATATCAATGCCAAGTTTTTCTTTTAATTTAATAGGGATTTGTTTAAATTGAATGCCTGTAGCTTCTTGAATGAAATTGATTAATTTTTCCCAGCCTGTCTTTAATGTTTTCAAAAAAACGTCCCAATTGAAAATTTTTTTCACTTTTTCCAAAAATCCTGAAGGTAATAAAGCAAAAACAATCAAAAGAATAATCAAATAAAATGTCCATTTTAAAATTTTTCTTATCATAGCTTTTTAATAGCTTTATCAATTAATGACAAAGTTTTTTCTTTGCCAAAAATTTCGGCTAAATCAAATGGTGGTGGTGAAGCTTCTTTGCCAGAAAGAGCTACTCTTAAAGGCCAAAAAAATGGGCCTTTATCTTGGCCTGAAAGATTGTCTAAAACTTCTTTAATTTTTTTAGAAACAAAATCTTCTTCTTTTATTTTAACAAATTCTTTTTTAATTAATTCAAGATTGTTTTTTATTTTTTCTCGAGGAACATTTTTCCAAATTAAAAGTTCAGCTGAATAATCGAAATCCTTAAAAAAGAACTCTACTGAAGGCAAAATTTCATTTAAAGTTAGGGCTCTTTCTTTTCCTAATTCAATAATTTTTAATAATTTTTCATAAGAATAGAGATCTTTATTATAATTTTTAAAATCTAAAATTTCTAAAATTTCTTCTGCAGGTTTAATCCTTAAATAATAACGATTGAAATAATTTAATTTTGAAAGATTAAAAACTGCTGGAGATTTATTAATTTTCTCCAATTTAAATTCTTTAATCATTTCTTCTAAAGAAATAATTTCTCGATCGCCTTCTGGATGCCAACCAAGTAAAGCAATGAAATTCAAAATTGCTTCTGGCAAATAACCTTCTTCACGATATTCTTTAATGCTTTTGGCTCCATGTCTTTTAGAAAGCTTGCTTCGATCTTGCCCTAAAACAAGTGGTAAATGAACAAAAATAGGCTCTTGCCAATCCAAATATTTATAAATTAAAATCTGTTTTGGAGTTGTGGAGATAAATTCTTCGCCACGAATTACATGGGTAATTCCTTGATAATGATCATCAACAGTATTTGCTAAAACATACAAAGGTTCATTTTCTTTTTTAGCAATGACAAAATCACCAATCTGACGGAAATCAAATTTAATCTCTCCTCTTAAATAATCTTTAAAAGTAATAACCTTTTCTGGAACTTTTAAACGAAGAACATAATTTTCTTTTTCTTTTCTTTTTAAAACTTCCTGTTTAGATAAATTTCTGCAAGTTCCAGGGTATTTTGGAATTTCACCGCGAGTTAATTGTTCTTGTCTTCTTAAATCAAGTTCTTCCTTAGAACAAAAGCAATAATAAGCTAAATCTTTTTCAATTAACTCACGAATAACTTTTTCATACAAATCTATTCTTTCACTCTGACGAACCGGACATTCATCATATTTTAAACCTAACCAAGCTAAACTTTCTAAAATATCTTCTTCATATTCTAAAAACTCCATTTTGGGAGCGAGCAAAAAGAAAGTTAAATAAAGCAGTTCGAGCAGCTCCTAAGTGTAAAAAGCCAGTTGGGGATGGTGCAAACCGAACTCTGACAACCATTCATTAATTATAAACTAGGAATAAGGCTGAGATCAAGCGGTAAAATTAAGGTTGCTTTTGTACCTTTATTTTCTTGAGAATCAACAATTATATCACCTCCGTGCAAATTAGCTAATTTTTTAGCATTATAAAGTCCGATGCCGAATCCTTTAATGTCCAAATCTTTTGCTTTTTGACCGCGATAATATTTTTTAAACAAATTAGCTAAATCCTCTTTGCTCATACCAATACCAGTATCTTCAATAATTATTTCTAAATATGGTCTTTGCGCCATTTTTTGAATTTTAATTATTACTGAACCACCTGTTTTATTATATAAAACAGCATTTTCAATTAAAGCAAAAAGTGAAAGTGATAAGACTCGACGATCAGCTTGAATTTTTGCAACTTTCTCTTCAATTTCAACATTGACTTTTAATTTTTTTTCTTCAATTTTCCCTCTTAGAATTTCTAATAAAGAAACAATAATTTTTTCTATATCAACTTCTTCGATTCTGAGCTTTAATTGACCAATCTCAGTTTCTACCATAGTTAAAATTGACTCAGCAAAAGCTACGGTCGCTTTAATTATTCCTAAGGCAATTTCTAGAAAATCTCTTTCTTCTTGTGGAAGTTTATTTAAATTAATTGCTTCTAGATTCCATCTTAATTCACTTAAGGGTGTTAAAAGATTGTGCCCTACCATTTGAATAAATTCCAATCTTTTTTGAGCCTCAACGACATCTTCAGTTTTGTCTAAAACAATCCTTAACTTGTATTTTTTATCTAAATAAATATCAACATAACTAATTAAAAAATATTTTTCTTGCGGCTGACTAAATTTAACTTCAATGGTTTCGGGCTTTTGACTAACTATTTTTAAATTTTCCCCTTGTAAAAATGGGAAGAAGATGTTGGCTAAAGTTTGGTATCTTTCATTTTTTATCATTTCATTTTTAACAATCAAATCAATTAGATCTTCTTTTTTTAAATTAACTATTTCGCAAAAGGATTTATTAGCAAAAATAATTTTAAATTCATCATAAATAACGATTCCTTCTTGAAGATAGTCTAAAAGATTTTGAAAGAAAGAAAAAAAGAAAGAAATTTTTTCTTCTTTGGGTTTTTTCTGAAGCTGAAGAAAATAAATTAAAAGAATGGCGGCCAAAATCAAACTAATAAAAATGAAAACTTTCAAAAGATTGAAATTGCTTATAAAAAGAGAAATAAATAATATAGCTAAAATTAAAACAAAAAGAGTTAGGGCAATATTTTCCTTTTGGCTAAAAAATTTTTTAATTTTTTCAATCATTTTGAAGACAAATTTTCTCCTTCACTTAAATTGACTTCAAGAGGGACGCTTAAAGAAAAGACTTTTTCCATTCTTTCTTTAATTATATCTCTCATTTTTTCTTTAACTTCTTTTTTAACTTCAAAAACTAATTCATCATGAATAGTTAAAATCAAATAAGCTGGTAAATTTCTTTGATAAATTTCTTCATCAATTAAAATCATGACTTTTTTCAAAAGATCAGCCGCTAAACCTTGAATAGGCATATTAATAGCAATTCTTTCTGCCGTAGTTCTTTCCTGATAAGACTGATAATTTATTTCTGGAATAAATCTTTTGCGACCAAATAAAGTTTGCACATAACCATAAATTTTAGCAAATTCGATTAAGTCTTCTTTTAATTTTTTAACTCTAGGATAAAAATAAAAAAATCTTTCAATCAATTTATTAGCTTCAGAAACAGGAATCTGAAGTCTCTGAGCTAAACCTCGAGCAGAAATTCCATAAGTAATACCAAAATTAATTATTTTTGCTTTTCTCCTTGTCTCTGGGGTTTCTTCTCCAAAAATCATTTTTGCTGTTTGCGAATGAAGATCTAAATTATTTTTAAAAGCAGAAATTAAATTTTCATCTTGACTTAAATGGGCTAAAAGTCTCAATTCAATTTGAGAATAATCAGCCTTTAAAAAAATATAATCTTCTTCAGCAACAAAACATTTTCTTAAATAATTAGCCAATTCTCCTTCTAAGGGTAAATTTTGTAGATTTGGGTTTTCGGAAGCTATTCTTCCAGTACTGGTTCCTGTTTGATTAAAAGTTGTATAAATCCTTTTTGTTTGTGGATTGTAATTTTGGAGCAAAGAATCAGTATAAGTTGTTAAAAGTTTGTTTGTTTCACGATAGGCTAAAATTTTTTCAATGATGGGGTGCAGATGAATAATTTTTAAAAGTTCAGATTCCTGAGTAGAAATTTCTCCTTTACTTGTTTTCGCTAAACCTTTAGTTGGTAATTTTAATTTCTTAAACAAAATTTCTCTTAACTTTTGTGGTGAATTAAGATTAAATCTTTCACCAGCTAAATTATAAATTTCCTCTAAAAGCAGGCCTTGTTTTTCTTTAACTTTCTGTTTAAATTCCTCGAAAGCCTTCAGATCAACCTTAATTCCTCTCAATTCCATTCTTGCCAATACTGGTGCTAAAGGCAGTTCAAGCTCAAAATAAACTTTTTCTAAATCTAATTCTTTCAATTTTAAAATCAAATCTTGTGTTATTTTTAAAGGATTGGGTTCTGAAAAGAAGGAAATTATTTTTTCTAAAGAATAATTACCTTTATCAGGATTTAAAAGCCAAAAAATTAATTTAAGATCATAAATTTTTTCTAAAGCAATTTTTTTATCAAAATAAAAATCTTCTTTGATTATTTCTTTTAAAATATTTTTTAAATCAAAAACAAATTTCTCTCCCTCTATAAAAAAGACCTCTTTTAAAAATTTTTTCTCTAAAACTTTGATTTGACCTTCAGTTTCATAAATTTTAATTTTATCTTGATCAAGATAAAAAAAGAAAGGATGCCGAAGTTCGGAAAGAGAAATCATTTTTTCTCCCTTATCTAAAGATGGAGTAAAAAGACCAAAGGTTGGTTTTATTCTTTGAATTAAACTTTTAAAACCAAATTCTTGAAAAACAGAAATTAAATTTTCCTCCTTATAACCTTGATAAGGAACTAAAAGTTTTTCCTCCACATCAAGATTTTTTCTTAAAGTCACTAAATCTCGATTAAAAAGAAGCTTTTCTTTATTATTTAAAATTGCTAAACTTATTTTTGGATCTAATTTTTGCTCTTTAGCAGCAGTAATAATTCCTTCAAGATTTTGGTAGTTTTGTAATAATCGGCTGGCTGTTTTGGGACCAATACCAGGAATGCCAACAATATTGTCTGAAGGATCGCCAACTAAAGCTTTATAATCAGGAAGCTGTGATGGTAAAAGGCCATATTTTTCTTTAACTTTATTTTCATCATAAATCATTGTTTTCGTTATTCCTTTTTGCATTGTCAAGATTTTTGTTTTTAGATCAACAAGTTGAAGTGTATCAAGATCCCCAGTTAAAATAATGATCTCATCAGCTAAATTAATAAATTTTTCTTTTAAAGTAGCAATTAAATCATCAGCTTCATAGCCAATTTTTTCAATAACAGGAATATTAAAAGCAGAGAAAATTTTTTTAGATAAAGAAATTTGTAATTTTAAATCATCGGTAATTGGTGGCCTAGTAGCTTTATATTCTTTAAAAACTTGATGTCTTATAGTTGGCTCAGGTCTATCGTATAAAGCAAAAATATAATCTGGTTTTTCTTCTTTTAAAATTTTTAAAAGAGTATTAGCTAAACCATATACTGCTTGAATCGGCCTTCCTTGAGGGTCAGTCAATTTAGGCATAGCATGATAAATTCTATAAATTAAAGCATTAGCATCAATCAAATAAACTTTCATTTTTAATTAAATAGTCTCGCCTTTGACCATATTTTTTAATAATAACTTCGACATATTTTATTTTTCTTTTCTTTAAATATAATTTTAGCTTCTCTCCCCATTCAATAAAAAATATATTTTCTTTTTTATTAATTTCTTTGCGAAGATCAAGCTTTAAAATGTCTTCAGCTTTAATTCTATAAAGATCTAAATGGTTAAAAAAGTATCTTTTTCTCTTTATTTTAAATTCATATTTTTGCCACAAAATAAAAGTTGGACTAGTTAATGTTTCTTTAATTTTTAATTTTTTAGCAATTATTTTAGTTAATTTTGTTTTTCCTGCTCCAAGTTCACCGCAAAGTAAAAAGATTCTTTGAGAAGGAAGGAGTTGTAAAATTTTTTTAGCTGCCTGGGTAATTTTCATAATCTAATTTTAAAGCAATTTAAAACCCCCGATACCAAAAATTGATATCGGGGGCTATTTTTAGGCTTCCTCTTCTTCAAGCTCTTCAAATTCCTCCTCCCAACTTTCTTCCTCCTCAGGAAATTCTTCTTCCAATTCTTCTTCGGTAATTTCTTCAAATTCTTCTTCCATAGGTTCTTCCATTAATCCTTCTTCCTCTTCTAATTCGTCATCAACTTGTTGAACCAATTTAAAAATTGTCATCCCTAAAAATTTTTTAATTACCGACACGCTCTTTGATTAATAATATTTTTCATTATTTTCTTTAAAAAGTCAAGTTACTCTTTAAGATTAGTAAAGACTTCTTCAACATCGTCCAAGTTTAAAAGTTCCTCAACTAATTGTTTAACTTTCATTTTTAAATTATCATCAATATTTTCTAAAATATTTAAAGGCCTAAATTCAAGATATGAATCTTTAATTTCAATTTTGCCTGATTCTAATTTATTTTTTAGCTCATTTAAAAAACTCGGGTTAGTTATTAACAAAATATCCCCATTTTTCTCTTCATAATCTTCAATTAAATCAGCAAATTCCAAAACCTTAGCTTCATCATTTTTGGAAACAACAATAACTCCTTTTTCTTTAAAATTCCAAATAACTGAACCTGGTTCAGCTAAACGACCATTAAATCTATTTAAAAGATGTCTTAAATCACCAAGAGTTCTATTTTTATTATCAGTAATAGCCTTAATTAAAATTTGCACATCTTCTAAGTAAGCTTCAAAAATTATTTCTTCTAAATTATCTTCTCTGCTTTCTCCTTTTTTAATAGCTCTTTCAATATTTTCTAAAGGAACTTGAAATTCTTTAGCTCTTTCAATAGCTGATCTTAATTTATAATTCGTCTCTGGATTATTTCCTTCGCGAGCAGCAATCGTAATAGCTCTAATTAATTTAGAAATAATTTGTCCTCTCTTAGCATCAACAACTGCTTTCTTATGTTTTACTTGTGCCCAATGTGAATGTCCAGCCATAATTGAAATTAAAAAGGGGAAGCATAAGCCGGGTTCTGTTTTAGCCAATTATCTATCTTACGGAGAAAATTGCTTTTCTCCCCTAGCGGCACGCTTGCAAAAGCAAGCACGGCCTTGCACCCACGAAAAGAGGAAGAATCCCAATAAATTGCTTTATTGGGCCAAAGAGTAGCCAGGAAAAGATTTTCCTGACACCTCCTTGCTTTTCACCTTTCCCTACTTATACAGTAGGTAGTATTGTCTCTGTTCTTCCTCTTTAGACCTTTCGGTCTAGCTTCTTTTGAAGCTTCCAAAATGGGTGCCCGGACTTTCCTCCCAGTCATTAGACTGAGCAATTGGCTGCTTCCCCTAATTTAATTATATCATTTTACTCTTTAATAATCAAGGTTTTTTGAAGATCAGTTCGCCAAATTTGACCAAAATTTTTTAAAGCTTCTAAAATTTCTTGATGAGGATGACCATAAAAATTTTGTCCAACTTGAATAATAGAAATTTTTGGCTGAATCAAAGAATAAAATTTTTCATTCAAAGAATATTTTGAACCATGATGAGGAACTAAAAAATAATCTGCTTTCAAAAAACTAGAGCAACAATTAATTAAACTTTCAATGGCTTTCTTTTCAATATCACCAGTTAAAAGATAAGAATTTTTGCCTAAAACTTTAATGACTAAAGAATTATCGTTTTCTTTTTCATAAATTTTTTCTGGATGAAGAACAAAAAATTTAAAATGATTATCAAAAATCTGATCACCTCTTTTGAAAACTAAAACAGGAATTTTCTTTTGCTTGGCTAAATCTAAAAGTTGAAGATAATTAGAATCTTGACTTTCTTTTGGACTAATACCAATTAATCTAACTTTATATCTTTTTAAAATCTCAAAACTGGCAAAATAATGATCTTTATCAGGATGGGATAAAAATAAAATATCAATTTTTTTATTATAAAAAGGCAAATTTTTATCAATTTCTTTAATGATTAAGCTAGGGTATTTTCCGGTATCATAAAGAAAAACATTCTTTTTATCTTTCAATAAAACTCCTTCTCCTTGACCAACATTTAAAAAAGCAACAAGAGAGCCTTCTTTTAAAGCTGAAAAAATTATTAAATATAAAGAAAAGTTAGCTAAGATTAAAACGAAAATCAATTGTCTCATTTTTGGTTTGATAATAAATTTCTAAAAAAATCAAAAAATAACTTAGAATAACCAAAATTAAAGGAATTTTAAAATAAAAAACAAAATTACCGAAAATTTTGGCAATGAAAAGAATATAAGTCAAAAGTGGAAATGAAAGCCAAGCTAAGTATTTGATAGGAAAAAATAAAAACAAACTTGAAATAGTCATCAAATAAGGAACAATTGGCAAAACTAAAAGATTGCTAATTAAAGAAAAGAAATTAAAATTGCCAAAATAATAAAGAATTAATGGGTAAGTAAAAATTTGTGCTGATAAAGTTTCTGAGATTGTTTTACGAAAAAAGTTATTTTTTATAAATTCTATTTTCTTTTCAAAAATTGGCGAAAGATAAAAAATACCTGCAATCGCTAAAAAAGAAAGTTGAGTGCCGATATCTTTGAAAATTAATTTTGGGCTAAATAAAGAGAATAAAAGCAGAGCAAAAATTAAAATATTTCTTTTTAGTGGAATTCTGCCAAATTTTCTTTTTGTTAAAATAAGCAAAAAACCCATAATTCCTGCCCTTAAAACATTGCCTTCAAATCCCATTAAGAAAACAAAGAAAACTATTAAAAATGAAGAAAAATAAAAAATTAAATTTGGAGTTAAAAATGATAAATATTTTAAAGCCTCATAAAAAATTGAAAACATTATAGTTAAATTTTGTCCAGAAACAGCAGTCAAATGAATAAGTCCGCTATTTATAAAATCATCTTTTATTTCTTTATCATCAAATTTTGAACCCAAAAATATGCCTCGCAAAAGATTTTCTTCTGGAAAAGATAAAGATGACTTAATCTTTTCCTCTAAAAATGATCTATAGTGTTTAATTAAAGATGGGACTTGAACTTGGGGCAAATTTATCTCTTCTCTTAAAAAATAATAAAATGAACCGAGAAAAAGAAAAAGTAAAAATAAAAGAGAAAATTTTAAATTTTTAAATTTCAAATAAAAAATTAAACTAGCTAAAAAATTCAACAAAAACCAAAAATGAAAATAAAAAGCAAAACCAATTCCCAAAATAAAACCCAGAGACAAAAAGAAAAATAAATTAGCAAAAACTATATCATTCATTATTTAAATTTAACTTTTTATTATTTTACCAAAAACTTTTTTATGGTATTATTAAAAAATGAAAATTAGGGCCTCTTTTAAAAACTGGGAAAAAGAAAAAAAGAAAGAGTGGATAAAAAATGCTAATTTTTGGATAAAAATCATTCGTGAAAATCTTGATCCTTTTCGCTTAATGGTGACTAATAAGGCCATTTTGAATTCAATTCCAAAAGGAAAAAAATTAAAAATTCTTGATGCTGGTTGTGGAGAAGGGTATCTTTGTCGATTAATAGCTAAAAGGGGACACCTAGTTTATGGAATTGATTTTTGTGAAGAATTAATTAAAGCAGCTCAAAAATTAGAAAAAGAGGAACCCTTGGGAATTAAATATTATTTGGGTGATTTTAGAAAAACCAATTTTCCTTCATCTTTTTTTGATTTAATCATCTCTCATCATACTCTTAATGAAATTCCTAACCCTGAAAAAGCTATTAAGGAATTCTGGAGAATTTTAAAAAATAAAGGTAAAGTCGTCTGTCTTTTTTTACATCCTTGTTTTGATTTTTTACCTTCGGATTTAAAAAATGAGGACTTTGCTTTTTCTTATTTTCAAAAAAGAAAAATAGAAAAGGGGCCTTATTTTGTTGGAGGTATTCTTTCTCCAGTTCCTTATTTTTATCTCCATCTTCCTCTTTCAAGTTGGTTAAAACTTTTTCAAAAAAATGGCTTTTTAATAGCAAGAATTGATGAACCTCGTCCTTCTTTTAAACTTTTAAAAAAGAATAAATGGTGGAAGGAAAATTTCAATAAACCCAGATTTATTTTAATAGAAGCAGAAAAACATTAGTCTGTAAATTTCTTTTTCATTATTGCTAGAAATTCTAAACATAAAGGATCTTCGATTCTTTCAAAGCTCCATTCCCACCATGGCTGAATAGGAAAATTTTTATTTCTTTTCCAATAAAAAAGAGCTTGTAAAAGAGTTACTAAAGCATCAATTTGATTTAAAAAGCGCGCTTCTTTTGTTTGATTTTTTTTGAATTCATCCCAAAGCATAAAAATTTCCTCTTTTAAATCCGCTGGTAAATTTTTAATAATCTTTTGTAAAGCCCTTTTTTCTTGTTTATAATCTTTAAGAAAAAGTTTTTCTTTCTCTTTTTTGGAAAAACGAATCCATTTGTTAAATATCTTCTTTCCCTGATGAAGAATAGTTTCATAAGGAGTTATATCTCCAGCATAAACTTCGCAGATTGCATGTGAAAGACTCATTTTGAGCAATTTCTCTTCGTTTAATTTAGAATTTAATTTTTTAGACAAAAGCCATCCCGCTAAAGTAACTACAAAAATATGGGAGGCCATTGTTTCAGGATTTTTTACGTTTCTCAAAACCCATCCTCTTCGAGGCATTCTTTTTAATTTTCCAATTTTAATAAAAAAATCTAAAAGATTTTCTAATTCTTTTAAGTTTTCTTTAATTTTTTTTCGATATAATTTTTTTTCGATTGCTTTTAAAAATTTAATTAATAAAGGATCTTCAACTAATTCTTCAACTTCCTCCCACCATCCTGTCACAGGTGTATTTTTGCCTGTTCCAAAATATTGAATTGCCTGAATCATTGTCTCTATCTTATCTATAGGTTTAACAAATTTTCCTTCTCTTGAAGTTCCTTTTTCAAAATCAAGCCATAAACTATAAATCTCATTTTTAATTAACGGATCCAAATTTTTTATTAATTTCAAAAGGGCTTTTTTCTCTAACTCAAATTTTGCTTTGGCTCTTTTTTCTTTTTCTTTTTTAGGAAGCCGAATCCACCTTTTTAAAATTTCTTTTCTTTTTATTTTATTTTTAGGCAAAAGACCAAAATAAGGCGTTATATCTCCTGCATAAACTTCGCAAAGTTCGTGGAAAAGGGCAGTTTTTATTGCTCTTTTTAGATTTAAGTTTTTCTTTCTACCTAGTAACCAAGATAAGATTGTTACTCCAAAAACATGATCGGCAATTTTTTCAGGATTTTTTACTTCTAACCAAACCCAGCCAGTTCTTGGTGTTTCTTTTAATCTTTGTACCTCTATCAAAAAATTTAAAATGTTTTTCATTATAAAACTCCTTATGAAATCTCATATTTTATTTTTTTAATTTTATATTTTACTCTAATAGGAGAAGTAATTATTATCTCGTCTCCTATTTTTTTTCCTAAAAGAGCTTTTCCTACTGGAGATTCTGTAGAAATTTTTCCTTCGCTCGGATTTGCTTCTAAAGTACTTACTAACATAAATTCATTAATGACACCATCTTCATCTTCTAAAGTAACTATAGCTCCAAGATGAACAATGTGTTGTTGGTTTTTAGGAGGTTTTTTAATTAAAACACTATTTTTTAAAATCTGCTCTAATTCAGCTATTCTGCTTTCCAAAAAATTCATATCTTCGATAAAGGGTATGTACTTAGCTCGAATATCTTCCAAAGAATATTCTCCTTTTATTTTAGACAGCCTCAACAATCTTAAAGTTTCATATTCCTTTTTTAATCTTTCTAAACCTTCTTTTGTTAGATAGAATTTTTTATCCATATTAGAAGACTGTTTTTCAAGGCCGAAATTGAGGTTCTATAAGTGCTTATTATATATCAAATTTCATTCTTTGTCAAATTATTAAAAATTTTTAATTTTCAAAAATTTCTTCTTATCTGCCCTCAGGAGGAATCGAACCTCCATCTTCTCCTTAGGACGGAGACGCTCTTCCCTTGAGCTATGAGGGCTTAATTTTATTTTAAAACATATGCCCTTCTAAACTAAATCCGTAGCCTGAGCAAAATTCTTTAAACCTAAAACTAGGATGGGATGTTTTTATTATATAAGTTTTATTTTTTTCTAATGTAAATGGCTGATTTAACTTTAGTATATAAAAATGTTGAGAAGAACAGGCGCTGTGCCAACCCAAATGTTGTGAGATTTCTACAGTTGTTGTAGTTATTAATTTATTTTTATCATCAAAAAGATACAAAAACAAATTATTAATAATACTACTTATAGGGTCTGGGTAACTAAGTGCAGCTTCCAAAGAAATATATCTTACCTCATCATCATATCTTGGTATGAATTTAATTTGGGTGTAGGTTTGCTGATACCCTGGCTCTGTCAAATATTCAACATCATCTTTAGGAATTTCTAAACGATTATTATATTGTGGAAGACTAACATTTAATGTTGTTGAAGCTAAATTAAGAACTTTATTGTTTTCATCTAATAAAGTAAGATAAAAAACCATCGAACCCTGGAGAATAGTGTTTGTTTTCTTATAAAATTCGTAGACATTAAAATCTGCCTCTTGTTTGTCTAAAAATTTAATCGTGGAAGTATTTAAGAGAAGAGATTCTTGGATAGATATTTGGGAACTTGTAGCTAATCTAAGCTCATATCTTAAGCCCTCTTTATCATAAATAATGGGTGATATCCAAGAAAATCTCAAATCGTAACTTGATCCAGATGGACTAGGATGATCTTTATAAGTAATAATTGGTCTACCAAAAGATACTTGAAAATTTTGAATATTTTTTATTGTTGGTCTTGTTATTGATGAATTTTCTGGATTGATGGAAGCATAAACAAAATCATTTAAGGAATTATTAGTTGAATAAGCATTACCGAGGTTTTGACTAATTATTGTTTCTGGAGTAGATGTGGCTGTCTTTTTTCTTTGCAAAGATAAAGAAGTTGAATTAGGATTTGAAGCACAATTTTGAAAATCTTTTGGATTTCCCCAACAAACTTGATCAATAATTTTGTTTTCCTTATCATACAAAATTAAACCATTATCTTTAGCCAAATCATTAGATTTGGAATAAATAAAATCTGGATTGATTGTCATTTCTGAAGAAGTATTAGCATTAACTAAAAGAAAATATGAAAATGGAGGGATAATACCTTTAAATTTTGATGAGGGAATTATTTTTTGTTCTTTTCCATTTTTGTTAATTTTTCTAATTTCCCAGCCTGTTAAATCAATAGCAAATTCATTTGGATTATAAAGCTCAATAAATTCTCCCGTTGATGTCCCTTCTTTAATATAGATTTCTGAAAAGAGAACCTTTCCTGTAGAAGTGGTAGTTGTAGAAATATTTTGAACTAAAAAGTTTCCTCCTGGATTACATAAATCTTCTGGTAAAGTTGTTGAAGAAGTAGCAATGTTTGATTTATTTTCTTCATCTAAATTGTCTTTGAGAACCAGTGCAAAGTAATATTTTGTTGATGTTGTTGGGCATTTGGTGATTTCAAAAGATAAGCTTGTTGTTGAACCATCAAATTTTGGCAAAGGTAAAGTTGATGTTACACCGAAATCCTCTAATTTAAAGGTTGAAAAATTAGTTGAGGTTGAAATTAAAAGTTCATAAGAATAATTGCTTGCCCCGAAGCGTGCTGAAAGTTCTGCTTCGGGGTTTGGTTCATTAAAAGAAATATTGAGGAAATAGCTATCTTCAGTTGAAGTTGAAACAACATTAAAGTTTTGAATAATTATTGCTGTTAAATCAATAAAATCCTGTCTTGGAGATTCTGTAATTGATGAATTTTTGGGAGATGGTTTGTGTAACCAAAAATCTTTTGAATTATCGTCAGTATCTTGAAAATTTTTTCTTTGGATTGATTTGTTTTCAAAATTTTGAGCAATGAACGGTGAATTTTCATATTGATAAATTCTTTGAGCATCGTCCCCATAACCAACTAAGTCTGAAATTTCTCCATTTGGTTTTCTTAAGATAATAACATTATTTTTTGAAATTGAATAACTTTCTGCATAAGATAAATCTCCTTGATATTTCTCTTTTGTTGAAGAAGAAGTAATGAGAAAATAGCCATGGGGTTTAATTTTTCCTTGAAATTTTGAAGAAGGAATTAATGTTGTTAAACTTGGAGTTGAAGTTGGGTTTTGTTTAGAAGCATATTTTTCTAATTTCCAGCAGGTTAAATCTATTTCTTCGTTATTGGGATTATATAGTTCAATAAATTCATCTTTAGTATCTGGGGCTGTTTCAAACTGAATTTCATTAATGATTATTTTTGGATAATTTTTATTTTTATAGTCATCACATGGGTCTTTTGAGGGAGGTTGAGTTAATGGCGCTCCACCTCCTGTATAACTTGTTTGGCTGAATATTTGAGTAGTTGGTGGGACTATTTGTTGTCTTAAAGCTGGAGTAGAGGTAATTACTGCTATCGAAGTAGTAGTTTTTGGTATTGAAGCAATTGTTGGTGTTGAAACTTGAGTTGTTGTATTAATTAAATTCAAATTTGTGGTTGGAATTTTAACATTTTCTGAGACTTTTCTTTCAATTACGACATCTTTCTTTTCTTCTTTATAAGTTATTTCTTCTTGTTTTTGCGGCTGGGGTTGTGATTCTAACTTTTGTTCTTCTTTCTTTTCTATTTTCAAAGAATATTGAGTTTTAACAATTGGTAATGATGGAGAAGTTGTTTCTTTTATTCCTGAAATTACTCTAATAATTGCTTCACCTCCTTGCCAAGCCTTGGTTAAAACATAAGAAGGAAGATTAGAGAAAACACCGAAAAAATTAGCTAATTCTACTCTTCTTCCAATATCCTTTTCATATAACAGAAAAGCCTGCTCATTTTCCATTTCTTTTATCTCTGAAAAATAAAGATTTAAAAGTCCTGCTCCATGTTTGATAATTTCTGGAACAACTGTGTTGAACCACGCTTGGTGGATTTGATTGTCTTTAGTGGTGTAAACTATTTTTTCAAGACTTTCGTCATTGGGTTTATCAACTTTTAAAACCGGCCGTCCATTTAAATAATACAATTGAGTTTTGGTATCTAAGATTAAATCTTTAAACTTCGGTGCACCAAAAAATTCATTCCTTAAATCAATGGTATCTTCTGAAAACCAACGAGAAGCTGTAAATTTTGACAATGAAGAAAAGAATGAATCGATATCTGAAAAATTATAAGGTTGAGCATTGTTTTTAATTAATTCTTGGGCAAAAGTTAAATAATACCTATCAGTAATATATTTAGCATAGTCTTCATAATTTGATTTTGGATCTCCAAAAAGACCACTATGACTATCTCCACGAGCATGGTCAGGAACTCCTAAATCTTCTAACAAATGAAGTAAATAACCAAGAGTTATTAAAGCTTCGTTTTTATTTTCAAAATATAGTCTTTTTGCTCTTTGATAAGTCCTATTGTTGAGATATTTAGATTGAACAATTTCGTTTTGAGCCCATTCTGGAGATTTTAAAGGTTGATGAGGCAAAAATTTTAAAAAGGCATTGATTTCGAGATTATTAGCTCCACGAATAGTAGCTAAATTAAGGCCTAAATTATGAAAAACATCATAAAAATGATTAACCCATCTTGGTGAATTATCTTCTAAAATACTTCCTTGTTTTAATAGTTCTAATTCCTCGTTAGTTATTTTTCTTTCAGCAAAAGAATTATAAAATTTAACAATTTCTTCTGTTAAAGCAGGATGAGTACTATTAGCATCAAAAGCAAAAGAAAATAGGGGGAGGAAAAAGATTAGGAAAAAGGTGATGAGTATTTCTTTGCTTTTATGATAAATCATTTTTAATTTATTCTCTACTAGGGAAATATATCTTACTATAATCTATTTGACCGATAAACCATTTTTTTGTCTCTGGATTATACTTAAAAATGACTTCTGCCCAACCCTCTAACACATCATGTTTTTGTGCTTCCCAAATTTGTTCCAAAGTAGACCTTTCAATTTCATCTTCGGTTAGTAAATCAATGTCTTTGTGGGCCCTGCATTTAACTTTAAATTTCTTTTCCAAAGGAGCATATCTAACATATTGCTCATTATATTTTTTATAAAGATTAATATCTTCAACGAAGACTAAACTTCTATAACAATCTGAAAATTTTTTTAATAATCCTTTCTCTTGAAGAAAATTGAGGTAATGATAGCTACGTTCCTGAATTTCACGAGACTCTATCCATTTATATTTTAGTGCTTCCTCAACATCACCTTTTTCTAAAGCAGTTAGCCGTTTTTCCCAAGCTTCTTGGGGGCTATCTGCTCCTCCTTTCATTTTTGCCAAAGGTTTTTCAAACCATAAATATTCTAAATATCTTTTCTGAAAAGTAAAAAACCAGATAGCTCTTAAAGAAGCACCTAGCAAAAAGAAAATTAAAAAAATAATAATGGAAACTAAAACTTGTCTCATTATTAATTCGGATTAGAATAATAAAGCCAATAAAAGCCTGGGTTCATTGGCTCAAAAGGATTAAGGGCATTAAGAATAGTTACTTTTCTTTCTATAGGATTGGGGTTTTTAGTTTCTATGTCTTTGGCCGATATTGGAGAAATACCTTTCCAGCCTAAAACAAACCAACTACCAACAAAATAACCCAAAAGAAGAGCAGTAATTATTAACCTTACTCTTGGATTTTTCATTTTAATAAATTATAAAAAAATTTTTCAAAAAATCAATTGTGGAAAACTAAATAAATGGGTGTGAGTGATGGGCAATGAGAAATGGGTAGAATTTTCGTTTATTTTTATATTTTAATGACATCGTACATCATTAAATTTAAAATTATTTTTTACTCCTAAATCTGAGCAAGTCTTTATATTCTTTTTTAGAAATAACAGCTATATTTAAATTTTACCATATTTTTTATTAAATTTAAAAAATTAATGAGTGGTAAGTTAATGAGTCAAAAAATTTTAAGGAGAAATTAATTAAAACTTATTCCAAAAATCTTTTTCTTCGATTTGAGCCAATTTTAAAACTCCTTTTAGTGTCCCAGGGGCCAATTCTTTGTGTAAAGGAACTATAGTAGTAATCTCTTTATTCTTCTAAATACAACTCAACTGCTTCTTTAAGATTCTTTTTGGCTTCATCAATATTTTTACCTTGGCTTACCACTCCTAATTCAAG
>Ga0209143_1000515_pt1 | contig 18895 bp, 14 predicted proteins | sample FaiFalFF_MnMetaG_3_FD_184739 | JGI IMG/M metagenome (GOLD analysis project Ga0209143, IMG submission 184739) | Freshwater microbial communities from Yellowstone National Park, Wyoming, USA - Fairy Falls B (FF_Mn_B) MetaG (SPAdes) (version 3) | ecosystem: Environmental > Aquatic > Freshwater >...
TCTTCCACTCCCTCGTTCCCTGAAACGCTGGTATACCCGTAAGTGGTCGTCCTACCTGCAGGGTCAGTTACTTTCCACAGGTTCCCTTCGCTGTCATACTCATACTGCCAAACCCTTCCTATCGGGTCAGTTATTTTCACTATCCTCCATTTGGGTTCGCTTGAACTCCCCACATTCCCCCAACTGATTTGCACCTCTCTACCCACTGTGTCAACAATCTTCGTCAGCAACCAATCCTTGCTACCGTCAGGGTAAGTGACTTCTAAACCATACTCAAAGACAACAGCATTTCCGTTTCGGTCCTCTATTCTCGTTGGCTTATACCACCCCGTCGGTAGACCTTCTGAATCCCTACCGAAGGCGTAATAAGTCGTGATTGTCCCGTCCTTACTCTTTCTCGTAAACTCCAAAGCAAACTCGCTGACTTCCTCCCCGACGGGAGGCGGTGGGGCTTCCCCTTGGATGTTTCCTTCCAAATCAGCCACATAAATTAACTGCGAGAAACTACCGTCACTTTGCTGAACCCTAACCATCCATTTCGTCCTCGCTGTCTTATCGTGGACGAAGACAGGTGGTGTGATCAAGCCATCGGCATCAACTTGATAGGGCAACACTGTCCCGTTCCATGTCTTTCGGTCCAAAGTCCCAACAGGGTCTTGTGGGTCAGTGTAGAGAGCCATGTCATAGGAAAAAGACCATCCCTTCCCGAAAGGTCCAATTTTATCATCGTGGGCATTGTAAGTTCTCGTGCACGCTATGTTCATCCCCCTTGAAGGGTAGGATAAATCAGTCTCCGTCACCATCAAATTCCCTGTAGCAAGATTGATGGAACGGTAAAAGGGGGTCCAAGGGAACTTCCCACATCTCTCCTCAAACCTATACGGACCTTTGCCCTTCAGCGACTTCATTTCTGAAAGGCGAAGAACACGGACAATAGGGGATGAATCTTGGATGGCAGAATTAAGGCGATAGATGCGTTGAGAGATTGGGGAGACAGCGTAACCAAAACCTGGCGGTAAAGTTATAGCGACTGCCAAGAGGACGACAAAAGGGGAGAACCATCGGTGCCTCCTTAGCCTTCTAAGCATCCTCCCGATTCTCATCTTCCTTCTCCTCCCTTGAAGCTCCTCCCTACACCCAACCCTTTCAGGGTGGGTTTCGTTACCATTATAGCGTCAACTTTTTTTTTCGTCAATACTTCCCGAGCACAACCAAGACTGATGCCTTCCAGTCATCCCCAAGTTGCTCTTTTGGCAAGAAGGTTTCAACAAACTGCCACACTTCCTTTTCCTCCTGCCCTTTCCTTGAACCTAAGACTAAAGGTGGAATTGGGTTGACAATCCAAATCCCTTCACGCTCAACCTTCGTCACAACGACATAATGACCGCCGAAAAGCAAGAGGGCTGGTAGCCTTATCTCTTTCAAACCTTCAAAATCGACCTCAAAAGCGCTTGTCCTGATCCCCAACTTTTTAGCTGCCTCCTTGAGGTTAAAAAGGCTTGTTCCTGTCTCATCAGTTTTTGCCATTTTGGAAATTTGTTCAACGGAAGGTATGGATTCATTCGGGAAGTAGGATTTCAAGAGCCAATAGAGAGCAGCAGGTCCGCACATAGACCAAAGCAATTGTTGCCTCTTCCTCCTTTCTTCGTCTCTCTTCAAAACCCGATAGTAAACCTTCCCCGCTCTATCAGGCAATTTACCTTCATTCAGGTCTGCAATGGCTCTCGCCGCAAGGACGCTTATGGGGCTGTCAGGGAATTGAACCATTACTTCGGTAAAAGCATTGATGGCTTTTTGCTTCCAATACTCCTTCTCCCTTCCATCCTTCGCCTCTCTCATCCTCCCGCGATAGCAGCAGGCAATTTGATAAAGGGCTCTTTCGGGCAAGGAGTAAGGTTGCGTTGTCCTGAAAGACCATGTCCCGTCATAGTTTCGCAATAATTCACGAAACTCCTTAATCGCTTCATCCCATTTCTTCTGCTTTGCATAAGTGTAAGCGATTCTCCACCTCGCCCAAGCGGAAAGTTCGCCTAAATGCTTCCTTAGTTGCTCCCTATCTTTTTGCTCCTCCCCCGCTTTCCTTAAAGACTTCTTGTCGCTTCCAAGGAACTCCCTTCGCTTTTCCTCTAAGGCGGAGAGAACTTTCTCGTAATAGTCTCTGGCTTGCTTATATCTCCCCTTACGGTAAAGTTCGTCCCCGAAGGAGAAGAGTTGCCTTTGTTCTATTTGGTTTAAAGGGAGGTCTTTAAGGAGTGCATCGATATCAGGTTGGGAAGTTTGTTTGGGTTTTGAAGGTTGAGAGGCACGAAAGAGAAGGACGGACACGGAAAAGAATGCAAGGGAAGCAAAGGCAATCCCTATGACCCATCGCTTCATCTCTCTCCCTCCAGCACAAAAATTTTAGTGCATGGCAGTAAATAGGTTCAGTCAAGAAATTTACATCCCTCTCGACTCAAGGAGTTTTGGGGTCAAAAGGATTATAAGTTCACTCTCTCGAACCTCTTTCCTGTGGCTCTTGAAAATTTCACCCAACAAAGGTAGGGAAGAAATCAAAGGGAATTTTGTCGTCACCTTACTCTCCTCCCTCTGCCTCAAGCCTCCCAAAACAACTGTCTGTCCCTCCCTTACCCAAATTGTTGCTGTCGCTTTCCTCGTCGCTAACTGGGGTAAACCTTCCGTAGTTATCCCAACAACACTGGAAACCTCTGGAGTTATCTCCAGCAATATATCCCCTTCTGCCCCTATCACTGGCATTATCTCCAACTTAACACCAGCAGTTATCGCTTGTAACTGGAAGAAGGGGACGATAGGGGTAGGTTGAGTTGGGGTTGGTCCGAAGAAGGGTGCTGTCCTGAAGTAAAGTTCTTGAACTACCTCTATGGACGCTTTCTTGCCTGAAACTGCGCTCACTTTAGGTCTCGCTAAAGTTTTTGCCTCCCCCTTCTCTATTAAAGCCTGAATCTGTGCGAGGAATTGACTGGGCAAACCTGCACCCTCTTGAAGGACAAGCAGAAGACCTGGGAAATTTGATGTCCCCCATTCACCTTTCAACATCCCCCTCTGTCCGCTCAGCCCGATGGCTAACTGCCTCATCCCCCTCTCACTTACCTCCAAAACTTGCGCTTCTATGACCACTTGCCTTGCAGGTCTATCCGCTTTCTCTATCTCCTTCTCCACCCTATCCAAAAACTCTTTCGGTCCCGTCACCAAGACAGCGTTTTGGTCTGAAAGGACTTTAACGATGCCTGTAGGGATGGCAGGGGAAAGGATTTGAGGAATTTGCTCAGCCTTCAAAAATTTCAAGTCGAACCTTCTCGTCTCCAAGAGGGCTGATAGGGTGGGTGAAGTCCATTTTGTGGGGTCTCCCCACTCACCTATCAAAAACCTCCTTTGATTAGGGTTGCCAGATTGATGTTTCTCTTCTTGATGTTCCCCTTCCCTTCCCAACATTGGAATGACGATGTATTTTGTCCCCATCAAAACCATCCTAAGAGCCTCTTCTACACTCACATCCGATAGCCTTACCGTTACCTTCTCATCAGCACTACCAACAACTAACAAGTCAATTCCTGTCTGCCTCGCTATCTCCTCCAGAACTTGACTCAGCGGGGCATTAACTGCTGTCAATGTCACTTTATCCTTTCTCTCCACCGTTTTCCCTGCCATCTTTGTTTCCGCCGGTTTTGTCACCAACTCTGTTGGCTTTTCCTCCCTTTGCTGTTGCCTTTCCGGAAGGGAAGGTGAAGGAAAAGTGGGTCTTTGGGCAGGTTGAGGTGGTGGAGGAGCAGGAGTGGTTGTAGGGGGTAAGGGAGCGGTAGTTGTGCTTCTTTGAACCCTCATTATGTTTCCATCCTTCTGAACTTCCCATCCCGCCCCTTTCACCACAACATTTATCGCCTCATCAACAGGGACATCTTGCAAATTGATCGTTATCCTGCTGACAGGCAAGTCAGCGGGCAAAAGCAAATTAACCTTCCCTTTCTCAGCTATCTGCCTCAGAACTTCTGAGGCGTCGGCATTTTGTGCGTTCAAAGTCACCTTCCCTTCCTTCACTTCTACTTGTAGGATTGGGGATGGAGGTTGTTTTGTCAAAAGTAAGCCTTTTTCCGTCTTCATTAAACGGGCTCCCACCGCTTGGGCTATCAAGGATAAGGCTTCTTCAGGCGAAACACCCCTTAAGTGCAAGGAGACAGTCCCTGTAACAGAGTTATCGATGATGAGGTTTAATCCCGTCGCCCTAGCTATCGCCATCGCTACATCCCTAACATCTCCGTCCCGAAAGACCATTAATTGTATGATTTGACCTTGCTGGGTGAAAGAGGATAATTGAAGGAAGAAGGTCAAAATGGAAACAAAAAACAACTTCCTTCTCATCTCACTCTACCCCCTTTATTTGCTGGACGAGGAAAGAGGGGAAGGGCATGGGTGAGTAGAAGAACTCAACACCCCAATTTCCCCCCTCATCCTCTAATTTCGAAACCAAATTGACATTAACGCTTCCTATCACCAACAACCTGACAGGTTCAGGAATTTGTTCTTGAATTTGAACTTTGAAACCACCATCTGTAGCCCAGATTAGACCGCAAAGGAAAGAATTTGGTTCCTTAGGTATCCAAACAAATTCCTTTGCCACCAAAGCCAAATAACTGCCCTTGCCCACAATTATGTTTCCGAGGGCGGTTAAAGTCCCCTTGCAGAAGACAACAACCCATCCCTTGCCCCCTTCGACCTCACCCTTGACAAAACCGTCACCTTCAAAGAAAAACTTTCCCCCTTCTCCTATTTTGGAGAGGTCTAAGAGGGAGAAGGGTGGAAGGACTATACCTTCACCCCCCGATGATGGGTCAGTTTCTTCAAGCCAAGATGACCAGGAAGGTTTGGGTGGAAGGATAGGAGAAACTTTCTCTTCCAAAAAACCCCTTTCCTTACTCTCGTCCAAACTCGAAATTATTCCCTTGCCCAGAATAAACCTAACTGACCCACCCTCTAAAACAGAAACTTCACCCGTAACTTGAACTTTATCCCCCCTACTTTCCATCAAAGCGAAGATAGAGTTTCCTGAGAGCAGAATAGATGCGTTGGCGTAGAAGGGACCATAGCAGCGAAATCCTCTCGTCCAGCCAGAGATCTTTACGCTCCTACCGCTTTCGTGTTCTGAGAAGTTAAAATGGGCTTTTTCTTCTTCAAGGAAGTATTGTCTTGGGAACCTCGGAAGAACTCTAACCCTTTTGAAAGGACCCCTCTCATCTTCTACCCTTTCAAGTTTTATGGGGGCGAAAGGGAAGTTGATGAAGAAGGGACCTGGTAGGTTAGGGATTTGCCACCAGCCGTCGAAAGTGAAAATGCCTCTTTGGTTTGGAACCGCCCCAACGACCAAATCACCTTCTTCACCAACACCAACAACGCTCCCACTTTCAACACCTGTGAAAGGTTTTGTTGGAAAAACTTTCTCCCCCTCTTCTAAAGTCAAAACCAAACTCGCTTTCACTAACCCGTTCCCCAAGGGCAGAGGGAAAGGCGGTAGCGGGATTCTGCTTTCCGGGTCAAAGGAGAAGATGGAGACGGCTTTATCACCTATACCCTCGGGGAAAGAGAAATTCGCCCGCTGACTAAACCTCCTACCATTTAACTCCCCAACAACTTGAACCCTAACTTCAGTCCTTGTTTTATCGGGTTGGAAGGAGACGAAAATTTTTCCGCCTTCTGGGAGGGAGACGGAAAGGTTTGAAGGGATTTGACCGTTTTTGAGTTTCTCCTTCGCCAAAACAACTCCAGATTGGCAAAGCAATTTTGCTTGCAGGCTTGAAAAAAGTTTCCTCGTCTCTGAGACGGAGAAGAGGGCTTCTTTGAGCCAGAGGGATGAGTAAAGGGCAATTATGGAGAACAAGGCAACCACTGCTATGATTGCTTGTCCCCTCCTCATAACTCCTCACCCCTCTTATGCAGGGGGATAAAGACTTCCGTCTCAACTATTTCCTCCCTCCCCCTTTCGTCTTTTAACTTCAATCTAAGTCTCAAGATATTTTTCTTCACCCATTCAAAATTCCATTCACCTGAGAAATTTCCTTGTATAAATTCTTTATTAACGATTATTTCCTGATTATCACTCAATATAATCAAACCTCCCTCTTCCAACTTAATCTCTTCAGCCCTTAATATCCCGCCAATAACTTTTTCTATCAAGAAAATTGCCTTCTCTTGAAGTTCAATGTTCTTTTTCAAGTTATTGGTTGCTTTTATTGTCAAGATAGTAATTTCGCTGGCTAAAGCCAACAATACCCCCATCACCCCTATGGTTACTACCATCTCCATCAAAGTCCATCCTCTCCTCAAACTCATTCCCCCCTTAAGATCCAGAGGACAGGGCAGGAAACTTCACCCCTCTCAACTTTGACGAACAGCCTCTTGAGTTTCGTGGGGATCTTGCTTTCCCTCAAATCTTCGTCAACGAATTCCCCCCAAACCCTCACCTTCCATCCACTTTCATCCCAAGAGGCAGTGTATTGAACGAAGATTTCAGACTCCCCTTCGACCCTCACGAAAACTTCTCTACCTCCCTCAAAACTGACGGGTATATCTTCACCGTTCTCCTTGAAAGCTCTAACTACCTCTGAAATTGGAAAGTGAGGTTTAACTTTCACTGTCCCTTCCTGCCCGGAAAATTTTTCAGGAGGTAATCGGTCAAACGGTATGGTCATCAAGTTCTGGGTTACCTTGAAAGCAACCAATAGCCCCTTACGCTTCAGCCTCTCCCTTGAAATGACCTTCTCACACGCCAACAAATTTGCAGCCACTATGCTCAGTAGAACAGCCAATAAACTCGCTGCAACAACGCACTCAAGTAAACTCATCCCCCTCCTATCACCTTTAAAAGGAAGGCCGCAGCACCAACTTCTCTTGAGGCTTTTCCTTGAAAACCAAATGTATCCCTTCAGGCTCAATCTTTTTCACCTCCCATCCCGTCAAAGGTATGGTTTCACCTTCCATGACAGTTACCGTCCTCGCCCCTACTTTCAACACCGCCAATTTCACCTTTTGGGTTATGATCAAGCCAACTAATTGAAGGTTTTCGGGTGAGGTAGGGGGAGAGGGTAAAGGAGAAATTGAAGGGGAAACCGGTTGAGTTTTAGGTCTGATGGCTTCTCCTGTGGGAGAAGGTGGGGGTTGAGATGGTTGAGTTGGAGGTGAAGGTTGGTGGGATGGGTAAAAAGGCAAGGGGAAAAGGATTGGTGATTTCGCTTTCTCCTCTCTCTTTTTCTGCTCGGAAGGCTTAAAAGTTAAAGGTGAAGGTGAGTGGGAAGGCATCACCCTTTCAATTGATCCTTCTCCTCCCTTAATCTCTTCCCTCAACCCTCCCCTCATCTTCCCAACCTCACTCTTTACAACCCCCAAACTTTTCTGCCCTTCAAGAGATTTTTCCTTACTTGACAATGAACGGCGCAGGGATATGTTCCAAGATAGAAGGACAAGGACTGAAAGGAGAAGGAATCCTGTTATCCAAAGGTTGATCCCTTCCCTTTTACTTTGTCCCTCTGAACCCCATTGAGACAACAACTCCTCCTGAGCCTTCTTCAATCTCTCCTCCGAACTTTCTCCACCCATCGGTTCAATTTCGATCCAATCTTGTCCCATTTTTCACTCACCCTCTATCAAGGTTGAAGTTACCCTTAAAACTTCCCCCACAGTTGTCTTCCCTGCTTTGACCTTCAACATACCATCTTCAACCATCGTCCTCATCCCTTTCTCCTTCGCAACCTTCCTCAATTCCCACTGATTTGCTCCGGAGAAGAAAGCCTCTTTGAGATCCTTTGAGAAGACCAGCAACTCAAAAATCCCTGTCCTACCAAAGTATCCAGTTTGACCGCACTTTGTGCAACCCTTGCCACGGACAAATTTCCAATCATCCTCAGGTTCTTTGCCCGTCACTGCCTTTACAGCGGCGACTTCTTCAGGGAGGGGAGGGCTATTGACGGAACAGAAAGGGCAGACAGTTCTGACTAACCTTTGAGCCAGAACACCAAGCAAACAAGCACCAACCAAATAGCGCTCAACACCTAAATCCAAAAGCCTCGTCACTGCTTCAAAAGAATCTTGAGTGTGCAAGGTGGAAAAGACGAGATGACCTGTCAAGGAAGCCCTGAAGGCGATGGAAGCGGTTTCCTCATCCCTTATCTCACCAACAAAAATTATGTCTGGGTCTTGACGGAGGATGTGTCTTAGGATTAGGGAGAAAGTCAGACCAATTTCTGGGTGGACTTGGGTTTGAGTCACCATTGGCAACCGATACTCTATTGGGTCTTCAACTGTGACGATGTTGACTGAAGGGCTCGATATAGCCCTCAAGGAAGCATACAGGGTTGTTGTCTTTCCGCTCCCTGTAGGTCCGACAACCAAGATTATGCCTTGAGGGCTTTTTATCAGTTTCTTCCATAAAGCCAAAGTGTCCTCTTCCATCCCTAACTGGCTCAACTCCCTTATCGGTGCTTCCTTTGGTAAAAGCCTCAAAACCACCTTCTCCCCCAAAGGTGTTGGCAAAGTGGAGACCCTCAAGTCCAAAGGGACACCATCAAAAGTTCCTGAGAAACGACCATCTTGAGGGAACCTGCTCTCGGCTAAGTCCATATCAGCCATCGCCTTTATCGCCCCAACTAAACGCCTCCCTAAATCTAAAGGCAAGGAAATTCCCATTGGTCTTAAGATACCGTCTATTCTGTAACGAACTAAGTAGCCATTGCTGAAAGGTTCGATGTGGATGTCGCTTGCCCTCTCCTTCACCCCTACCGTTATCAACTCAGAAACGAACTGCTCAACGGGGCGGTGTTCCCTTTCTTGCTGAACCATTTTTCTCACCTTCCAAAGAAGGGAAGGCAAAAACAATATTGGCAGCAGGTCCATCCAGACGAAAGATAGTGATCCCTTCAGACCAACCACTAATTTTCTTTGGCTTATCATCGATTGTTGATGGAGGGATGGAGATGAGGAAGAAACCGTGGGGACTTTCCCAAAAACCAATTGAAAGGACGGTTGTCCCATCCACCCTCCACAAAGCCTTCTTCTGTTCTTTCTGGTCTTTTCGATACAGGAAAGTCACAATAGCGATTTTGTTCTTTTCAAACTGTTGCTTTAAAGCCGCCAAAGAGGTTTGGGATAGGGTGAAAGTTTTAACTGTCCCTTTCCTTCCCCTCAGTTTCAGGAAGAGGGGTAGACCTCTTTCAATTTCATGGACAAAGGGCTTGTCAGGTAGATCGCAAAGACAACGGGTGATCAGACCGGAAAAATCTCCTATGACCTTTTGGTAAGGTTCCTTATCGCCAACAACTCCAACACCTATTGCCCACATGGCACAGGAGGCAGCGTGAGTGGAGCGCAATGATGGAAGGACAGGGAAACCGAACGAGACGAGAAGGCGGTTAGAGGAGAGGTGAAAGGAAGGATGAGGTTGGGAGAAGGAAGCATCTTCTTTCCCTTCACCCCAAGGTTCAAAAGTCCTTGCATCCACACGAACAGTCATGCCTTTTTTAACTGCCAAGCCGTAACCACCCAAACCACGATAAAGGAAGTGCCAATCGCCATCGGAAAGGAAGGAACCAAATCGGTTAATGATCCTTTCTTTGCTTTGTTTGAATCTGCTTTCATGCCATAAAGGTGATCCTAAGCCGAACTCGTAAAGGATTTTCCCCTCCCTGTCAGTGATAGCGAAGGCAATTTCCCCATTAAGGTTTTTGAGAGTCCATCCGATAGCGATGGTGGAGAAATTGGACAGGTTTTTAAGTGGGACAGATTGGACGGGAGAGAAGGGAGGCAAGCCGACTGCTTGACAAAAATCTTTCACGGTCTTCTGCCATTGGGAGAAAACAGGAGAACAAACCATCACTACCAACCAACCCAACACCCATCGCTTCATGGTTTTCTCACCCTCCAAAATTTTAACCCTGCCTTCCAACGAGGTCACCCTTTTTCTTATGGAAAAAGCGACCAAGAACAATATTCCCTGCCCCATCTCTCGTCTTCTGAACCATCAGGCGGAGTCTATCGTAAGCGTGATCCACCTTCTTGTTGTTAGCCCCCTTATTACCAATCATGCTTCTTCATCGAAAGGCGCCAACTCTACAATATCTAAACCGAGGCCGCTGAAAACCAAATCGGGGTGAAACCCATAAAACCCGTCATCTCATTGGCGTTCGGGAAGGACAGACAGAATACCCAAACCCCTTTCCTATCACCACCCTGAAAAGAGATCGCCCTCACCAAAGGAGGCAAGGAAGAAAATTTCTGCCTTATCCCTTCTCCCCCAATTCCCTACCCCTATCCCCATTCTAATGTTCCCCTTGATTTTTACGAGGAGGCTGGACAAATAAGTGGGAGAAGGATCTCCTTCAAAAGGCAACCTCCCTTCAAAGGTGATTTTGAGTCGGCTACTTACTTTCCCTAAGAGACCGAAGAAAGGCAAAAAATCTTCCCCTCTCCTTGAAGGGCTCTTCCACTTCGCATACAGCAACCCTAAAGTCCCTTTCCAGCGAGGGGACAAAAAGAGGTCATGGCAAATGAACCCCTCAAAACCTTTTGTGTCCCCCAAGAAACCAGAAAAGCCCACCGCCATTGTCCGATTGGGTTTATACTTGCCCCCTAACCCAAAACTCTGGATAGTAGATGGCGATGACGATATCGTTATCCCTTGTGAGAATAAACCAATTTCCGATTTGGACGAGATCTTTTTTATGAGGCACATATACCCAATATTGAGACCCGAAAAGTTATTAATGAAACCAAGGGATCCCTCTTCTATAGTAGCATTCGGAACAATTGCCAAACCTGTCGTCGGCATCCGGAAAACTATCAAGGATTGGCTATAGACTGGATATGTAAAGAATCCAATAACAATGAGAAGGAAGGCTCTAAAACGTAATGCCGATACCGATACCAACAAATCTATCACCCCCTGGCGTTGGTAGTGGTCCGATTATAGGGAAAATAGGCTTTCGCTTCTTACGGCATGCTTGCCAACAAGGAACAAAGCAGAGCGCAAACACCTCCCATTCTGTGTATTTTCTCCCTCCATTTTCTTTTTCTTTCCTCATTTTGATGAGACATGGAATCATACATAATGAAAAGCATTCCCAATCAATATCGTCTAAACCTAATGGATCAACATAGCGGGCAGGATTGTTTTGAGCGTAAAGATATCTATTCAATTTAACTATCGGATCTAAACTCCAAAACCACCCAATTTGACTATCATAATACCGCACCCCAAGCAACTTCAACCCACTCTCTTTGTCACTGTAGTAGCCTAACCCACCTACATACTTGAAGGGATTAGGGATCGGGGACTGGGGATCAATCAGGTCGTTCCCCCACGCATCAAAAGTGTAAGCGTCGGCAATTTGCGACTGACTGTCCATCAACTGCCTTGTCGTCCCAGTCCCTTCAAAGGCATACCAGTAACTTGAGTTATTGCGCGTCATCGTTATCAATCCTCCACCATCATGATGATACTTTGCCACCAAGTTCCCAATTAATTCTTATAGATGTACTTTATGATTTTGTGTAGTAATCCTAAAACAAGTGCAATAATAAAACAATATTTTACCCACTCCCATCCTATCCATAATGTTATTAAACAGCAAAATAATCCACAAATATGTAAATGTACCCATCTTATATATTTTAAAGGATTTTCCCATAAAAGTAATAATACGAAAATCCCACACAAAAATGTATTTATCATCCATATGAGGAGAAATATTATAAAACTCATAATATAAGTAAAGATTAATAGAACCAATGATAAACACCTCCCTTTTAAAAACCTGGAGGAGGTGGTAAATCTGTAGGACATATCCCATTTGCCATCATTAGGCACATTAAATATGCAGAATAAGCAATGTAGTAACAAACTACTATGCCGCAATCGCAGGCATTCTTACATACTTGATAACTTGCTTCACAAAGCCGATAACACAACATACGAGGAATGCCTCCAAATAGAAAATCACAACCAATTTTGCATTCTTTTTCTCTTGCATCACACCAGTTCCTACATTCTTGCCAGATTAAATTGCAAAGTTTCTTATTCTCTTCAAGAAACTTTCGACATTCTTCATGAGTTGGATGTGTCCAGCCACACTTAGGGCAAATTCGACATTTTTCAGGAGGAGTTGAATGTGCACCGCCACACCTAGGGCAAACAGGTCTAAGTCCTTTAGGATCTATTTTGTTAATTGGGTTATTCTCCGCATAGTAGTACCAATTCCATCCCTCTTTTATTGGATCCAAACTCCAAAACCGTCCGATTTGGCTGTCGTAATACCGCACTCCCAGCAACTTCAACCCACTCTCCTTGTCTGAATAGTAGCCTAGCCTACCCACATACTTGAAGGGATTAGGAAGCGGGAACTGGGGATCAACTAAGTCGTTCCCCCACGCATCATACTTGTAACTCGCCACGACATTCTGACTTCCATCCGTCACCTGCATCACACTCCCCAACCCGTCAAAGTGATAGTAGTATCTTGCCCCATTCCGCCACTGGCTCAGCAATCCCCGAACACCCCACTCATACACCGCCATCAAATTGTCGCTCCCATCCACCTCCGCCAACAATTTGTCCCCATCGTAGAAGAAATAAGTCACCCCACTGCTGTCTACCTTCTTCCTCCTCTTCCCCTCATAATTCGTCTCAAACTCGTTCACGCTCCCGTTCGGGTAAACTATCTTCATCATCTTGTCCTCATAATCCCACAAATACTGCGTCTCTTGACCACTCACCACCTTCCTTATCACATTACCGTTCCCATCATACCCAAAACTTATGTTCCCCGCTGAAAGCATCTGGTCCAAAGCATTGTAACTGTAAATAACTTCTCCCCCGTTCTTGTAATCAACCATCCTCAACCTGTTTCCGTTTCGGTCATACTCGTAACCGATGTCCAAAATCACATTCCCTGCGCTGTCCTTCCTCGTCTCTCTGATGAGTTGGTAAATTCCATCGTAACCATACTCCACTGTCTCCCCGCTGGGTGCCTCCATCACCTTCAACCTATTCCCTGAACTATCCAAGACATAACTAAACCCACTGATCACGCTCCCATCGCTCTTCTTGTTCTGCAAGGAAACCAAAAACCCCTTCGGGTTGTAACTGTAAACCGCCACCGTCCCGTTAGGGTAACTCTCCTGAACCAAAGCGCCTGCATCGTTGTAGGCAAAACTGAAGGTCTTTCCGTCCGGAGTCGTCAAAGAAACCATTCTTCCTGCATCGTCGTAAAGGTAAGTTGTGTCACCATATCCAGTGAAACTTCTTTTTACTACCCTCCCCATCGCATCGTATTGATAACTCACAACCCTCCTTGGGTTCGTCCCAACGGCAGGATAGGTGACGCTAACTAAATCTCCTCTATCGTTGTAAGCGTAGTCATATTGACCTGTTTTATCTATCACTTGAATCTTCCTTCCCGCTGCGTCATAGACAAACTGAGTGTCAATGCCTGTTGGGTAATCAATCAAAACCAACCTGCCTCGGCTGTCATATTGGTAGTTGATTATGGTCCCATCACCCTTCTTCTTCCAGACTATGTTCCCAGCCCCATCATAGCCATACTCCTCTGACCACAAGACATTCCCTGAACTGTCAGTTCTCTCCATCTTAACTAACCGACCGAAAGCATCATAAGAAAACTTTGTCCAGTTCCCGTTCCTGTCCTTTACCCCAACCAATTTCCCTTCAGGTGTGTAAACTTGCTCTATTGGATGCTGCTTGAGGGGATCATCAGAAAGATAGACGCGGACAAGCCTACCCATGTTGTCATACTCGATATGTTGTCCTCCCATTCTCATCCGTCTCACTCGTCTTGTTGCAGCAATCGTAAGTGAAACTCCTCGTTGTCCCATCCGGGTAAGTGACTTGAATTATTCGGTCATTGGCATCGTAACTGAAGTAGGTTGTGTTTCCCAACGGGTCAGTGACAGAAGTTCTCCGACCCAAACTGTCGTAGCCAAATTGGACAGTATTTCCTAACGGGTCTATAACTTTGATGAGGTTGTCATTAGAATCGTAAACATACTGGGTCGTCTTGCCGAAAGCATCCGTAGTTGATACCCTTCTGCCCTTAGAGTCGTATTGGTAAGTTACTGCTACCCCTAAAGCCGCTTGGACAGGGTCTTGCTCTGAAATCAAGTTGCCCCTACTGTCATACTGCCACAACCACTGCTTCCCTGTCCCGTCGGTGAAACTTGTGACTTTGTTGTTGGCATCGTAAGTGTAGAAAACCTGAGTTCCGTCAGGGTTGGTCACTGAAAGAAGGTTTCCTCTGCTGTCATAACTCATACTCCATGTATTGCCGTTCCCGTCCTTCCTGCTTATGATGTTGTTGTCGGCGTCGTAACTTCTCTCCTCAACAGTGACAAAATTGCCGCTCCCCTTGGGGCTCTCCACTTCTACCTTAATCAACCTCTTTTGACTGTCATAAATGTGTCTGACCTTATTTCCACCCTCGTTCACGATCACACGAACCAAATTGCCCGATGAGTCAGCGGTGTAAACCAAAGAGACGCTGCTATTGTCAGGGTTGACTTTCCCTATTACAGGAGGTTTGTTTTGTGTCTCATCGTAATTGAACACTGTCGTCCTCCCCAAAGCATCCACAACTTTGTCAACAACCACCGCTTTCGGGTAAACAGGGTTTCCATAAGGGTCAGTGTAAAAGATGAGCCGGGTGTAAATTTTGACCTGGTTTCCTGCTCCGTCAGTAATCGTCAGTGGGTTTGTGGAACTGTCCAAAGTCACTGTCCTCCCACTCCAATCGGAAATCTGAACGACATTGCTTGAAGGATAGGAAAAGGTCAAAGAACGACCATTGGGGTCAGTCACGGAAAGGATTTTCCTGACATCATTAGGGTCATAGGAGATCGTGATTTTGTTACCGTTTTGGTCTTCTATGTAAACGAGCCTGTTTTGGTAATTACCTGAGCCCCCTCCAACATACTCAAACCTCAACTTCGTCCCATCCTCTTTGGTCAATAACCATCCCTTGAAGATAGGGTAAGGAGGGAAACCTGGAGCCGATTCAATGATGGGCTGCAACTTCTCGTGGTGCCCCGCTTGAGGAACCCAACTACCATCTGCTGCTTTAGTGAAAACTACCCTCCTCCCATCCTCACTTATCCACTCCGCCGTCGTCGTTCCACCTTGAGTGTTGTAAGCGCTTGCTGCCCCAATTATCTTTTGGTGGTAATTGGTCTTCAAACTTCTCTGGAACGCACCGTAAAAGTAAGGGGCTGTGTCTTGGCTTGACAGGTAAACTTTCAAGGTTAAGGGCATTAAAACACCACCAGCATTAAGGAAAGCGTTGTCCAATAGCAAGTTCCCTTCATCGGTGATCCCTAAAGCATTCACGCTTCCCCCACTTACGCCTCCTTGCCCGCAGGAGGGGCAAGAGAGCAAAGGATAGGAAGCCATCCAAGGCTCCGCCCCGCCAGCATCTGCACCTTTTATCCTCTCCATTTCGATCCTCGTCAAGTAACGGTAATTCCTTTCATTTCCCTTCACCTCCGCTTTAACTGGTGAGGGGGGAAGAAGCAGGGAGAAAAAGCAAATCATCATGACCCCACTGACAAAACTTCTTGCCCGTTTCCTTCTCTTCCTCACCCTGAGGGAAAGAGAGGAAGGAAGAAGTAAGGTTAGGGAGATGAGTGGGAAGAAGGCAAGAGGTAAAGTCATTCCCAACAGTAATCCCTTACCTTCTACCAATTTCTTGCCTTCCCTTCTCAAAACCAGCAAGTATCCGTCCCAGAGACGGCTAAAGTCAGGAAGGCTTAAGTTGTGAATTTTACCCGTTGATGGATCGTAGAACTCTACCCTTTTCCATCTCCCCAAACCTTTAACAGAAAGGACAGTTACAAAGTGGCTTCTGTTCACCCAAGCGATGGAAGGCTTAGGCAGTGAGATTAAAGCGTCATTATTACCGTAAAAACCTTCCGCGGAAACTTTGAAGAACCCCGCTGCTTTCGCTAACTCTGAGAAGGTCGTCCCATATCTGTCCACCTTCACCATCTTGACAATTTCCTTCGCCACTTCCCTCACTGACCGACCATTCAAAATTCCCATCTCTTTAAGGGCGAAAGCCAATGCCTTTGGTCCACAATCAGTCTTTCGATGCAGGAGACCGTTAGTTTTAATAGGGAAGGGCAAGAAACCGATTCTTGGGAGAACTCCCAAATCCTCCAACTTTTCCCTTGCCCTCATCGCCAAATAACAGCAATCTTTGTGGCGAAGGATAAAGGAGCGCAAGGCAGAAATACCTTCTTCCTTCCTCCCCATTCTCAAAAGAAGGAGACCAACATTAAAGGCTGCTTTGCAAGAAGGGGAGGAACCATCCTCATCTCTTTCCTTCACATCGGAGAAAGAAGAAGCCGTTTGCTCAAAAATAGAGAGGGCTTTTTGAAAATCGGGATTAGGTTGAGTTAAGAAACACCACGCCAAGTTTAAGGATGCCCTCGCTTGTTCAGCCCTCAAAGAAGGTTCCTTGGCAGGGAATGAAAGAAGAGAGGTCAGTAAGCCTTTAGCCTTCTCAAAATCCCCCCTTTGCCTCAACATCTCAGCGAGGATCCTTTTTGCCTTGAAGGAAACGATGGGGTCAGAATTTTGGGACAACTTTTGAAGTAGATTTTCAGCTTCTTTCAACTTCCCCTCAGCCACCAGACTTGAGACAATTTGTGGGAAGGTGAATGGAGAAAAGGCGTGTTGACCGAAAGCGAAGGAGAGGAGATTGCTGACAACCCCCAAAACAACCATCAATTTGGCTCTTTCCCATCGCCTCAACATGGGAAATCCCTCCCTAAAATTTGTTCCCATCAACTACCGCCACCAACCCGATTGCCATTATAGCGCAAAAAAAAAAAGTGCTGTAAAGACTCAGTGGAGTAAATACCCCAACAAATCTTCATCGTAACTTATCCCTCAAACCCTCACCACAACTACTTCTTCCCCCAATTCACCCTTCCCCAATTCGAAGCGGCTTTGGTTGGAAAATTTTCGTCAAGGAGGGCAAAGGCTTTGGCTTTAATAGAAAGGAAGCAAGGGAAGAACTGAGGCTAAGGTGCTTCCGTCCTCTCCTAACACTTGACACTTTTGTTGCCATTGAGAGTGTGACACCTAAAGGTGTGCTTCAAAGGGGTAGCCTGCTTTACTTGGGGGTTATTTTATTCGCATAAAATACGACCCACCGAGATCAGAGCGGTAGGCTATTGAGAGGGCTAACCTTCATGGAGTGTTCCTTAACTCTCTCACTCCTCAAACTTGACCTGAGCCTGAATCTTCAACGCTTCTTCCATCGTCAATGTTGCAAGATACCTCATCGTCATAGCCATGCTGCTGTGACCCAAGTGCCACTGAAGTGCCTTCGGGTTTCCTGTCTGCCTCAACCTCTCAATGGCGCAACTGTGACGAAGCAAGTGCGGATAGACCCTCTTGTTCAACCCCGCTAATTTCGCTGCCTTAACCAACATCTTGTGGGCGTTCTTTCGGTTCAGGTTGAAAAACCTATCGGTCGGTTTTAAGCCCCTCTGATATGCGTAGGCAAGCAGTTGAGAGTAAAGTGATTCTGGGACATGAACGAGCCTTTCCTTCCCACCTTTACCCTTCACCCTCAAGCAGGGAATCCCTTCAAATCGAGTTAGGTGGGAAGGAGTCAACGAGAGTGCTTCGGAAATCCTTAGACCGCACTGATACAAGACTTTGATGAGCAAGACATTCCTTTCGCCGTAGCGAAGTTTCCTTGCTGCCTCAATTAGAGCCGAAACTTCTTCAGGTCGAAGGTAAGGGACTGGGGATAGGGATTTTCTTTTGACAATGGAAGTGACCCTGCCCAGTGTTGCGACAATCTTTGTCTCTCCCTTTCTTTCCATGCCAGTCACCTCCTTATCCGTCTTCTTCAAATTTGGGCGGTGATGGAATTTTGACCCTGAACAAACTTATCAGCCTTAACCACTTGGTGTAGCAGCCACGGCAAATTACTCCAAACTCCCCAAGTCCAACTTGGCGGCGGAAAGGTTCGCTGAGGTTTGAGACTGGGATGAACATATTGAAAGCATAAGACTGCAAGGCTGGATGAGACTCTCCCTCTTTCCTACCACAAAGGCAGCAGACGGACGGTTCAATTTCTCCATCATTCGTCTCATCCTCAAGCCCAACGCTTGTCTCTCCCTCATCCTCCATCTCTTCCTCGCCATTGAGTAGGTTTTCCCCTTCCTTGCCTTCAGCCCATAGTGAAGGAGTTTGGTTCGTCTTCGTTAACGGTGCTTTTTCACTCTTCTCAGTTTCACCTTGATTTAGTCCTTCACTCAACAGTCCTAACCTCCAAGCCAGCCTTAAAGTGCTTTCAAGGTCTGAAGGGTCTATGGGTCTCCAGAGCCTTCCCTCCTTGTCCACGATCCTATAATCAACGCCTCCATAATCCAAAATCTTGATCCCACGCTCCTTAAGCACCCTCTTCACCTCTTCAGCCCTTATGTCCGGGTCCATTTTCCTTACCTTGTGCTCCAAATACCTTTGAGCGTAGCCGTTCTTGAGAAGGTGGACGATAAAACCTGCTGGGTTGTAAATTGAACCATTTCTCCTTTCCCTCAGTTCAATTGCAGCCTCAATTTCGCTAGCTGGGAAGTTCCTCACAAGGTCATTGGCAACCCAAAGGGATACACCGTAATCGTTCCAGAGCCTGAAGGCAAGATTGTTGGCGGGTTTCATCTGGTCACCAGTTTTTGAGAGACCAACCTTGGTGCATACATGACTTCTTTTCTTTTTCTTTTCTTTGTCCGTAGGACATTCGTAGGACACCTGTCGGACATCGGACTTTTGAGGTCTGTCGTGGACGGTGTAAGGGTGAGTCAGCAAGATAAGGAA
>Ga0209143_1000523_pt1 | contig 18785 bp, 17 predicted proteins | sample FaiFalFF_MnMetaG_3_FD_184739 | JGI IMG/M metagenome (GOLD analysis project Ga0209143, IMG submission 184739) | Freshwater microbial communities from Yellowstone National Park, Wyoming, USA - Fairy Falls B (FF_Mn_B) MetaG (SPAdes) (version 3) | ecosystem: Environmental > Aquatic > Freshwater >...
ACCTACGGCATTGTTTTTGGCCTAGCTGGGCTAGCTTTCAACATCCTGTTAGGTTATGGTGGTCTCCTCTCCTTCGGCCACGCGGCATACTTCGCCGTGGGAGCATACACCGTAGCCATGTTATATAAGTACTTGAAGATTGAAAACCTTGAGATCTTGCTTGCCGCGGCAATCCTGACCTCGTTGGCTGTGTCAGCCTTTTTCGGACTTGTAGCCACAAGGTTTACAAAAATATTCTTCTCCATTATTTCGCTGGCATTGACGCAGGTTGTGTGGGCTACAACTCTGAAGATGTACTGGCTTACCGGCGGCTCCGACGGAATAAGAGTTCCCCACATGGCCCTACTAGGAATAGAATTTCAAAAAACCATGAACAGACCTGAATACCTAGCCTCCGTCTTCTACTACTATGCTCTAGGCGTGTTCGTTATCGCCGTCCTAGTAGTCTGGTTAATTATTAATTCACCATTTGGGAGGGCCCTCCAAGCCACCAGAGACAACGAAGTTAGGGCCGAATTCATCGGAATTCCAGTTCGTAGATACAGGTGGATTGCCTTCACAATCTCAGGGACGTTTACAGGTTTGGCTGGCGCTCTCTTCGCAGTTTTGAACGGACACGTCACACCCGAGATTTCGGACTGGATTTTCTCCGGCAACATCGTCTTTCTCACACTCCTAGGAGGATTTAGAACCTTCGACGGCCCTCTAATAGGCGCAATTCTCTTCATCTTCATAAGACAGTACGCAATGGGCTACACAATATACTGGGAACTGGTTCTTGGCGCCGTCCTGATAGCGATGGTTCTCATATTCTCAAAGGGTATCATGGGGACACTCTATCAATACCTCGGCCTCACACCTGGCTTGCCCTCGCTGAAAACCACCACCATCACAACAAAAGCTAATATACCAATCCAAGCCCTTAAAGAAAGAGGCTGACCCAGAGAATGGTGGGTGGCCAGAGCCCAATATTGAGAACAGTAGGTTTGAAAAAATACTTCGGCGAAGTAAGGGCCGTCGACGGGGTTGATTTCGCCATAAGCCCTGGTGAGGCTGTGGCAATGGTGGGCCCTAATGGAGCTGGAAAAACAACATTCGTAAACGTGATCACAGGCTACTATATGCCGGACGGGGGAAAGATATATTTCGACGGCAGGGACATAACATACCACTCACGGATAAAGAAAATCAAGTTAGGGATTGCCAGAAGTTTCCAGCTCGTAAACCTCTACGAACAGCTAACATGCCTCGACAACTTGAGGGTTGCGATACTTTCCCGTGAACGTATTTCACACGTTTTTTGGAAAACACTTGACAGCTATAGAAACGTCACTGAAGAAGCTTTTGAGGTGCTTGAGACCTTCGGTCTAAAAGATAAAGCGAATGTGCTGGCGTCCGAGCTCCCAGGCGGTATGAGAAAGCTACTTGATGTCGCTGTAGCCTATGCACTAAACCCCAAAGTCCTCCTCCTAGATGAGCCAACCAGCGGTGTGGCCTCAAGAGAAAAACACGACATAATGAAAATAATCGTGAAAGCGGTGAAAGATAAGAGAATAGCCTCACTTATCATAGAACATGACATGGAAATCGTGTACAACTACTCCGACAGGGCAGTCGTATTCTTCGGCGGTAAAATTATAGCCGAGGGAAAGCCGGAGGAAGTATTGGAGAACGCCGAAGTTCAGGAGAAACTACTGGGTGTCAGGATATGAGCGGCCTACTTTCCGTTGATAAAGCAAACTTCTTCATTGGACCACTCCAGGTTCTCCGAGATGTTTCCCTCAGCATATCCAAAAACGAGAGCATAATGTTGATTGGTAGAAACGGCGCGGGGAAAACATCCACACTTAAGACAATCATGGGACTATACACACTCACAAGCGGCCGCATTGTGTTTGACGGAACCGACATCACTAAAGTTCCAGCACACATAAGGGCTTCAAAACTCGGGATAGCATATTCACCCGAAGACAGCAAAGTCTTCCCAGACCTCACAGTTGAAGAAAACATAAAAATGGGTCTCTGGCTGACCGGAAATAAGAAAAACGACGAGAAAGATGTAATGGAGACCATTTACAACGTCTTTCCTGAGATAAAGCCGCTGATGAAAAGAAAGGGGATTTACTGCAGCGGAGGTGAGAAGAAAATGGTGTCAGTTGCGAGGGCGTTGGCATTAAGGCCGAAGCTAATTTTACTTGATGAGCCTATGGAAGGCCTTGCACCAGTCGTAGTACAACGGTTTAAGAAAGCGCTAACCGAGATAGAGAATATGGGAATATCGCTTCTAATAACAGAATCGAACGTAAACACAGCGCTCTCCATGAATAGAAGGACACTAGTAATAGAGAGGGGTGAAATAATCTACGAAGGTGATCCTTCAGAGATCCCGAAAAGAGAGGAGATTTATAGAGTTGTCAGGGGCGTTTAAAAAAATTTCAGCAACAATTACCGTTCTACTCATCTTATTAACTGCATTTGTGACAGGGGCGTTTTCGCACCAAAACCATGGCGGAGTGGAGGTTGGAGGATACTTAGTTGACGTGCAGCCTAAAGTTTTTACAGCAGGCCGTCCAACAGACTTCTTCGTACTAATAGACTACAAATCTAATGAAACAGGGGTCTCCGGGCTTAGTGTCGTGGCACAGATAAAGGCGGTGGGGGGAGAGGGGTTTAGAGACGTAACATGCAGGGAGGTGGCTGCGGGGCAGTATATCTGCACACACAGCTTTGAAAAAGAGGGCGAACATATAGTGGTTGTAAGGTTTGATTCCTTAGGCACTACCTTCTCGGTCACAGTTAAAGCTGCAGGCGATTCGGCGGTCACAGCTCCACTTAACTACCTCTTGATAGCTTTAGGCGTCGGTGTCGTTGCCATCCTATCGGTGAAAGTCTTTAACAGCCACCGTGTTAAGAAAAGACAGAAGGGCGTATGATGATCTCACTGCCCGAGATATAGATCAAACCCATTGCGTAGAGCACAAGGTATATTCCGACAGCAATTAACAGGACACCGCTAACCCGATGTAGGGTAACCGTTCTTCTCCCTATTTTCCTCAATAAATACTCCTTTCCAGCGTAGGAGAGTAGCAAAGCCGCCAACAGCGGTATCAACGCCCCGCCACCATAGGATAGAAGAACGGCCGTTGAGTAGAGTATATTGTTTAGGGATAGGGCGGCGGTGCTTACGGCAAGGAAGACGGGCAATGTGCATGCTTGAGCTGTCAGCCCATAGGTTATGCCGAAGACGTAATACACATGTGGTCGGCTTAACATATTTGGAGAGAAGCTTAAGGTTGTTCTGAAAGGCAGCAGTGATGAGCCAAATGTTATCAAAGCCCCCATCGCAATCACCACCGCTGCCGCTACAAACTGCAGCAACTTAGAGTAGCCTAATAAGTGAACGCCAATAAACCCCAGGGCAACACCTAGCACCGCATGAATTGTTAAAATACCGCCTACTATGACAGCCACGGTGAACATGAGATTTCCAACCTCAGCCCTCCTCGCCATAAAATAGGCCGCCAAGCTCGGCAGCATGACGTATCCGCAGGGTGAGAGGACTGTTAAAGCACCTGCGCTTAACGAGAAGGATAAAAGCAGCAAAAGCTGCTCTGCCATAACTTAGCCTACCTGTATAACAACTAAAGGTTCCCCGAACTCCTCTTTTATCTTATCATACTGCTTCGTCCACAGTAATTCAATTATCCGAGGATAGGCGTTTTTGACGAATTCTATCTGCGCATAATTCCGATAACGTTCAACACCCTCGCCGTCAAAAAATATGTGTGCGAAGAGCTGCTTAATTTCAAAACTTATCAGGAAATCTGCTGCATTCTTTGTCAAATACCCGTAATATTTCCAGCTGAGTCCATAATTCTCCCTGTATTTCAATATCTTGTCACGGCCTTCATTGTATATGAAAAGAGATATTATCTCAAATTTGTCTCCGTATTTTTCATAGACATTCTCAAGGTACCCCACTGAGTGGAGCATTTCACAGCTTCCGCATCCAATATAGGTAACCTCCAGTATCACCGGTTTACCATTCCCCAGAAATTCGCTTAGCTTAGCCGGCCTTTCACCATCGTCAGTTATTAAGACGAATTCAAAGTCTTTGACGTTCTTAGTAGCGCCTGTCCCCTCTTTCCCTCCCTCATTTGGAGGTTTGTAGAAGACAGCGGCACCGTTTAAAACTAGGAAGAGAACACCCATAAGTAATCCTGCGATTATTACAGCAATTAGCTCCTTTCCCAGCCTCATGTACGCATACTTTTGACGGTCACCTTTATTAACTTTACTGAAAAACAACCAACAATCACCAAACGGGTGGAACAAGACCTTTTGGCTTTACAATTAGTAAAACGATCACAACCAAGTAAATCACGACCAGTTCAAGCCTAGGTAAAAACGCGACAGTCAAAGACCTTGTTACCGCCACGATGAACGACCCCACATATGCTCCTTTAATGCTTCCCAGACCCCCGATTACGATTACGGCGAAAGAAAACAGCAGCATATCAACACCCATTCCGGGTATGGCGGAGGTGATGGGGGCGATCAAAGCCCCTGCCAGGAAAGCCAGCAACATGGAGAATGTAAGCGTTGAGGCAAGAGTTCTCTCTATGTCTATACCCATGGCGCTAGCCAACTCGTAATTGAACGCAACGGCCCTAACTATTTTACCAAATTTCAAACGATGTACGACCAGCCAGACAATCACCGAGCTTACCGTCCCAACAGCAATCACAAGAACGTTGTATAGAGGATAGTCGAGGCCGTATATGTTAACAGAGCCCGATCTTGTCAAAATATCTCCAGCCTGGATGGGTGATGAACCCCATACAATGACAACTATTTCCTCCAATGCAAGCAGTAACCCGAAAGTTATTATTAACTGCTGGTAGTCTAATCTATTTTTTATCCTGCTGAAAACAGACCAATGCAGAACATAGGACAAAACAATACCTAGAACAATGCAGAAGCCTACAGCAACCACAATAATCGTCAAACCGAAAAAAGGATATAGTGCGGATATTGTTATTGCCGCAATGTATGCTCCAAGTGTTATGAAGGCCCCGTGCGCGATGTTAAGAATCTTCATTATACCGTATATCGCGTTAATTCCCAGAGATACCAGGACGAGGATATTAGCAAAAAGCAAACTATCCAGCAAAACCAATATAATTGAGGAAACATAATTCATTTGAAGAGACCTCCCAGATTTCTCACAAGTTTGACTAAGTTGATGTTTTTCGAGCTGCTTGCCATAAATAACATTAGGAACACACCTAGTATTAGCCTCCAGTGAATGGTTAACAGCCCTGACCACTCCCTTAACACGCTAAGTAACATTGCACCAAAATATGGTCCAATAACTATGTTTGGTATGAAGACAGCGTATGCAAGGAACTCCATCCCCGCATCCCAGTGAATCATATGTGGGTCGACAAGCCCTGAAATGACTGCCCACAGACCTCCAGCAACACCTGTGAAGGTCCCGCTAGCAGCAAAACCTATGGTCCTAAGCCAGTAAATGTTCAACCCAACATCGGCCGACCTCTCCTCGTTGTTTTTCACAGCTTTCAAAGCTTTACCAAACGGTGATTCACGAATAAGGGTGAAAGTTAATGCCGTTACAGCGAACCAGAGTAACAGATAGTTGAAAAAGTACATCCTTAAAAAAGCTAGTCTGCTTTGGCCGATTATCGTGATCCCCATGATTGTTGTTTGGTGTGACTGCGACACTACGAGCGGGATTGGTAGCCCCGTAGCCCCGTAGGTGTAGTGGATTATTGCATGTATGACCTCGGACAGGGCGAAGGTTAACATGATGAAATGGAGTTTAGTATATCTACAGCTTATCAAACCAATCACAGCTGAGGCCGTTAGCGATGTGAGAAAGGAGTAGATGATTAGAAGGTCGATATTGTATACCCCCCAGGATAGGTTTAGGAGCGCGACGGTGTAGGCTCCTATGGTGAATAGCGCTATATGTGCTAGGGATATCAGCCCTGCGATATGCAGTAGAAACCCTAGCGATATAGCAACGATGCCGTAAATCAAGCCGTAGGAAATTAGATTAAGCCAGTAGTCATTGACGATAAAGGACAAAAGGAGGTTAGCCATCACTACTGGTACTGTAATTAATAGTTGTTGCTTCAAACTAACTGCCCTGTTTCTTCACGACAATTGTCCCTTCCATTGGGTTGCAGAAGCAAATCATACACCTGTATCTGTAAACCCCCTCTTTTTCAAACCTGTAACTCCACTTTTCACCCTCCTTCAGCCACCCAGAGTTGAACAGGCCGTCTGGTGATTCGACACTATGTGGTCTAAAGTCTTTGTTAACCCACACCACCTCGTCCCCAACAGAGATTTCCACATAGTTAGGTGAGAAGAAACCCTTCACAGCGAATGGGTCTGTCTGGTTTACACGCATCTCGATAAACACGGTGTTGTGACGGGGTGTGGAGAGGCTTGTTTGCAGGTACATGTAGACTGTTAGAGAAACTGCCAGAAACGCTGGAACCAGCAGCCAACGTGTCAGGCCTTTTTTAGCCAATCTTAACCACGGCCCTACACTTTATCTGCCCCCTGGATAGACGTGAAAAGCCCTCATTGACCTCCTCCAATGCAAACTTGTCTGTCACAAGTCTTTCCGGTTTTATCAACCCGCCGCCGGCCAGTTTTAATATTGCTGGCATGTCTGTCCTTGTCCTCGCCCCGTATGAGCCTATTATCTTCACCTCTCTCCTCACGATTCTTATCAGCTCAAGCTTCCCCTCAACACCAACAGGCGCTATCCCAACCACTACAACCCTTCCCCCGTCCCTTACAGAGTTTAAAGCCGTAGCAAAGGTGTTAGGGTTGCCTAGTGCTTCGAAGGCGACGTCAACACCTCTCCCATCAGTTATTGCGGAGATTTCCTTGACAACATCCTCTTTTGACGGGTTTAACGTATGTGTTGCACCGAGCTCCTTAGCCATCGCAAGTTTTTCCTCACTAATATCGACCGCTATTACCGGGTACGCCCCCATTAAAGATGAGAGATAAACTATACTCATCCCAACACCACCTGCAGCTATGACTGCAACGGATTCCGACCCTCTCAGGTTTGCGGAGTTTTTCACGGCACCATAAGCTGTGAAAACCGCGCAGCCTAGGACGGCTGATTCGTGGAGGGGAATGTTGTCGGGTGCTTTGAAAACGGCTGACGACGGTACTACAGCGAGCTCGGCGAGACCACCCATACTATACATCCATACAGGGGAGCCGTCTTGTTTGAAGAGTCTAGTGTCGTTGTCGTAAAGCTTTCCCTGTAATCTGTTTAATGTGAAAAATTTTTCACATAGATTGTCGAGTCCTTGGACGCAGTAGTGGCACTCGCCGCACGGCATTATGAAAGGGCAGACAACCCTGTCTCCCACTTTTACGTTCGTTACGCCCTCGCCCACATCTTCTACAATTCCGGAGATTTCATGCCCCAGAACTGCGGGTCTTGGAAACTTGACCTCGCCCTTGATTACGTGAAGGTCTGTGTGGCATAGCCCGCATGCAGAAACTTTTACCAAGACTTCCCCTCTCTTAGGCCGCGGGTCCCTCAGCTCTTCGACTTGAAGTGCTGCACTACCCTCGGCGAGAATTGCTGCACGCATGGGTTTAGGCAAAACTACTTCTAATATAAATTTTTATTTTACATACTTTCTGATACGCCGTTTACAGCTAACCTATACACCGCCTTATCTTAGCTGCTCTCAGCAGCTCTTCCCCGGCTGAGGCTAGGTCGCCTTCGATGAAGGAGATGAGGAAGTTGTTGACTATGTTGCTGTATTTCCTCTCGGTTGTGTTTTTCGGGCCTATTCTGATGTTCAGCTGGTTTTCTAATGTTTCAAGGCTTTCGACGTAGAGTGGCAGGGTGTTCGCCAACGGCTTCAACGCCGGGTTTTCGACGCCGGCGAGCAGTGTGTTCACGTTCTCCATGCAGACATATGACGCCGCCCTCGAAAGGTCTTCCCGAATGTTGTGGTAGAGTTGTTTTACAGCATCATATTCTTCTTCATTTAGGTCGTTTAACACACTTAAACCGATAAGCTCGGGTGGGAGACCTAGGCTGTAGAGGACGCACGCGAAAGGGATTGCGCGCGGGAGCTCGACGTCTCCGACCTTGCGTCCGTATGAGAACATCCCGATATGCAGTTTACGGGCCCTGCGGCTGGGTACGAGTTTGGTGAGGGCTGTGATTGTGGGGGCAGCTGCTTCAGCAAACCTCCTATACCCTTCCGACAGCTTCGACACCACTTTAGCCATAAGCACGTAATCTATGGCGTCAGGGTCCGGCAGCTCACGGGCCGGGAGGTTCTTGTTGAGCTTTGACACGGCCTCCGCCACCATGTTTTCGGGATAGTCGTATCTGAATGCGGACTGTATTGTTACGGTTGATACTTCACCATATTCTTTAAGGAAGGCCTCCACGTTCTCGGGGTTGAGGCCGCCTCTGAAAGGCATTGTGCCGACGCCTATTATCGGGTATATCTCTATCCCGGTGTAGTTCTTTGCCTTTGAGAGCTTGTGGAAAGCCGTCTTCGCAATTAGTGTTGCAGCCAGGAGTCCGTTGTTGAGCGCCGGGTCGGAACGCGCTATGAATACCCTGACGTATTTAGGCGAAGTCATCTCGACATAGCTGGTGATTATGCTGTCTATGTTCAGCATGCTCTCAAGGTCTTCGAAGAGGGGGATGACCTCGACCTTCTCCGGCCTCACCTCGCCTATGATGTCGCGGAGCCTGACGTGTGGGTAGTCTATGAAGATGTCTGCAAGCTGTACCACTCCCCGCCTGTATGTGTTGAGGACTTGGATGAGCTGGTGTGCGGATGTTGTGAATGGGAGTATTATCTCGAAAACGGGTGGGACGGCTTTCTCCCCGTAGAAAACCTTGGCTGCGTCAAAGTGTTTCGGGATGCTTTGGAGGGTTTCAAAGAATATCTTGCGCTCACCCTGTTCCACGGCCGGGTTGGGTATCCTGTATGTCAGGAAAACATCTCTACCGATTACCCTGTCCCTGAAAGCGTCCCCATACTTTGCCAGGAGTTTGCGGACTACGTTTAGGTCGACGTCCTTGCCCTCAGCATCCCACATCGCCTCCTGGCATCCTAGCCGGACCCAGCTGTGGAACACCTCGTCAACCTCGTCGTCTCCAGCGATAAACGGTGTTTCAAGCCAGGGCGGGGGCATCGCGTTATCCGGGTGCTGGGAGCTCATAGTCCTCGGAATCAGCCTGTCCATCAGGCCTCCACCTGCTTATTCCCGTGTGTATGGGATGCCGAGGGCCGCCGGCGCCCCAACCCTCTTTCTGACAGACTCTAGCGAAAGCAGGGTTAGCGTGATTATGGTCACTATGTAGGGTAGCATGAGTAGGAACTGGGGGAGCTGTGCTGCCACGCCCAACACCTGTAGCCTGAACTGGAGTGTTTCAACGCCTCCGAAGAGCAGGGCGCCGAGAATTGCCCTCAAAGGACTCCATGTAGCCAGTATGACCAGGGCCAGGGATATGAAGCCTCTCCCAGCCGTCATACCCTCAACCCAGAACGGCTGGTACCCTATGAAGAGGTAGGCTCCGGCGAGGCTTCCCAGCATTCCGCAGATGGCCATCGATATGTACCTCACCCTGTACACGTTGACGCCGAGAGAGTCCGCCATCGAGGGGTTTTCACCGCAGGAACGTAGGCTGAGGCCGAACCTTGTCCTGAAGAGGACAAACCACATTACGACGCTCAGCGTGAACGCGAAGTAGACAAGTACGTTGTGGTTGAAGAAGACAGGGCCTATGACGGGTATGTCCTTGAGAACTGGTATCGGTATGACTGGGAGCTTTGCGGCCTCCTGTGTTATCACCAGCCTCTCGGGGGTTTCGGGGTTCAGGGCCAGTATGAACCGTTTACGTATTTCTGCCGCAGTTATCAACCCGCTCACACCAAGCCCCAGTATCGTGAAGGCCAGCCCGACGACGACTTGGTTGAGTTTGAGGCTTACCGAGAAGACGGCGTGGGAAACCCCGAGGACGAGGCCTATAAGGACGACGGCGAGCAAAGCGGCACCATGCCCCAGCGCGTTCGTAAAGATGAATGAAACGGCGGCGCCTATAATCATCATCCCCTCCATCCCCAGGTTAAGCACACCCGCCCGCTCAGCATACATCTCGCCAAGCGAGGCGATGAGGAAGACGGTGCCCGCTGAGACTGCGCCTGCAAGGACGGAGCTTATCCATCCTACGTCGATCATCTGACGACCTTCACCCTGTAGCGTTTAAAAAACTCGCCCAGTATGATCATCAGGAAGATTGTGGCTTGGAAGATTTGGACTGCTGCGAAGGGTAGGTTTAGGGTTGACTGTATTACGTCTCCAGCCACCAGCAGGCCGCCGAAGAAGACCGATGCCGGTAGGGCCAGCCACGGGTTTAGGCCTGAGAGGAATGCGATGATAATTGCTGTGTATCCGTAGCCGGGTGAGGCCCCTGGACGCAGCCTACCTATAATACCGCTTACAATCACCAGCCCACCTATTCCCGCAAGCCCTCCAGCAACCAGGCTACCGGTCAACAACGTCCTACCGAGCCTTATACCGGCATACCTAGCAGCCTCGATGTTCTGCCCCATTACACGCATCTCAAACCCCAAAGTGGTTTTTTGCAAAAGTCCGTAAAGGACCGCCGCTACCGCGATGGCGCCCGGGAATCCGACATAGGCTGAGTGGCCTAGAAAGCTCTCAAGCCTAGCGTAGTCGGGGAACACGATCGAGACAGGAAAACCGAAACCTTTGGGGTCTCTCCAAGGCCCGTAAATTAAAAAGTCGACAAATCTCATAGCGACGTAGTTGAGCATTAGGGTTGGAAGTATCTCGTTGACTCCGAGTCGGGCTTTTAGGAAGGCGGGGAGGGCGCAGTAAACACCACCCGCTATAAATGAGGCTGCAACCATGGCGGGCAAAACCAGAGGCTCCGGGATCAACCCATAATATGCATGCATGAGCACGATTCCAGTCGAGGCCATCATCCCCATGTATATCTGTCCATCGGCCCCAATGTTCCAGAAATTCATTTTGAAGGCGAGGCAGAGGCCTAGTGCGGCGAAGCCCATGGGCAGGCCTCTTAAAACAGCTTGGAGAAGTGTTGCAGGCGTCGTGAAAACGTAGTAGATTTTTGACAACGTCTCCACTGAGCTTACGCCTAGGAGTTCAAAGACTAGGCTCGCAGCTATTATCGCGAGTATTATGAAGAAGGCGGATATAGAGGCGGAGAGCTTACGCGAAATTTCAAGCCTTCTCTCAAGCCTTAATGCCATGCTACGCCTGTACCTCCAGCTTCTTCACACCGGTCATCATAAGACCTATTGTCTCTACATCATATTGGCTGCGGCTTAGTATTCCGACTATCTCGCCTCTATACATCACCATTATCCTGTCACTGAGCTCCATTAACTCCTCCAACTCCTCGGAGACAAGGAGCACCGAGGCCCCCTGCTGCGACTTCTCAACCAAATACTTGTGGATGTTTTCAGTGGATGCGATGTCCAGCCCACGCGTCGGGTATAATGCGAGGAGGACGCGTAGGTTCGGCAAGGTCCACAGCTCCCGTGCCAGCACAAGCCGCTGTATGTTTCCGCCGGAGAGGTTTCCGGCCTTATTGCGTGTTGATGGGGTCACTATATTGAATTTCGCAACAAGCTCTTGAGCAGTTTTCTCGACGTTCTTAAAGTCTACCAGTATGTTTTTTGAAAACATTTTAGTTCTGTAGGCCTTTAGTATGAGGTTTTCGGCGACAGTCATGTCGGGTGCTGAGTAGCGGAGGGCCTCCGCAGGGATGAACCCGACACCTAAATCAATTATTTCGGATGGATGTCGGTTGGTGATGTCCACCGAGTCGAGTAAAACCTTTCCCGAGACCACTTTCCTGAGGCCGGCTATGGCTTCCAACAGCTCCTGCTGCCCGTTCCCCGAAACACCGGCCACACCAAGTATCTCACCCCGATAAAGCTTGAAGGAGACCTTTCTGACCGCCTCTAGTCCCTTATCGTTAAAGACTACAAGGTTGCTTACCTCTAGGATGGGGTTTTCCTCTGAGATTTGGCGGGTTGGCTTTATCTTGATCAGCGGCCTGCCGATCATGAGGTTGACGAGTTCCTCTATGTTTGTTTCGCTGGTGCGCTTTGTAGCCACCGTGCGGCCCTGCCGCATAACAGTAACCCTGTCGCTGACAGCCATGACCTCGTCCAGCTTATGTGTGATGAGGACAACGCCCATACCCTCCGCCGCCATCTTACGCAGCGTTTGAAACAGCACCGTAGCCTCCTGCGGTGTAAGGACAGAGGTCGGCTCGTCGAGTATCAGTATCCTGGCTTTCCTGTAAAGTGCTTTCAACAGCTCCACCTGCTGTTTCTCACCCGCCGAGAGCTGCCAGACCCTCGATTCAGGCGATATTCTCCACCCGTAGCTTTCTATTATTCTGGAGAGCTCTTGGTTGATTTTCCCCATGTTCAAAATGATTCCCGCCTCCCTGATTCCTAGGATTATGTTTTCAGCCACGGTGTGTACTGGTATTAGCTTGAACTGTTGATGGACCATGCCTATGCCAAGCCTGATGGCGTCACGTGGGCTTCTTATCTCAACCCGTTTACCGTAAACCTTGATCTCGCCGGCGTCGGGCCTGTATAGACCATACAGAACGTTCATCAATGTTGTCTTGCCCGCGCCGTTCTCGCCCAGCAGCGCATGGACCTCTCCCTTCTTTAATGTGAAGTTTGCGTTATCGTTAGCTAATACGTTGGGAAAACGTTTTACTATCCCACGCATCTCAACTAAGTATTCATCCTCAGCCATACCCCCATCCCGTAAAAACAGCTATAAAACAATTAAAAAATATGTGGGAGGTTAAGGCTTCTAGACTCTAGGCAGCTCGCTCTGGACGTATTCCACGAACCAGTCCATTTCCCAGAGCATTTTCCAGTCAGCACGTTCCCCAGCCTTTATCCTTACCTCGCCCTTCTGGTCTCTGATCGGTTCACCCAGGTTTCCTTCGACGCTGAACGGCTCGAACAGCAGCTCCTTCATCTCCTCATACCGGCGTTTGATCTCGGCCTGCCACTCGCTTGGAATGGCTGGGTGCAGCTTAGCCAGCTGGAGTGTTCCATCCACCTGTCCCGCAGTGCTTTGTTCGACAGGCCGTCTCCAGCGGTAGGGCATGTAGTCCCCAATCCTTGTCCATATGTCAACCGACCTCCAAGTGTTTGTCGCAACCATTCTATAGAAGTCGAGGTATATTGGGCCCCAGTTTACTATCTGTCCTGTAAGGTGTGAGTTGGGCCCATATTGTGACATGTCGTTGTAGTGGCTGAAGCTCCAAACCCTCCTGCCCTTCTGGGTTGTGTATTCCTCGGCCACCTGCAAGGTCGTCGGGGAGTCCTCGGTGAAAGCAAGCACGTCAGCGTTAGACTGCTCAACCATCGCCGTGGCGGCCTCCCTTGTCTTCCCGGGGTTAAACCACTCGAAGAGCCAGCTCACATATGCCTTAATGTTTTTGCCTGTCCTTTTCTTGTAGGCGTAGTTTGCGCCCAAGACGAATGCGTTTATGTGTCTGACGACCTCTGGTATGGGTATGGCTGCTACGTAGCCGACCACGCCTGTCTGTGTAACCGCTCCCGCAGCCAGGCCGTTAAGGTAGTAGAGCTGGTAGAACTCTGCGAAGGCGCTGCTCATGTTCTGGGGCGCGTTGCCCGCCGCCCCGCTCCTGTAGCCTGAGATATGTACAAAGTATCTGTCGGGATGTTTTGCCGCAACCTCGGCGGTCGGGTCCATGTAGCCGAAGCTGGTTGTTATAACCAAGTCGGCGCCCTGGTTAACCAGTGTTTCTATGGCGCCAGCCGACTCTGCTTCGGGGACGCTCTCTATGTAGGAGCTGTCCACGTTTTTGAAGGCGTTGTCAGCCCATTTACGTCCCTCGTTGTGTGCATAAGTCCAACCAAAGTCGCCCACAGGGCCTACGTATATGTATCCGACTTTGAGGCGCTTGGCTGGTGCTGTAACGGTAGTCCTTACAGTAGTTCCCGGAGCTGTTACTGTGACGGTTCCCGCCGGAGCCGTCACCGTCCTGGTTACCGGTGCGGGTGCCTGTGATGTTCCAGCGAAATATCCTGCAAGCCCGCCCACGACCGCGGCCGCCGCTACAGAGCCTGCGGCAACACCTGATGAGACGGCTAGAAACCTGCGCCTGGATATTCTGGCTTTTTCCTTCATCAACAATATAATGCATGCCGTGTATTTATGGTTTTTACGGACTAGTCAATTACTAGGTCGACGAACTGGAAGGTCACGGTGTCGAGGAGTCCTTTGTCTGTGAGCCGTAGCTCGGGTATTACGCTGAGGCTGAGAAGCGACATCGTCATGAAGGGCGAGACCCAGTCACATCCTAGTTGGCGCCAGACCTCGTAGGTTCTGCCCAGCTTAGCTGCCACAGTCTCGGCAGGCTCTACAGACATTAACCCAGCCAGGGAGAGCTCAACCCTAGCCACGACCTCGCCGTCGGCCACGGTCACGATTCCGCCGTTCATCCGCGCGTTCTCGTTGGCTGCGAGGGCCATGTCCCGTCCATCATATCCTAGGACGAGAAGGTTGTGGCTGTCGTGTGCAACCGTCGACGATATCGCGCCCTTCCTAAGCCCAAACCCCTGCACGAAGCCGAGGGCCATGTTTCCCGTCCTCCCATGACGCTCTATTACAGCGGCCTTCAAGATGCTGCGGTCGGGGTCAGGCGATATGCCGGCTTTGCCGACCTCAAGCCTTTCAATCACATGCTTCGTCAACACACTTCCCTCCAACGCCTTAATCACCCTGACACGCACCTCCTCACCCTCGTTCTCAAACGGTATCTCAAACTCCTCAGGCTTTATTGTGTGAGGCAGCTTAACGCTCTTCATGAACTTCTCAGGGTAGCTGAAGCGTGGGAGTTCCTTGACCATCCTCCCCTTCTCGGCCACAAGCTCCCCGTCGGCGAATACGGCCTCTATCCTGAACTTTGTCAAGTCCGACACAACAAGGATGTCGGCAAGCCTTGCGGGAGCTATGCTGCCCAGCTCGTACTGTAGCCGGTATCTCTCGGCTGGGTTGATGGTGGCCATCTGGATGGCGGTCAGCGGGTCAACCCCCTCCTCGATGGCTCTCCGGACACAGTGGTCCACACTCCCATCCCTCAGAATCGACTCAGGCTCCTTGTCGTCGGTGCAGAGGCATATGTGCCGCGGGTCTATGCCCGTCTCGGTGTAAGCCTTTATCGTCTCCTTGATGTCGAGCCACGCGCTCCCCTCCCTCAGATAAACATACATCCCGTTCCTAAGCCGTTCAAGGGTCTGCCTCTTAGTGACGCTTTCATGGGTTGAGGTTATTCCGGCGGCTACGTAGGCTGTCAGCTCCCTTCCCAACAGCCCCGAGTCATGTCCCTCAACCAGCTTCCCCGCCTTCAACGTCTCCCCGATCTCGGCGTGGACGTTTTCGTCGGCAGCCAACACACCGGGGAAGTTCATCATCTCACCCAACGCAATAACCTCCTCAAACTTCATGGCCTCGGCAACGTTTTCAGGGGTTATTACGGCGCCCGAGGTCTCATACCCAGGGGCGGCTGGAACACAGGATGGATACGTGATGTACACCTTGAGCGGCAGGTTGCGTGACTCCTCCGCCATCAGCCTAACTCCGTCTAGTCCGAAGACGTTACCTATTTCATGAGGGTCGATGAAGACCGTGGTGGTACCGTGGGGGAGGACGATTTTGGCGAACTCCGTTACGGTAACCATGGAGCTCTCTATGTGGACATGTGGGTCGAGAAGCCCTGGGACGACATATTTTCCCTCCGCTTCGTAGACGAGTGTGTCGGGCCCCATGCAGGGGCTTGCGTCGCCGACCAACGCAATCCTACCAAACCTAACAGCTACATCCACGTTCTCCAAAAGCTCACGGGTATGCACGTTAACCACATTACCTCCCCTAATCACCAAGTCTGCTTTCTCAACACCGAGAGCTGTCCGGACAAGCCCACGAGTAACCTTGTAAAGCGGCAGCCTCCCCATGTAGAGAAAATCACACTAGGTGGATATAAACTCCTATGTTCTTCTAGTTCTACTAGGCTCCTCAGTATTAGTCCTCTCCTTTTGGTGGGTGCTCCGTCTGGGCCTACAGGGTTTATCTCTACCAGTAGTGATGCAGGCCTTCCCTAGCACCAAGGACTGTGGGCTTGTTCAGAGCTGCTGCAACGGTTATCGCCAGCCGGGCCAGCGAATCTTTCCAAGCCTTCATGATGTCCTCAAGACAATCTTCTCATAAGCCTCAATATAAGCAGTAGCCGAGTGTTTTCTCAGCCGACATACAACTCGGCTTAGTAGATACTCAAAGTTTTAGCCGAGAGATCTCTCGGCTAATGTTTATATGAGCCGAGTACTCGCTCGGCTAACGCTTATATGTGGGTTTTCATTTAGCCGACAAAGTTCTCAGCCGACAGAACACTCAGCCGAGTGATCGCTCGGCTACTGCTTATATGCATGTTTTCTATAGATTGTTTCAGGTGGGCTTGCCCTACTTATGAAGCGGGTCTGGGTCCGCCGGGGGAGGTGGAAGTCCTCCCACCATCCGGATTAACCGATGAATGGAGAGGGGGTCTCCTCTGTGGCGGGGGAGGCTCAACGGCGGTCCTTGACCGCCTGAATGTCCGGGTGGAGGTGCAGAGGAACGCCCAAGAGGCCCACAGACTACAAATACAATCAAAGGAACCGTGGGTCTCAAAGGGCCTGGCAGACGCCACGCCGGGCTGATGCCGCCGCCAGAACTCCTATAATAGGGGTTGAAGAGTGGCTATATGCTCGGGGATAGAAGAAAAACTACTAAAAAGCTGAAACCCAACTCCCTTCAGAGCCTTAACAGGCTCCCACCCCACAAACGACTAATGGGGTGGCAGGGAGAGGGGTTGGCTTCAGGGCTTGACTCGGGGTGGCCCCGGGTCCGCGGGTTGCTGGGGTTGCCCCGGCTCCCGCGCACCCCCGTCCGTTGTGGAGCCGCCCTTGGTGTCTGTGGGGTTGCCCCGCGACGCCAGGCTGGGGTGGCCCCAGCCATCCACACCGGGTTACGGGGGTGGGCTTAACAGGGCCTAAAGCCCGGGAGACATCTACTTTCTTATGTGTAGCGGGGTGGCCCCGCAAAGCATAGAGAGGTAGATGCCCTTCCGGGGACGAAGAAATCAGACAACGACAAAAACCCCCTTCCCCCAAACACAAACCCCGACAGGAGGAACCTCCCGTCAGGAGCATGTCTCCGGCGAGAGAAACAACAACCTCCTCTCTGGGGATGTGCTCCGGGGCTTGGGCCTCCTGGGAAAGCCATGACACCACGTCATGGTGAAGAGGACCTCGCTCCCGGGGTTAATCAGGGAGGCCTGCTCCCGGGCTATATGGGGGAGGCTGCTCCCAGCCTGCGAGGAAGGGAGACCCTGGCAACAGGGGACAAAAGCACTCTGCCCATCGAGGGGAAGGGGGTTAGATACTTCTGTGACGTACATCGAAGGGCTAAGAACGGTGAAGGATACAGGATAACATTCACCACAGACGGTGTAACATTTAGGCATGTCGACAGCTTCACGGATATACCTGCAACCGCAGGCGATACTGTGTTTGTTGATGCTATCCCGCTGCAGCATACTGATGGTTTGGTAGAGCTGTTGAGGCGTGGCGTTGAGGTCTACTACCTACGTAGGCTAACCCTACAGAAGAGGAAAAGGGAGGAGCATAGATTTCCGAAGACAGCAAAAGGTGATATCAAGACACTTATGATGATTGACCCTAGGTGGTTCAGGAAGGTTTCCGAAGACTTCCTAATAATGCGTAGATTGATATCGGTTCACAGGTCTCTACTGAAGACACACCAACAGCTGGAGAATAAGCGTAAGGCCGTCTCAGAGGATGAGAGAAATGTACTGAAACCGGCTATCAAGGCCTTAGAGGAGCAGATGGACGCTATGGCTAAACAAATAGCTGAAGAAGCGGGTAGAAGATATCCAGCCTACAAAAGACTTGTCGAAGAACTGGATATAGACGGAAACACTACAGCTATGGAGGCATTGGCTGAGATACTGACTTACCTTGACCCCATGAAGGGATTTAGAAAGACTGTAAACTTCTTAGGGCTATTCAAACCAGTACGTGGGAGAAAGAAGATATATGACGGCCGTCTTAGACAGGCGTTGCAGAGGCTGACATCATCAGCAAACAACATACGATCGTTACAGTTGACAGCGAGGATGGAGAAGGAGATGCTTGCAAAAATATGGAAAACATACAGACAGGAGACCCATTGGAGGCTGGCCATACCGGCGCAGGGATAAAACCCGGAGGCCGGTATGACGTCTTGTTTAACGCGCACCCCGTTGTCGGGTGCTGCGACGGGATATATGACGTCCGGCCTCCTTTTGGGTTTCCTAAATGTTGCTGGTGTGGCCCAGCCAAACCCCCTCTTCCCTCCTTTACCTTCCTGATGATGCTAAAAACAAGGAATAAACAAGACGGATAAACGCGTTAATCATGCTTTTTCCAGCCGCATGATTTAGGTAAACAAAGCTTAATAACGCTTTGTAACTATTTTCTGTGATGGCTATCAGATGGGGTTTGTATCTTCAGGATATGCATGTGCGTGAGATGGTTATGTATGCTCAGCTGGCTGAGCAGCATGGCTTTGAGTCGGCGTGGGTTGCGGAGTCGCGT
>Ga0209143_1000533_pt1 | contig 18642 bp, 18 predicted proteins | sample FaiFalFF_MnMetaG_3_FD_184739 | JGI IMG/M metagenome (GOLD analysis project Ga0209143, IMG submission 184739) | Freshwater microbial communities from Yellowstone National Park, Wyoming, USA - Fairy Falls B (FF_Mn_B) MetaG (SPAdes) (version 3) | ecosystem: Environmental > Aquatic > Freshwater >...
AGGTCGAAAGGGTCTACAAACTGGATCCCGATCCCGCGGTGCAGCAGCGCGTGCAACGGATTGGGCAGCGGCTGGTCGCTGTCGTGGGCGACAAGGACTTCCAATACTCCTTCAAGGTACTGGAGGGAAAGGAGGTCAACGCTTTTGCACTGCCTGGCGGACCGATTTATGTGTTTCGAGGTCTGATTGACATGGTGGGGGACGACGACGATATGCTTGCAGGCGTGCTGGCGCACGAGATGGCGCATGTGAACCGTCGGCACGCGAACAAGCAATACACGCAGGGACTGTGGCGCGGGATTGTGATCGCGCTTGCGACCAAGGGCACGGTGCAGGACATCGCCCAAATCACCGACGCGCTACTGCAACTACGCTACAGCCGCCAGCACGAATACGAGGCGGACAGGCTCGCGGTGGAATACACTTACAAAGCGGGCCACGACCCGCACGGCATGCTGCGCTTTCTGGAGATGCTCCAGCGAGAGGAGAAGATCGGCAACCGCTGGGTAGAGACGAACCTGCGCACGCACCCGTTCTCGGACAGGCGTGCAGCGGAGGTGCGCAAGCATATCGAGCGCATCACGGGTCAGCCTGCGCGGGAGGCGGCACAGTGAAGGTCGCGGCAATCGTGCCCGCCTACAACGAAGCGACCCGCATCGCGGGAGTGCTGGAGGTGCTGCTGCAGTGCCCGCAACTGCACGAGATTCTGGTGGTCAACGACGGCAGCACGGACAACACAGCAGAGGTCGTGACGCACTTGGCACAGCGCACTAACGCACGCACGCTGCGCCTAATCAACCTGCCCGTCAATCGGGGCAAGGGCGGTGCGATGTTCGCGGGCGCGACCGCCACCGACGCCGACGCCATCATCTTCTTCGACGCTGACCTTATCGGTTTGAAGCCCGACCATGTGGCGCGGATTCTGCGCCCCGTGCTGGAGGGCGACGCAGCGATGTCCATCGGCGTGTTTCGCGGCGGACGGTTCAGCACCGACATCGCACAGGTGCTGGTGCCCTACATCAGCGGGCAACGCGCCATGCTGCGTGAGTTGTTCACGGAGATCCCTGGCATCGAGCGCACACGCTCTGGTGTGGAAATCGCGCTCACGCTGCACTTCCGACGCCAGCGGTATCCCGTGACGATGGTGGTGATTGAAGGTGTCACGCACACGATGAAGGAGGAGAAACTCGGCTGGACGCGCGGCGTGTGGGCGCGGGCGAAGATGTACGCCGAAATCGGACGCGCGTTCCTGCGCTACGCCCGCATCAGCGACCTGCGCCACAAACTGCTGCTCAAGCGCGAGGAGTAGCCGTATGGCAGGCGTGCTGTATGTGGTCGCCACGCCAATTGGCAACCTGGGAGACATCACGCTGCGCGCGTTGGAGACGCTCAAAACCGTAGACCTTATCGCTGCCGAAGACACCCGCCACACGAAAAAACTGCTCCAGCACTACGGCATCGAGACGCCGCTGGTGAGTTTCCACCAGCACTCAGGTGCAGGGCGCATCGAGCAACTGGTGCGCCGCCTGCTGCAGGGCGAGTCGATTGCGCTGGTGACGGATGCGGGCACGCCGGGCATCTCTGATCCTGGGGGCACACTGGTGGAGGCGGCGCACCGAGCGGGCGTGCGGGTAGTTCCGATTCCAGGCGCAAGCGCGGTGACGGCGGTGCTGTCGGTGGCGGGGCTGCCCGCGCATCGGTTTCGGTTCGAGGGCTTCCCCCCGCGCAAGGCGGGCGCGCGCCGGCGCTTCTTTGAGTCGCTGCGCGAGGCAGACGCGCCTGTGGTGTTTTTCGAGTCGCCGCACCGCCTGCTCGCGACGCTGCAAGCCGCCTATGACGCGCTCGGCGACCGCCCAGTCGTCGTCGGACGCGAGTTAACCAAGCAGTTCGAAGAGGTGTTCCGCGGGACGCTTAGCGAAGCGATTGCCCACTGGCAAGCCACGCCCCCGCGTGGCGAGTTCGTGATTGTGCTGGCGCCATGCGACTCGTAGCGCACCTATGCACGCCACGCACCGCTCAGACGCAACTGCAGCAGGCTCACCGCCAGCCCCGCCATCACCGCCGCCGACGCGCCACAGGGAAATCGCGTTGTACGCCCCGTTAAATCTACGCTCGCGCACCAATTCCTGCTTTTGGTAACGACATGGGCAGGAGTACCGCGTGCGCGGTAGAATCCTCTACCGCGATGCGAACACTCCTATCGTTGGTTGGCTGGTTAGTGCTGGGCGTGTTTGTGTGGGCGCAGGACACGCCCTATCGTTTGCCTGAAGTGTATGCGCTGCGCGGCGCGACGATTGTGTCCAACACCGCGCCGCCGATTGAGAACGGCGTGCTGGTCGTGCGCAACGGCGTAATCGTAGCGATCGGTGGGAGCGAGACGCCCATCCCTGCGGATGCGGAAGTTATCGACGCCAGCGGGCACACGGTCTACCCCGGCTTTATTGACGCTTTCGCGAGTTTGGGCATGCCTGCGCAGCCGAACGACCCTGCGTATGCCAGCTACGAGCGTGGGAACACGCACCCGAACGCGCAGATCCGTCCCGAACGGCAGGCGACGGTGTTGATGCAGCCCGATTCGGCGCAACTCGCGCGCTGGCGACGCGCGGGCTTTGTGGCAGCGCACATCGCGCCGCCGCACGGCATCATGAGCGGGCAGAGCGCAGTGATCAGCACAGGCACGGGTACGCCTGCCGAGCTGGTGATTGTGCCCCAAATCGGCGTCGTGCTGAACCTGCGCGGGCGCGGGGCGTTCGAAGGTGGGGGTGGCTACCCCAGTTCGCTGATGGGCGCAATCGCGCTGGTGCGCCAGACTTTCTACGACGCGCAGCACCAGATGCAGGTCTGGGACGCCTACCTGCGCGACCCCGCGGGCAAGCCGCGCCCCGCGATGAACCGCGCGCTGGAAGCGTTGCAGCCCGTGCTGCGGCGCGAGATGCCCGTGCTGGCACTCGCCAATAACGCCGAGGACATCCGCCGCGTGCTGCGCATCGCCGATGAGTTCAACCTGCGCGTCATCATCGTGGGCGGGCTGGAAGCCGCCAAAGTCGCCGACGAACTCAAGCGACGCGACATCCCCGTGCTGCTAAGCCTCGAGATGCCTGAACCGCTGCGCAGCTACGACCCGCTTAGCCCGCCGACGCTGACCAGCCTGCGCAACCGCGCGCTGGCGTACCAGAACGCCGCGATTCTGCACGAGCGGGGCGTGCGCTTCGCGTTCACCACCGAGGGGCTGGGCGACCCAGAGCGGCTGCTGCGCAACATCCGCACGGCGATTGCCAACGGCTTGCCCAAAGACGCCGCGCTGCGCGCACTGACGCTGACCCCCGCCGAGATCCTGGGCGTCCAGAACCGCTTCGGCGACTTGGCAGTGGGCAAGACAGCAAGTTTCGTGGTGGTGCGGGGCGAGCTGTTCGAGCCGCGCGCTCGTATCGAGTTCGTCTTCGCCGACGGCAAGCGGTTCAAGGTGAGCGAGGCATTACAAACGGCGAGCGCGCCTGCCATCCCAGCGTTCCGCCGACCGCGCGACTGGGACGCCGAGAACACCGCCAGCCTGCTGGAAGCCTCCTGCTGCTTCCACCACGCGCACGGCAGCACGCTGACCCACATGCACAGCCACGACCACGAGGCGCACGCCTGCGACGCGGAATGCACCGACCACCTTACGGCGGGCGTACCCCCGCGCCAAGACGCCCCGCGCGAACAGCCCACGCAACCGTCCGAGCAGCGCACGGAGCCAGCCAGTGCGTCCGACGAGACGCCTACCCTGCCCCGCGTCAAACTCACGCCAATTATGCCCCCGCCCGCCGACGAACACAACACCTGGCTCATCCGCAACGCCACCGTGTGGACGATGGTGCACGACAAGCCCTTGCCCAACACCGATGTGCTGGTGGTGGACGGCAGAATCGCAGCGGTGGGCAGGAACCTGACCGCCCCACCGAACGCCCGCATCGTTGACGCCACGGGCAAGCACCTCACGCCTGGGCTGATGGACTGCCACTCGCACACGGCGATTAGCGGCGGCGTGAACGAAGGCACCAATGTCTGCACCGCCGAAGTGCGCATCCAAGATGTCATCAACCCCGAAGATGTGAACATCTACCGCCAGTTGGCAGGCGGGGTCACAAGCGCGCTAATCCTGCACGGCTCGGCGAATGTGATTGGCGGGCAGAGCATCGTGGTCAAGTGGCGCTGGGGCAAGACCGCCGACGAGATGATCTTCAAAGAAGCCCCCGCAGGCATCAAGTTCGCGCTGGGCGAGAATGTGAAGCGCTCCAACTTCCGCACGGGCGGACCAACGCGCTACCCCGCCTCGCGCATGGGCGTGGAACAGGTGATTCGCGAGCGATTCCTTGCCGCGCTGGACTACAAGCGCCACTGGGACGAGTACCGACAGGGCAAACGCCCATTCCCGCCCCGACGCGACCTGCAACTGGACGCGCTGGTCGAAATCCTGGAGGGCAAGCGGCTGATTCACTGCCACAGCTACCGCCAAGACGAGATCCTGATGCTGCTGCGCGTGTGCGAGGAGTTCGGCGTGCGTGTGGGCACGCTGCAGCATGTGCTGGAGGGCTACAAGGTCGCCAACGAAATCGCGCGACACGGCGCGGGCGCGTCGTCGTTCTCCGACTGGTGGGCATACAAAATCGAAGTGTACGACGCCATCCCATACAACGGCGCGATTATGTGGGAGCGCGGGGTGGTGGTGAGCTTCAACTCCGACAGCAACGAGCTGGCACGGCGCTTGAACACCGAAGCCGCCAAAGCAGTCAAGTACGGCGGCGTGCCCGAAGTGGAAGCACTCAAGTTCGTGACGCTCAATGTCGCCAAGCAGCTCGGCGTCGAACGCTATGTCGGCTCCATCGAAGTGGGCAAACACGCCGACCTCGCGCTCTGGAGCGATCACCCACTCAGCGGCTACGCCGTGTGCGAGAAGACCTTCGTCGACGGCGTGTTGTACTTTGACCGGGAACGCGACCGCGCGTGGCGCGAGGAACTGGAGCGCGAGCGTCAGGAGTACCTGAAGGGTCTGCGCGCCGAGTCGGTGTTCGACGAGCGCAAGCGCGAGGAGCCGTCGGAGCATGCGCCTGCCGAGCCGCAACCGAGTGCGCCGACGCGCTTTGCAGGCACTTGGCGCGGCACCATCACTGGCGGCGACCCGCTGCCCCCCGAAGGCGTGCCGTTCACCCTGCGCATCCGTCAGGAGGGCAACCAGCTGCGCGGCACACTGGAGACAGCATTAGGCACGCAGGAGTTCAGCATCGCCGCGCCCGACGGCAACACGCTCACCATCACGCTGGAGGTCGGCGGGATGAGCGCAACGGTAAACGCTACCGTCACAGGCGACCGACTTACAGGAACGATTAGCGTGATGGGGCTAAGCTTCACAATCGAGGCGCAACGCATCCCCGATTCAGTGGCGACGCAAGCGCGTCGCCACTGAACGGGTCAAACTACTCGATTCCGCCACCGCCGAAGTACTGCTCAAAGAGCTTGCGACCCATCTGGATTATCTCGAACTGCTGCTCTGGCGAGAGGGTCTGCCAATACTCGAACGACAGGCGCATGCCTTCGAAAATCATCTGGTTGCGCAGGTCGGGGTCGGCGTTCATCCACATGCCCATCGCGGATTGCAACGCTTGGCGTCGCTCTTCAGGGCTCATTTTGATAAGCAGATCCATCAATTGCTGTTGCAGCTGTGTGAACTGTTCCAGCTTCGAGCCGCGCAGCGCGGTCGCCGCTTGGGGCTTCGGATTTAGAATCACATACACGGGCTTTGCGCTGAACGGCGGTTGCATCTGCTCCAGCGTGTTTTCGAGGTCAGGAGGCACAGGGTAGTTTGCCACGAACGAGTTGAGCGTTGCTGTGCGTGGGTTGACCACCATCACCCCGCCCAGATCGATGTTGATTAGTGCGCGAACTGCGCTGAGAATCTGCTCTGGGTTTGGTTCTGCGCCCAGCACCTTGTTGATATAGACCTTGCGCCAAACGACATCGCGCGCCTGTGCTGTGATTTCGTCGAGAGCACGCTCCAGCGTGTCCGCCTCCGAGGGCTTCACGCGCAGCGTTAGCGCGGGGTCTACCACAATTTGCGCCTTGAACTTTTGTACGAGTTCCTGCGCGACTTGCGCAATCGGGAGTCGTCCGTCGTCTTGTTGTTGCGATCCGCGCTGGGTGCGCGCCTGTGCGCTGCTTAGTGCCACCAGCGCTGCTAATCCCACCATCCACAGCATCCGCATTTTCATCAGCCTCCTTACAAAATCGGCAGGAAATGCTCCCCGACCGCAGAAGATTATACCATAGGCTCGCGCAGATGTGCTATAATTACGCACGCGAGCGGCAGGGACACATGGGTAGGAGTGACAACCGATGGCTATGACACGCAGGACAGCAGGCGAATACCTGCTAGAGAAGGGTCTCATCACACAAGAGCAACTGGAAGACGCGCGCCGCATCCAGCAATCGACAGGCAAGGAGCTTATTCAAATCCTTCTTGACCAGACCCTGGTGAGCGAGCGCGACGCTTACGAAGCGAAAGCGTTCGAGCTGGGGATGCCGTTTGTCGACCTCGACCGCGTGCAGCCGGAGCCGTCTGCAATCAATGTGGTCAAGGAGCACATCGCCAAGCGCTACAATGTGATCCCCGTCAAGAAGGAGGGCAATATCCTTTACTTGGCGATGGCAGATCCCAGCAATGTGATGGCGATTGACGATGTGCGTGTGAACTCGCGTTGCGTGGTGCGTCCCGTGATTGCCGCGCCTGGAGCGATTGAAGACGCAATTCGCAAAGCGTATGGCGGTTCGGCGACGGATGGTGCAGCGCCTGCGACCACCGACGGCAGTGGCACGGCACCGATGCGCCCAGCTGACCTGCGCGGCAGCGTGATGAGCGATATCGCAGCGTACAGCGCGCGCGGCGACATCGAAGAAGACGAGAAAGCCGTCCTGCGCGAAGCCGAAGAGGGACCCATCGTACGCGTGGCGCACACGATTATTCAACAAGCCATAAACGAGCGCGCCAGCGATATCCATGTGGAGCCGCAAAACCGCAACCTACGCATCCGCTTCCGCATCGACGGCGTGCTCCACGAAGTCCTCTCCCTACCCAAGTACGTGCAAGCTCCCCTCATCTCTCGCTACAAAATCATGGCGGAGATGAACATCGCCGAGAAACGCCTGCCGCAAGACGGACGCATCCCTATCCGCTACCAAAACAAGGACTACGACCTGCGCGTCTCGTCCATCCCGACCCCGCACGGCGAGAAAATCGTTATGCGCATTCTGGACAAGACCAGCGTGTTGCTGGGGCTGAACAAACTCGGCTTTACCCCCGAAACGCAAGCACGTCTCGAGGAACTGGTCATCCAGCCTCAGGGAATGGTGCTCTCCACAGGACCCACAGGGTCGGGCAAAACGACCACCCAGTACTCAATACTTCACAAGCTCAACTCCGTCGAAAAGAACATCTTGACTATCGAGGATCCGATTGAATACCAGTTGCCGGGCATTTCGCAGGTGCAGGTGAACCGCAAGGCGGGCTTGACCTTTGCAACCGCGCTGCGTGCGTTTCTGCGTCAAGATCCCGACATCATCATGGTGGGCGAGATGCGTGACCTGGAGACTGCGGAGATTGCCATCGAAGCCGCGCTAACGGGGCACCTGGTGTTGTCGACGCTGCACACGAACGACGCGCCCTCCGCTGTGATTCGTTTGATCGACATGGGGGTGGAGCCGTACCTGATCGCTGCGACCGTTACGGGTGTCTTGGCACAACGCCTCGCGCGCCGCGTGTGCCAACACTGCAAAGAGCCGCGCGAAATCCCCGCTGCCGACCTACGCGCCTTCGGATTTCAAATCGAAGACCCTGACCAGATGGTCACTATCTGGGAAGGCGTCGGGTGCGAACACTGCCGCTGGCGCGGATACGCAGGGCGTGTCGGTATCTACGAACTGATGGTGGTCAACGCCGAAATCGCAGAACTTATCGTGCGTCGCGCGCCGCTCTCCGACATCAAGGAAGCCGCCAAAGCCAACGGCATGAAAGAGCTGCGCGAAGACGGACTCATCAAGGTGCTCGAAGGAATCACCACCCCCGACGAAGTACGCCGCGTGGTCTTCACCGCAGGACACTATTGATAGGAGGTCTCACCGAACCATGAGAATGAACCAGATGCCAAGCATGACGGAACAAGGAGGCGGGACGGCAACCGCCACACCTACGCCCCAGCCCGCAGTTGCGCAACCGCGCAGCCTTGAAGACATCCACATCGACGAGCTGCTCTATATCGTTACCGAAAAGGGTGCCTCCGACCTGCACCTATGCCCTTTCGTAGAGCCCGTCATCCGCGTGGATGGACAACTGATGCGCCTGAACTACGAGAAGGCACAACCGTCGCAGACCCAGCGCCTGATATACGAAATCCTGACCGACGAACAGATTCAAAAGTTCGAGACAACTTTCGAACTGGACTTCTCGTACAGTTTGCATAAAGTCGCACGGTTCCGCGTCAATGTCTATAAAGACAAGGGCGCGGTAGCGGCAGCGTTCCGCTTAATCCCTGCGCGTGTGCCCACAATTCGCGAGCTGAACCTGCCGCCCGTGCTGGAAGAGCTCACGCGCCGTCCGCGCGGGCTGATTTTGGTCACCGGTCCCACAGGGTCGGGCAAGTCAACCACACTCGCTGCGATGATCAATCAAATTAACAGCGAGCGTAGCGTGCATATCATCACCATCGAAGACCCCATCGAGTACCTGCACCAGCACAAGTATAGCATTATCAACCAGCGCGAGCTGGGTCAAGATACCAAGTCGTTCGCGGCTGCGCTGCGCTCCGCGTTGCGTGAAGACCCTGATGTGATTCTGGTCGGCGAGATGCGCGATTTGGAAACCATCCAGCTCGCAATTACTGCCGCTGAGACGGGACACCTGGTGCTCGCAACCTTGCACACGAACAACGCCGCGGAGTCGATTGACCGTATCGTCGACGTGTTCCCGCCAGGGCAACAGGAACAGATTCGCATCCAGCTGGCGAACAACCTGCAAGCGATTATTAGTCAGCAGCTGTTGCCACGCGCGGGTCAACCAGGGCGTGTGCCCGCCGTCGAAGTAATGATTGCCACGCCCGCTATCCGAAACCTCATTCGCGAGAACAAGACCCACCAGATTCACACGATGATTCAGACCAGCGGGCAGCTGGGTATGCAGACGATGGATCAGGCGCTGCGCGACCTATATGTCAAAGGGTGGGTTACCTACGAAGAGGCGATGTCGCGGGCAGTTAACCCTGATGAGCTGCGTAAGATGATTGCGCCTACGGGTGGTGTGCCTGGTGCGCCGAGCGCACCCCCGCGCGGACGCTAATCACCGAGGAGGCGATAGACTATGCCGTACTTCAACTACACGATTCGAGACGCAAACGGGCAGACCCGTTCGGGCAAGGTCGAGGCACCGAACGCGGAAGAGCTGCGCAAACGCCTACAAGCAGAAGGGTTCCAGGTGATTGAGATCACCGAAGACCGCAAGGCACCGCGCGTGCCTCCAGGCGGCTACGGGCGCGTGAAACTGAGCGACCTTGCCATCTTCGCGCGGCAATTCTCGACCATGCTCGATGCGGGTGTGTCGCTCATCCGCTGTCTGGATGTATTGCAGGCGCAGACGAGCAACGCCCGCCTGCGCAAGATTCTAATGGACCTATCAGCGCGCGTCGAATCGGGCGAGAGCCTCTCCCGCTCAATGGCGCGCCACCCGAAAGCGTTCAACCAGCTCATCATCGGTCTGATTCGCGCGGGTGAGGTCGGCGGCGTGCTGGAAGAGTCACTACAACGCATCGCCGCATTCCTCGAAAAGGATGTGCAACTGCGCCGCAAAATCCGCTCCGCAATGACCTATCCCGTAATCGTGCTGCTGGCAGCCATCGGTATCGTGATTTTCCTCGTCTCGTGGCTGGTGCCGCAGTTCGCGCAGCTGTTCAAGGAGCTGGGGATCGAAAATTTGCCAGCGCCAACCCAGTTCCTTGTAGACCTGAGTGCGCTGTTCACGAAGCGCTACTATGTGGTGCTTATTGCGGTGGCAGCGGTCTTTGTCGCGTACAAGCTGTTCGTCAGTACGCGCGTGGGGCGGCGCGTCGCCGACAGGGTCAAACTGCGCGTGCCCGTGTTTGGTCCGTTGCACCACAAAATCGTCATGGCGCGCTTCAGCCGCACGATGGGCACCCTGCTCGCGTCGGGCGTGCCGATCCTGCAGGCAATGGAGACTGTTGCGGGCGTCGTGGGCAACTCGGTCGTTGCAGATGCCGTCATCGAATCGCGCGCCCGTATCCGCGAGGGTGAGCGAATCGCCGACCCGCTCCAGCGCAGCAAGATGTTCCCGCCGATGGTCGTCCACATGGTCAGCGTCGGCGAAGAGTCAGGCTCGCTGGACCACATGCTCAACAAAATCGCCGACTTCTACGAGAACGAAGTGGAGATGACCATCGCAAGCCTCACGGCGGCGATTGAACCTGTGATGATCGTGCTGCTGGGCTTCATCGTCGGCTTCATCGTCATCTCAATGTTCCTGCCGATGATCGAGGTCATCTCGAATCTCAGCCAGCAGCAAGGTTCCTAATGCTTCCTGCGTGGAGCATTGTGTTCGGCGTCGCGTTCGGGGCGGCGGTAGGCAGCTTTTTGAACGTGCTCATCTACCGCCTGCCCCGAAACCTTTCGATAGTCTTTCCGCCGTCGCACTGTCCCCAGTGTGGGCATCGGCTGGGCGTGCGCGACCTGTTCCCGCTTCTCAGCTACCTGCTGCAGGGGGGCAAGTGCCGCTACTGTCGCGCGCCGATACCCGTGCGCTACTTTCTGGTGGAGCTGTGGAACGCGAGCGTATGGGCGTGGTTGTGGCACCAGTGGCTGATTGTGGGCGAGTCGCCGCTGCGCTTCGTATTCTACGCGCTGGCGGCGTCCGTGCTAATTGCGATTTTCTTTATCGACCTGCAGCACTACATCATTCCCGATGAGCTGAATGTCGCGCTGCTGATGCTGGGCTTGCTGCATGCGGGGCTATTGACGGGCGCGCCGACTGACTGGGACTGGGCGTCGCTGGGCGTGCTGAACTTACGGAATGCGGCGATTGGCGCGCTGGTGGGCGCGGGACTGTTCAGCGCGATTGCGATTCTGGGGCGGATTGCGTTTCGGCGCGATGCGATGGGGCACGGCGACATCAAGCTGGTGCGCGGGATGGGCGCGCTTTTGCTGACGCCGGGCATGCTGGTCGCGTTCGGCGTCTCGATTGCGACGGGCGTGATTTTGGGCGGGCTGTGGGCGTACTGGCGGTCGCGCCACGCGCCTTCTTCTGGCGACGCCGCGCCCACCCCCGCCGACGAACCCCTCCCGCCCGAACCGCTGGGCAGCCTGCTTGCGTCTTGCCTGCTCTACACGCTCTGGGTGGACGCGCTCATTACGCTGCTACCGCGTCGCGTGCAACAGCGCGTGTACGCCGCGCTTGGTCAGCCCGACGAGGAACTCGCCGACGACGCCTTCGAAGAGACGCCCACCATGCTGCCGTTTGGTCCGTTTCTGGCGATTGGCGCACTGGCGGTAATGCTGTTCGGGGAGACACTTGCCGCATGGACGCGCGCCTACTTCGAGTGGGCGGGCTTTTAGGGGTATAATACCTCTACCGCGCAAGCGGAGGCGATTATGTTTGGGAGCATCGGCTTTAGCGAAATCCTGGTCTTATTCGTGATTGCGCTGCTCATCTTCGGGCCGCGCAAGTTGCCCGAGATCGCGCGCTCCGTGGGGCAAGCGATGCGCGAATTCAAAAAGGCGGGCGAGGAGGTCACACGCTCCCTCGAAGAGCCTGTCGAAGAAATCCGCGAGCGCATTCAGAACCTGGACTACTACGACGAGGAGCGACAATGGAGATCCTAAAGGCAGTGCTGACTTGGATAGACATTATCATCATGGTACTGTTCATTGGGCTGGTCGCGATTCAGACTTCGCGCTCGGAGGGCATCTTCAGCCCTGGCGCAGCCGACAGCGTGTTCGGCAAGGCGAAGCCGGGCTTCGACGACAACCTCTCGCGCCTGACGCTGATACTGGCAGTGTCGATGTTCGTGCTAACCGCGGTCGTGACCTACATGCCCTGATGGTACACATCGAGAAGCTGACGCTGGGTGTGCTGCAGGCGAACTGCTACCTAGTGCAGTGCATGGCGACGCGCCAAACCGCCGTGATTGACCCCGGGCTGGAGCCAGAGCGGATTTTGGCGCGGCTGCACGCGCTGGGTGACCCACCTGTGGCGGCGATTCTGGCGACGCACGGGCATTTCGACCATGTGGTGGGCGTGCGGGCAATCAAAGCGCATACGGGCGCGCCGTTCTGGATTTCGCGCGAAGAGTGGGAACTCTGGGCGCAATATGCGCACACGCATCCTGTGTACCTGAACCTGCCGCCGACCGAGCCTCTGCCGCCGCCCGACCGATTTCTGGCGGAGGGCGACACCTTCTGCATCGGTGCGCTAGCGTTCAAGACGCTTGCGCTGCGCGGGCACTCACCCGACCATCTGGGGTTCCTGCTGACCAGCACGCGCCCGATGCGCCTGTTCTGCGGCGACGCGATTTTCGCGGGCAGCATCGGACGCACCGACATCCCCTACGCTGACTTTGCTACCCTGCGCGAACACCTACACACGCGCGTGATGAGCCTCCCCGACGACACGATTCTGCATCCCGGACATGGTCCCGACACGACCGTCGGCGTTGAGCGGGCAACGAACCCCTACCTATAATCAAGGAGGCACACCATGCAACCCAAAATCGGACTGCAACTCTACACGCTACGCGACGATCTCAAGGCGGACTTTGCGGGAACCATCCGCGCCGTTGCGCAGATGGGCTACGAGTATATCGAGACGACGGGCTTTATGGGCGAACATTCGCCCACGATGGCGCATCTGCTTCAGGAGACGGGGTTGAAAATCGCGGGGCTGGGCTTCGACCTCAGCATGCTGGAAAACGAGCCCCAACGGGTCATTGACGCCTGCCGCCAGTGGAACGGGCACTACGCCGTGACCTTCTGGATTGACGAGGCGCAACGCCAATCGGCGGACGATTGGAAGCGCATCGCTGAACGGTTCAACTGCATCGGCGAGTCGCTGGCGGCAGGCAGTGTGCCGTTCCTGTACCATGTACACGGCTATGAGTTCACAGAGTACGATGGCACGCGTGGCATAGACATCCTTATGGCGAACACTGACCCGCGCTACTTCAATCTGGAGCCCGACACCTACTGGGTGGAATACGGCGGGGCAAGCGCGGTGGAGTTCTGCCAGCAGTACGCCGACCGAATCCGCGCCTTGCACCTTAAGGATTACATCAGCAAGCCTGAGATGCACGATGTGGAGGTCGGCGAGGGCGCGATCGATATGCTCGCCATCCTGCGCTTGGCTATCCAACACCAGTGGGAGTGGCTGATTGTGGAGCAGGAGCGGTATCACCGCCCGCCGATTGAAGCCGCCGCACGCTGCCTGCAAAATATCCAGCGCATGCTGCAGAATCTTCAGCAGGAAGGACACTCCTGACGACGAATCGGCAGTATGGAATAACCCAGAGGGATGATGTCTATGTTCGCGTTGAACTTCTACACGGACCTGTACGAGGACATGTTGCGTTCCCTGCGCAAGACGGCGACGATACGATTAGGCGACAAATCGCGCAAGTACAGCGCGGGGCAGATTGTGTGGATTACCGTGGGACCGCGCTTTGGCAAACGCAAGCGGTTGTTCACGGCGATACTGGATCGCGTGGAGGTCAAGCCGATTGCGGATCTTAGCCCGCGCGACATCGAGCGCGAGAACCCAGAGTTCCGCACTGTGGAAGATGTGATTGCGCTGCTGGAGCGCATCTACGACCGCCCTGTGTCGATGAACGACCTAGTGACGGTCATCTACTTCTCGCCCATTGAGGAGGGCTAAATTTGCGCGGGAAAAGGTTGGCAATCGGTATTACTCCCGCTTTTTTGGAATCCACACGCTGCCGAGGGCGCGCATCCTGCTCAGCTCGCTGATCACCTCCTCGATGGCTAAGCCGTCGTACAGCCCCAAGTCGCGCTCGATGTCGATGATGGGGTTCAGGAATTGGCGCAGTAGGTTCGCCGACTCAGCGGGCAGGTCCGCGCCTTCAATCTCGATGTGCACCTCCGCGAGGTCAAGGTAGCGTCCGTCGCGCGGGGCGAGTTTGCCAACAGCTTTGAAGCGCACCTCGCCCACAAACAGCGCGGCGACGCCTTGCACAGTGGTCTGTTCGGCGGTGATTTTCACGCTGACCTCGCGGATGTAGGGCGCGTACTTGCGCAGGATGTAGGCAGCGAGGTCGGTCTCGTTGACGACGATCTCGCATGCGCCGACGCCCGTCGCGCTCAGGCGGAAAATGCGCTTGCGGATAGCAAGCGACTTGTCGTAGTAGACTTCGGGGATGACAGCAATCGCGCGTTCGGCGCGCAGCCCGCGCAGGCTTGCGTTCGTCATGCGCATGATGAACTGCTTGATGCGCCCGGAGCGGGGGCGTTCAGGCTCCAGCGTGAACGGCAGCCCGTCTAAGGTGAAGTCGCGTGCATCGACGGTGAGCGTTTTGAGCCGCCCCTGCGCAAGCCCGTCGATGCCGTCAGGTTCAATTTTCACGGTGAACGCGCCGTCGCCGATGCGTTGGCGAATTTCACGCGCCGCGCTCTTTTCGACCTCGCGGATTGCCCCGCGTCCCAGCGTCAGCACGATGGCGAACAGCGCGAGCCACTCGCGCCTCACCGTGCGCCCTCCAATCGCGCCAACTCGCTGCGGATGTCTTGGTTCGTCGGGAAGTTCTCTTGCATCAGGCGCAGCAGTTCAATGGCGCGGTAGCGTTGCCCTGCCATCTCTAAGTAGCGGGCGAGTTTCAGCCCCGTGGAGATGTCGTCGGGCGCGGCGCGGTAGAGTGCCTGCAACGCGAGGATGGTCTCCACCGTTGAGCCGTACTGCTCGGCGTGCATGACCCAGTTGCGCAGCAGGCTGATATCGTTGGGGTTGAGCCGCGCGAGTTGCGCGTAGACACTCAGCATCTGCTGGTGGCGTCCGAGCGCGCTGAGCAGCCCCAGCTGCAGGTTCAGCAGCGCAGTGTCGTCGGGTTTCGTGCGCAGGCGTCGGCTCACCAGCGCGAGCGCGTCTTCCACCTTACCCTCGCGCCGTAGTAGAGCAACATACGCCTTCAGCGGCTCCTCGCCTGGCGTGTCCCGTTCCGCGAGCGTCTGGAGCAGGGCGCGATACGCCTCCGTGCGTCCCAGTTCGGTTGCCAGCTGCTCCAGCGGTGGGTAGAGGCTGAGGTCATCGGGGTTCGTGCGCAGCGCGGTCGTGAGCGTCTCCCATGCGGTCTCCTTGCGCCCCTGCTGGATATGGAGCTGCGCGATGTGATACAGCGTCCATGTGTCGTTTGGCTCCAGTTGGCGGGCGCGTTCGTAGGCGCGGAGCGCGTCGTCGGGTCGCTTGAGCGTCTCATACACGATGCCCAACAGCCGATGGAGTTGGGCGTTGTTCGGCTCGCGCTGCAGCATCTGTTGGAACAGCGCAACCGCCTCCTCGCCCTTGCCCGCCTGAATCATCTCGCTCGCCAGAACCGGTAGGAAGCGCGTGCCGTGGCGCTGCGCCATGTCTTTGAGGTACGCCAGCAGGTCGTCGGTGCGATTCGCTTGACGGTAGAGGTCGAGCAGGGCAGAAAACGCGAGCGGGTTGGGCGTCTCGGCGGCGAGGGTAAGCCGTCGGTAGATCTCGATGGCGGCTTCAGGCTGCTCCAGTCTGCGGTGCATCGCCGCCGCGCCGAGCAGGGCAATCTCGTTGTCGGGGCTTTGCTCCAGCACGCGCTGGTAAAGTGCCAGCGCCTCGGCGTAGTTGCTGCGCTTCTCGGCGAGGCGCGCCTTACCCAGCAGCGCGAACACTTCGTTGGGCGACTGGGCAAGCAACTGGTCATACAGCGCGGCGGCTTCGTCTTCGCGCCCCTGACGCGACAAAAACTGCGCATACTCGCGCACGAACTCGGTCTGTTGCGGGAACTTCTGTAGGAGCTGCTTGTATTCCTCTTCTGCGGCGCGCGGGTTGCGGTTGCGCTCGTAGATGCGGGCGATGTGCAGCAGCGGGCGCGGGTCGTCGGGCAGGTTAGTCGCCCAGTTGCGCAGGAACGGCAGGATCTCGGTCTCCTGCTCCTGTGCCAGAAGCACTTGATACTGCCCTTCGTAGGCGCGCGCGTGTTTGGGCATCAGTTTCAGCACCTGTGCGAACTGCTCACGCGCCTTGCCGTACTGCTTCAGGTTCAGGTTGCAGTGCGCAATTTCGGTCAGAATCTCCAGGTAGAGTGGCTCGCTGGGCGAGAGCAGTTGTAGCGCCGCGCCGAGATGCACGAGGGCTTCCGCGTAGCGTTCCTTGCGCATCAGGATTAGCCCTGCGCCGATGTGCGCGTCGGGGTTGCGCGGGTAGCGTTTCGCGAGGTACTGAAAGTCCGCCAGCGCAGCGTCTAAGTTCTCGCCCTTCTGATAGAGGTAGGCGCGTTTGAGGCGGGTGGGCAGGTCATCGGGTTCGCGTTTGAGCGCCTCGCTGTAGGCGCGGATGGCATGCTCAGGCAGCCCGCGCGCCTCGTAGGTCATCCCCAGCGACTTCCAGCCAGTGGTGTAGTCGGGCTTGAGTTCGGTCGTGCGCTTGAAGTGCCGCTCCGCCACATCGTACCGTTGGAGTTGGTACGCCGCGATGCCAAGGTTGTAGTGGATGCGGAAGTCGTTCGGGCGCGTCTTGAGGGCTTGCTGGAACTTCTGCAGCGCGACGCCCCATTCGCCCTGCAGCGAGGCGAGCGCGCCCTCCAGTATGGGCAGCTCAGGCTCGCTGGGAAAACGGTCGCGCAGCATGCGGATGTAGCCCTGCGCGTCGTCCAGACGGTTGATGTCCAGGCATAGGCGCGCGAGTTCGACCAGCGGTTTGGGGTCTTTGGGGTTCAGCGTCGCCGCGCGGCGCAGGTGCGTCAGCGCCTTGTCGTTCTGGTTCAGCAGGCGGTAGACCAGCCCAAGGCTCAGGTGCGCGGGCGCGAAGTTCGGCTGTTTTTGCACGATGTCGCGAAAGAGCGGTTCCGCCTCGCGCAGTTTGCCTTGCGCCGCCAAGCGTGTCGCCCGTTCGAATCGTTGCTGGAGGTCTTTCGGCAGTGTCGCCTGCGCCCAACCGAGCGCAATCAGCAGCCCCAATCCAAGCAATAGCCCTGCGCGCACTCGCATCATGCGGGGGAGTATACCCATTCCAGCGCGGGATGCGTCGCTTCAGGGCTTGCGAACGGCTGCCAGTAGCATGAGCACGAAGGCAATCGCGCTGAGAATCATCGTGATGCCGCCTGGCATCCACTTGCCTGTGGTGAAGAAGCGGTAGGCGAAGAAGATGCCCAGCGCCAGCGCGACCGCCGCGCTCAACCCAAAGCCCGCTGCAGGGTTCTTGAAGCTTATCGCCAGCCCCACCAGCAACAGCACTGCCGCAATCAGCCCGTTCACCAGCGAAACCACGCTCTGGGCGGAGACATACCCCGTCACGCCGCCCGCTGCGATAATAATCGCGTACAGCAACAGCGCAATCTGGAAGGCGTTCATAACATGGGAGAGTGTACCCTACAGCAACTCGTTGAACTCCTCGACGCTCAGCCCTGCTTGTTTCAAGATGTGCGAAAGCGTCGATCGCTTCACAGGGCGATGTGCAGGTACTGTCAACAAGCGACGCCCTCTTCTGTATGCTTTTCCAAGCGTATATGACTCCCCCGTTGGCGAGTCACTGTCCAGCCTGCTCGCTCCAGCGCTTTCACGATTTCCGTGTAGGGCAGGCTGGGGACTTTGCTCATACCGCAACCTCGTACACCAGTTGCCCTTCGGTTGGGGACGGTTCTTCAGCTGGCTCCAGATAAACCTCGATGGCTTCTCGAATGTTCTGCAGGGCTTCCTCTATAGTATCGCCTTCGCTAACGCAACCCGGCAGGGGGGGCACATAGACCGTATACCCGCCTTCCTCGCTCGGTTCCAGAACCACTTTGAAAGTCATTTTCCACCACCTTCCAAATTGTACCACACGACCATAACAACGCTCTTTGCGCACAGGCGGTTGTTCACATCTCTGCGAACACCTGCCGCAGGGTCTCTATCGCCTCGTCGACATCGGCGGGGGTGATGATTAGCGGCGGTACGATGCGCAGAATCGTCTCGCCGACGGCGTTGAGGATTAGGCGTCGCTCCAGTGCCTTTTGGACGACGGTGCGGGCGATGGGCAGGCTGAGTTCCGCGCCGACCATCAGCCCGCGCCCGCGCACTTCGCGAATGGGCGCGCCTTCGGCTTGCAACGCCCGCAGTTGCGCCTGTAGGTAGTCGCCGACACGCTGGGCGTTCTCCAGCAGCCCCTCCTCCTCAATGATTTCGATGACTGCCAGCGCCGCGCTACACGCCAGCGGGTTGCCCCCGTAGGTCGTGCCGTGTTCGCCGGGCTGCAGCACTTCAGTGGCGACGCCGCGCAGCAGGCACGCGCCAATCGGGAAGCCGCCGCCCAGCCCCTTCGCCGTCGCCACAATATCGGGCATTACCCCCGCGTGTTGGTAGGCATACCAGCGTCCCGTGCGCCCGAAGCCC
>Ga0209143_1000534_pt1 | contig 18638 bp, 19 predicted proteins | sample FaiFalFF_MnMetaG_3_FD_184739 | JGI IMG/M metagenome (GOLD analysis project Ga0209143, IMG submission 184739) | Freshwater microbial communities from Yellowstone National Park, Wyoming, USA - Fairy Falls B (FF_Mn_B) MetaG (SPAdes) (version 3) | ecosystem: Environmental > Aquatic > Freshwater >...
GCGGCCAGGCCAGCGGCCAGGACATCGCCCAGGGCCGCGATCCACCGACGTTCCCGGAGATTCAATGCCCAGGCCCCAGTGCTGACCGTCGCCGTATCCACGATATCCGCCTCCGGTTCAGCCACTCGAACAGGTGGGCTTCGTAGTCATAGCCCTAATAATACCAGAGATCCAGAGACGTTAAACAAGTACTGCAACCTCTCCGTCATCCGCCATCCGACCTCCGTCTTCCGTCCTTCGCCTTCATGCCCGTCCCCGCAAGGTGAGGGTGTCACCACGGTTTTCAGAAGGATCATCAGATCCAGCCAGGGCGACCAGTGCTTGATGTAGTAGAGGTCGTATTGCAATTTGACCAGGACATCTTCCTTGGAGGAGAGGCGTAGCCGTATTTCACCAGGGCCCAGCCGGCCATGCCGGGCTTGACGGCATGGCGAACCCGGTAGAAGGGGATCTCCCTGGCCAGCTCCTCCACGAACTCCGGCCGCTCCGGCCGCGGGCCCACGGCGCTCATTTCCCCTTTGAGGATGTTCAGAAATTGGGGGAATTCATCGATGTGGGTCTTGCGCAGGAGGCGGCCCACCCGGGTGACCCGGGGGTCGTTCTCCCGGGCCCAGACCGCCCGCCCCTTCTCCGCATCGGGCACCATGGAACGGAATTTGTAGACCTTGAAGACGCGCCCCCCTTCCCCGACCCGCTCCTGGGTGTAGAAGATCGGGCCCGGGGAGTCCAGGTAGATGGCCAGGGCGATGAGGGGGAAGAAGGGGGCCATCAGGAGGAGGCCCAGGGAGGCCAGGACGATGTCCATGGCCCGCTTGATCATCCGGTTGAACGTCCGGGTGAGGGGATGGCGGATGGGCATGGCCACATACCAGTTGCTGCCCACGTGCTCCACCGGCACCCGGCCGGTCAGTTGCTCGTAGAGGACGGGCATCGGGACGATCTCCACCCCCAGCTCCAGGCAATCCATCAGGATCTGCAACAGCTCGCCGTTCAACTCATGGGTGATGGCCAGGATGAGGGTGTCCACCCGATGCTGGCGGATCAGCTCCGGGAGGGCGTAGCGGTTGCCGAGCACGAAAACGGAAAATGGAGAACGGAAGTCGGAAGCCGGATTTTCCCCCTCCTCCGTCCAAGCTCCCCTTCCGTCTTCCCCTTTCCGATTTCCACCTTCCTCCCTTGCTTTTCCGGGTCATCGTCCACGAAGCCCACCACCTGGTACGTCCCGTCCCCATACTCGGCCAGGGCCTCGGCGATGGCGCGGCTGGCCCAGCCGGCGCCGATGAGGAGGGCGCGCCGGCGGAGCGCGGGCTGGGTCAGGACCGCCCGGTAGAGCCCCCGGCCGGCCAGGAGCGCCCCCATTGTGACGAGGGGAAAGGCCAGCAGAGAGGAGCGAGAGGTGGGCAAGGGAGGGGTCACGTAAGGGATGAGAAGGTAAACCCCCACGGTGATCAGGCCGGCCTGGAGGCCAGCCCGCGCGGAGGACGAGAACCGCCCGACCACGCGGGGGTCGTAGGCGTCAAAGGTGTGGGCGATGAGCAGCCAGAGCAGGCTCAGGAGAAGGAACCAGAGGGGATGCTGGAGCACCAGGCCTCCATCCAGCCCGTATCCGGGCCGCAGGGCCAGCGCCAGGAGCAGCGCGCCGTTCACGGCCAGCAGGTCCAACGCCATCAGGACCAGCCGCCGCTCGGGGAAGGGAAGGGGGAAAAGGGTGCGCTGGAGAGCAGTGGCTTGTTGTTCGGCCTGGGATTTCACCGGTTCTTACCTCCCGTTGCTCTGTCGAAAACCCCTTAGGATGATAGAATTGGAGGAGCTCGGATGGGGTCCCGGAAGGGAGGAGTCGCCATGAAACCGTCGCAACTGCTGAAGTTTGCCCAGCTGGCTTTGCAAGTCGCCCGTCAGCACTTGCCCCCCTATGGGTCCAAGTACTCTCCCAAGAAGTTCACCCAGCCGTCGTTGTTGGCGTGTCTGTTGGTGAAGGAGTATTTGCGAATGGACTATCGGGGACTGGAGGACCTGTTGGCCAGCTCCGCCGAGCTGAGGGCCGCTTTGGGCCTGGAGTCGGTGCCGGACCATTCGACGTTCCACTGGTTCATGCGGCATCGGGTAACCCCCACGTTGCGGAAGGCGGCCCTGGCGACGACCCTGCGACTGTTCCGGAGGCGTTCCCGGCGGGGGGAGACGGTAGCCGTGGATGCCACGGGCTTTTCCCGGCGTCCGGCCAGCCACTACTCCGTGAGGCGCATGGGGCGTCGTCAGCGGGCGAGGCGGTTCCTGATGTTGTCGATGGTCGTGTGGGTCCGGCCCCAGGTCATCTGTGCCCAGGGGGTTCGGGCCGGCCCCGGGAGCCAGTCTCGGTTGCTTCCGCCGTTGGTCCAGGAGACGGTGCGTCATGGAGCCGTCCGGCGTCTGTTGGCCGATGCCGATTACGATTCCGAGCCGACTCATCGATGGCTTCGGGAGGAGCAGGGTATCGAGAGCATCATCCCGGCCACGGGGTGCCGTCCCGGACGGGCCCGGACCCCCTACCGGCGTCGTCGGCCCCGCTACTTCCCCCGCCGGAAATACGGTCGACGGTGGATCGCCGAGACGGTCGCTTCGGTCCTCCAGCGGAAATTTGGAGAGGCCCTGACGACCCGCCGGAAGCAGGCTCTCCTGCGGGGTTTGGTCTACAACCTTCGGCGGGCCGTTGCGGTAGCGGGGATTTTTTTGCGTCTTTGGGTTCATCGGCTCCTCCCCGTGGGTCGACGGCCGTTAGAAATGCTTACGGCATCCCCACTCCCATGAGGTTTTCGACGGAGCAACCTCCCATTTCTCCGCTCAATCGCCAGCCGATACACCTCCTCCAGCATCTCCACCGAGCGCTCCCAAGTGTATTTCTCCTCCACCAGCCTCCGGGCATTACGGGCCAGGCGACGCCGCAGTGCCGGATCTCTAAGCAGCCGCACTACCTGGTCAGCCAAGCTATCAGTATCCTCCGCCACCAACAGGTGCTCACCGTCCACAGCCTCAATCCCACCCAGAGCGTAACGTGTGGCGACCACTGGCGCACCACTGGCCATAGCCTCCAATACCTTAAACTGCATCCCTGAACCAGCCTGCATTGGGGCCACGGCTACAGTAGCCCGGGCCAGGTAATCCTGAATGCGGGGGACGTAGCCGGTGACTTCGACACCTGGAAACCGGGCCAACCGCCGCACCCGGCGAGGCGGATCGGCGCCGACGATAAGGAAGCGGGCGTCAGGTTTCTGCTGCAGGATTAGCGGGAAAACCTGAGTGGCGAAATAGACGGCGGCTTCGGCGTTAGGAAAATAACCCATACGACCGGTAAATAGAATGATATTATCCTCCCGCTCATTTTCAGTATACGGAAAGTCCTCAATGTTAACGCCGTTAGGGATAACATGCAAAGTTTCACTGGCCCCGATGGCCTCTTTGTCTAAGGATGAAGAGATGATTTGCTGGTCGAAAGAAGATACCAATTCTTGTTCGTAGCGAGCCATCCGCCGGGTTTCCAAGTGGAAAATCCATTTCATAGGCCATCGCTCTCGCGTGGCTCGGCGATTCATATTCAGGGAGAGGGCATCAATAAAATCTATTACTTTTGGCACACCGCTCAATCCATCTGCAACCGGGGCCATCCGGGCCAATTGGACGTGAATCAAGTCAAAATGCTCTTCTCGTACCAGATTCTGAACACATTTCTGTATGATCGGTGGGCAAAAGTAGAGCGTTTGCAGCGGCAACTCAGAAAAAGGAAAGCAAATAAGGTGGGCAATGGCTTGCCACTGAGAGACGCGCACCGGCACCCATCGCTCACACAATTGAGTGACTATCTGTTGAACCCGGCTATCAATAGGCCCAGGCACCGGCGCCACTAAAGTAATGCTATGCTGCCGACTCAGAAGCCGTAGGAAATGATAAGCCCGTACCCGATCACCTTGGATAGGAGGATAGGGAAAACGGGAAGCAATAAATAAAATTTTCATGTTTGCATCACTCTTTCGTAAACCGTCAGTAGTTCCCTGGCTGCCTTTTCCCAAGAAAACTTCTTTACCTGTTCAAAACCTCGGACAATCAATTCCAGACGCAATGCTTGATCAGTTATTACCTGTTCAATGGCAAGAGCCAAAGCTTCAATGTCTTTTGGTTCTATTAATAAAGCGGCTTCCCCCGCAATTTCGGGAATGGAACCGGCGGTCGAGGCTACAACGGGAGTTCCACAAGCCATCGCTTCCAAAACTGGCAAACCGAAGCCTTCATAAAGGGAAGGATACAAGAACACTTCGGCCCCGTTATAGAGAGCCACCAAATCTTCTTCCGGCACAAAACCGGTAAAAACGACCTGTTCTGCTATCTCCATTTCCATAGCAATACGGCTAAAAAGCCTCTGACCACTTTTAGGCAAGCCGACAATCACCAATTGATGATCGCTCTTTGATTGCTGTTTAAATTTTTTGAAAGACTGTAAAACCCGAGCAATATTCTTGCGAGGGTCAAGCCCTCCTAAGGTTAGAATAAACCGACCCTGAATCCCGTAGCGCTGCTTGACCTGCTCAATTTTCTCTTTATTTGGTAATGGCCGAAATGTGGGACTTGGAGCTTCGTACACGACAGACACGCGTTCAGAAGGAACTTGTAAAATGTTAAGGATATCTTGCCGTGAACGATATGAAACCGTTATAATCGCATCGGCTCGTTTGGCAATTCGTGGCACTATCCAGCGCCGATAGATTCGTCCCAGACGCTGATAAGGTGAGGGAGAAGCTGGCAGTGCCTCATAGGGTAGCAAATACATTACATCATGAATAGTCAACACCATTTTAATTTGCTGGGGTAAAAATAATGGTCCGGTGTTAGCTGGACAATGCAAAATATCTACGCTATCACGTATAGCCACAAATGGCAAACCCATCTGCTCCCACAAAGGATAAATAGGGCAAGCGAATGAGCGAAGGATAAAGTTCTGCGGGAGTGACAAATCTAAATTTTTAGGTTTTGCGGCCATGTAAAGCAAATATTGATTCTTTCTATCCAGAAAAGCCAGACGAGAAAGAACATGATAAACAAAGTTGCCTATCCCACGGCGGTAGGAAAGAAAATAAGCATCAAAACCAATTTTTATAGGATAATTTTTGTAATTTTTATAGATAACCATTCTGATAAATAATCCTCAATGTAAGGCAATCGAACAATTCGAAGGTTCGCTAGAAGCCATGCACCCAATTTATTGGGTCGCAAGAAAATTAGAGGTGGCAACCACATAAATGATCCCAAAAAACTGGAATCTCCACTTGCTTCAATCCTCCAGGTACCTCCCAAGATTCGAGATAGCTGTGCGATCTCTGTCCGAGAATAGGGAATTTCAAGAGCCCATTTCCATAATCCAGTTAACTCCAAAATGAACTTTCCCAAGCGATAAGGAATACACCAGGCATTTGGTACATGCACTAAAACGACCCCTTCTGGTTTGCATATCCTCAGCATTTCTGCGAATGATCGTCTTCTCCAAGCTCCTTCAAAATGCTCGTTAACACCGCCACTGTAAACCACATCGAATTCATTATCAGGAAAAGGCATATGCAAGATGTCTCCACGAACAAGCTTGACATTTTCTACTTCTAATCTTCTAGCATTCTCTCGCGCGGCAGCAAGCGCTAAGTCCGAAAAGTCTATAAGGTAGCAGCTCCAGATCCGGCCTCCAGAACCTTAATAGGCGATGTCCGACTCACTGAAGTGAGACTCTTCAGCAGGAGATACAACTGGTGGCGCCGGAAACTTGCCTCTACCTCTGAGACGGCCTTCTCAGTATCTCCGCCATTGAGCATTCCATATTTTTTGTTTATCTCTGTTCATATTAATCGAGCGGCCCATCTTCCGCCTCCAATTATGGGTGTACTCTTCCGCGTCGGCCTATTGTGGAGTTTCATAAAGCATGTAACGATACATCACATCTCTACATCCTGTCAATATAATACGATAGAGAATTACTAAACAAAGGTCTGCAAGACCAAAGAATAAAACATTGCGAAAAGTCCCTCGAATCAAAGTTAAGATATGAGGAGCCAATATGCCGTAAATTAGTTTGTCTCTGCGCTCTGAAATGAGTTTATAATGCATCCAGCGGGGGAGAAAAGCTAGTAGGAGCGCAAACATTCCAACCCCTGGGAATCCAAAATGAGCAAACGCATTCTCATAGCCTGGCGCAACGACTGAGCCATGATAGGGATAAATCGCCTCCAAGGTATTAACAATATCGCCAAAAGCTGCCTGCCGTAATGCATAGGGAATCAACTGGGTGAAAAGGCTAAGGTTATACAAGCCAAAATCATGCGCCATACCCCCTTGTTCAATGTAAGCGGTGATAATCCCAGCAAATCCCGAAAATCCCTCTACATTAAGGCGATAGAAGAAAGCAATGAAGTTGAAGCCCTCGCCAGACATGCCCTCACGGAAATAGCGCAAGATGTTTTCTAGTGTATAAGTAGTATAGAAGTTAGTATAATGCCTAAGCGAACCATACCCCAGGATAACAGCAGTGGCTAATCCGCCAAAAATCAGGAATTGCTTCAGTGATATCTCGCGTATGCAATAATGGTATAACACCAGATACTGCACGATCATATAGATCGTGAGAAACCTTGAGTTGAGCATCACAATCAGCATGGATATCCCCATCAAAGCCCAATCGAGGATGATGGGCGAACGCTTTGTGGCTATCTTGTGTAGCAGTGGCATCTTCCCCAACTGTATCATGGTCAGTAGGAGGGTTTGCCCACCAACCATTCTTCCCGGAGCACTCAGAACGCTACGTAATCCGCCCAAGAGATGGAAAAGCAAGGCTGCTGAGGTTAAGACCAGCAGCCCAACGACCATATAGGCAAGTGAGAACTCACGAAGCGCATGGCCAACATTCGTCTTATGGAGAACCGGGGCCCTCTTTACAGGCAGGGTCAAATACACGGTGAAGGAGATAACCACAGAGATAAAAACCAGAAGATTGGCAAGCTTGAAACCTTCACGTGTAATGATATTATTAAGGTAGGCTACCCAGTCAGAAGTCTCCAGGTCTCCTGCGATGTACCAAGCCTGAAATTGGACCAGGACGAGCGATGTACCAAACAAGAGTATGGCAATAAGGTTTTTGCCCTGCCGCCTATGCATCTCAAGGAAGATGATCAGTGCAAGCAGAAAAACTTGAAAACCTATCAATATACGATCCCAATACATAATTTACAAACCCTTTATCGAAAGACGACGCCCCAATCGCCGATGACGATAGTCATTCCAGCCCTCAAGAGTTGCCTGGATCAAGTCTAGGCGCCCCTGTACAATCCACTCTATGAATTTGAGAGGTCTAGTGAGGGCGAAGAAAATTTTAGCCGTTAATCTCTGTATAGGAGGCAGATTTTCTTCTATAAACAGTAGGCGATTTCGTGTAGCATAGTACCAACGGTCATACGATTCAGTCCCGATTGTGCGTCCTATCTTGTGCCATATGCGCGCATCCATATTCACTTTGATCTTCCAGCCAGCTTTCCGTACGCGGTATGAAAACTCCAAATCCTCGTTCTGGAAAAAATATCGTTCATCAAATAGACCCACTTGTTCAACTACCTCTCTCTTGATCAACATCGCGCAGCCCATTAGCATATCCACGTCCCAGACTCCAGAGAGCATATTGTCTAGCTGGTTCACTCCAATGTGAGGGGCTCGAGCCAACCAGGGATCAAACTTTGCGCCCCCAAACCATACTACATCCGGCTCATTATAATAAAGGATTTTACCGCCTACTAATCCAATTCGGCTGTCGCTCTGGGCCGTATCCACCATCCTTCTTAGGGAATCCGGCGACACCTTGGTGTCATTACTGAGGATCATGATATAATCAGCACCTTGCTTCAATGCATAACGGATGCCGGCGTTATTACCACCAGCAATCCCCAGATTTTCCCGATTCTCTACCACATGCAAGCGAACATCCGCACCGAACCTTTCTCTTATTGCAATCACCGAGCCATCGGTGGAACCATTGTCAACGAAAACGACCTGAAAGTTGCAATAATCAACTTGGAGTACCGATTCAATGCACTCCAGCGAACAAAGCTTGTCATTATAATTTAGAACGATCACATACACCAAAGGTTTGGCTTCCATGCTTGTCATCTCCACTGGCCAGCAATTACCCAGTTTAGCAGGCCACCAAGGCATAGGTACCAGTTACTTCCCACGAAGCGCTGCCTACACCGGGTCCAGAGCACGATCTTCAAGAAAAGAAATAAGAATTTTACTGATTGCTTTAGCAGAAATGTTTTGGGGATTACTTGCAATGACTTAAGGAAACTCTCCAAAGCCTTCCATGTCTGGCCAGACGCGTAGTAGAACCAAGCTGCGTCATGAAAAGCCCCGGCCCAAGCAACTCGTCCTAAGTAACTTTCATCTTTCTTTGGAAAGTGCTTATCTACTATTGCAAGCCGCTCTCTAGCATACTTTTCATACTCCCTCCAAGACTTGGCCCCTGCCCACTGTCTGAAATTGGCCAAAGGCGGGGGAGGAATTTTCACAAATACAAGCCCTTGAAGCCCTGCACGGAGCCAAAACTCATAATCAAAAGCAAAATGAAAGTTCATGTCTAACATCCCGATCTTATCCAAGACCTGCCTCCTAAAGAAGACCGTCTGCTGACAGAAGCAGTTACCAAAGGCAAGCTGCGTAATATTGAAAGGAGAGGGATGTAAAGTTATGAATACTTTCCCTTCATAATTCATCAAGTTGCATGATCCGAATACAAATTCAGCTTCTGGATGCTGTTGTAATGAAGCAACCGCTCTTGATACAGCACTAGCTTGAAGAGTGTCATCAGAATTCAGATAAGTAATGATTTCGCCTTTAGATAGCATCCACCCCTTATTGATTGCATCCGCCTGTCCCTTATCCGGCTCGCTCACCCAATAGGCCAGCCACGGCTCATACTTGCGGATGATGTCCACGCTGCCATCCGTCGAACCGCCGTCGATAATGATATACTCCAGATCCGGATACCCTTGCAGCAGCACCGAGCGAATGGTCTCCTCAATAAACTGACCCTGGTTATAAGAAGGAGTCACAATGCTCACCCGCGGCCAGGGACGGCCATCGGGCATCGTATCGGGAAGCGGCGGGCTTTCCTCCGTCCACGGCCACCCTATCTTGCCCGGCGGAGGCGGAGGAAGTTCTTTAAGAGTTGGACAACGCATGATACCCTCCTATCATACGTTAGCAGGCCGGAAAGCTATGATTGCGCCTTTCAATAATCCCTTGATACCACTCTATATACTCATTCACCTGCCGGTCCAGGTTAAACCGCTTTCGGGCCTCCTGGGCCGCGTTTTCGCCGAAGCGTTTCCGTAAGGCCTCGTCCGCCAGAAGCGCAACGACAGCGGCAGCCATCGCCTCCGCATCCCCTGGCGGCACCAAAAAACCGGTGACACCGTCCCCCACCTGCTCCGGAATCCCTCCCACCGCCGTGGCCACCACGGGCGTACCGCAGGCCAGGGCCTCCAGCACCACGTTGGGGAAGGTGTCGGCGCGGGCAGCGTGGACGTAAACATCGGCCGCCTGGTAGTAGCGGGCGACCACCTTCGGATCCTTCTGGTAGGGCACGAACTGCACGGTGGCCCGGCCGATATGCTCGGGCGGGGCGTCGTCCCCTAATGCCAAGAAGAGCACCGCCTGTCCACCCATCCGCTCGGCCACCCGGGCCACGGCCGCGCGCATCATCTCGAAGTCCCGCCAGAGGCTCCGCCGGATGCCGTTGGCCGCAAAGAGCAGGATCTTGGCGTCCGGAGGCAGGCCGAGGGCGGCTCGAACGGCCCTCCTGTCCGCCGCAGTGCGGAACACCGAAAGGTCGATACCGTTGGGAATCACCCGGGCCTCCTGCACGGCCGGAGTAAGGATGGATTGCTCCACCTTGCGCATCAGCCACCGCGAGGGGGTGGCCACGTAGAGCCGGCTTTGGGCGTAGATATCCCGCTTGCGCCGCCAGTTGTAGGCGGTGGCGTCACGCTTGACGGCGGGATAAATGCTCAGGTCCGGGCACTGACCGCAACCGGTTTTCCAGCGCTCGCAATCAAAGGAGTGTGCGCAGTGGCCGCTCAGGAGCCAGGCGTCGTGAAGGGTGAGCACCACAGGGACCTGCCGGCTGAGCCAGGGGAGGGCGCGCAGATCAAAATAATCTCCGTGCAGGTTGTGGCAGTGAACAATGTCTGGGCGCTCCGGGAGAAGGTCAAGGAGCCGCCACGTGCCCGGAAAATCAAAGTCCTCATGGCCCTGCAAGAGGGTCCACAACCGCCGTGGCCGGCCGATCCCCCTGGAGATCCACTGCTGCAGCCGCCCGGCTCCCTTCACCCGCCCGACGAAAGGGTTGAGCATCCGGCCCACACGCGCCCAGAACCGAGCCCAAGGCCCCCGGCAAGCGTCGTTGGGGATAACCAGCACGTGCTCATCGTCCGTTTGTTTGTATCCCACAGCCAGCCAAGCCGGGTAGCCACGCGCCCGATAAGCGCGGTGCAGGTTGTAGGCCACTTTCTCGGCCCCTCCCCTCCCGTCAGATGTGCTCACCTGCAGGATGCGAATTCGTTCTTTTTCCATAGGCTATTCCCGGAACCAGCGCGCCAACCGCCGGGCAAACTCTTCTCCCGTCCAGTTCCGCACCAAGAAGCGGGGCAATTGATACAGGTCCAACCCCCTGCCTGCGCTTACCGTGCCGGCGAAGTTGGAACAAGCGCCCTCGAAGCCGGCCTCCCGAACCAGGGCGACCGTCTCCGACGTGTAGTCCGCGGGGGAACCGTAGGGGTAGGCAAAGTGCACCACCGGACGCCCTAAAACTGCCTCCAGGGTGGCCTTACTCTCAGAGATCTCGCGGTGCTGCTCCTCCAAGGACAACGCCGAGAGGACGGGGTGACTGAGCGTATGGGAGCCCACCTCCACCAGCCCGTCCCGTGTCAGTTCCAAAAGCTCCGGCCGGGAAAGGGGGCGGTAATCCCATCGAGCCTTCCCGTCCACACCGGCCCACTCCCGCAGTCCGTCTAGCACCCGGCGACGCTCTGCATCCGGCAGGGGGCGCATCAGGCGGCACAGCTCCCGGTAGGCCCGATGGCGGGGTGTGGGATCTCCCCTCATCAGCACGCGCCAGCCCCGATGGCGTTCGAACTCCGCGGTCGTATACTCCGCCGCGTCCCCCAGGTCCCACTCGTAGACCCCGCCGTCAAGGTCCATGCGCAGGGTCCGCGGCACCCGCCCCGGATGGAGCAGTAGCCGTTCTACCTCGTCCCACCAGAACTCCAGCTCCTGCCCCACGTATCCGGCGGCGACGAAGACCGTGGCCGGGACCCCGCAGCGCTCCAGGATGGGACGGGCGTTCCAGAGGTTATCCGCATACCCGTCGTCGAAGGTCACGACCACGGCCCGTTTGGGGACGGTGCCCTCCAGAATCCCCCGTCGCAGCTCCTCCAGACTTAGCACCCGGTAGCGGCGCTGCAGGTGCTCCATGTGGGCGGAGAAGTTCTGAGGGGTGACGCAGAGCAGCTGGGGATCGATCAGGGCCTCGAAAACCCGATGATAGAGCAGGATCACGGCCTCCGCCTCCGAGCGCAGCGGGGCCGTGGCCCATCGCCATATTCGTCTGATACGCCCGAGCCCCCGCACCCTCACGGGGTCGCCTCCCGGGGCTTCACGGCCCGCACGGTGATGATGAGCTCGTAGTCCGGGTCGTGGTAGTCCAGCTCCTCGCGGCGGAGCTCCTCGGCGGACAGCCCGTGGAGGAAGGCCACCGCCGCCAGCACGTTCCCGTATGCCCTTACCGTCACGTTCCCCGGCGGGAAGACCTCCTCGAAGAGCCTGCGGGCCGACAAGGTCGTGAACCGCCAGTAATCGCCCCAGCGGTCCATGTCGTACCGGCTGATCTGGCTGATGCCAGGGAAGGTCGCCAGGAGCACCCCGCCGGGCTTGAGGATACGGTAAAGATGCCGGATGGCCGCCCTCACGTCGTAGATGAACTGCAACGTCTGCGTAAAAATGATGCAATCGAAGGTGTCCGACGGGATAGAGTCTGCGCAAGTCAGGTCTGCCACGATGGTGGCTTTAGGGTTCCCCTCCTGCACGTGGAGCACGTCGGAGCGGGCCACTCGATCGCCGCCAAAGCGCCGGGTATACGTATCGTCCCCGATTTCCAACACATGGCCCCGGATGTCTTCGGCGTGCTTTGCCAGAAAGTTTTCAATGTAGTAGCGATCAATGCATAACCCGCGGTCAAAACCGAAAACACGGCTGATGGGTTTGAGTCGGCGTAGATCGCCGAAGCGCACAGAGCCTACGGGTGGCCAGACAGTCAGCCGTTGGAACTTTGCCCGCAGCCAGTGACGGGCGGGTGCGGGTAACAGAGCTTTCAAAGCCGCCTTCACGAGCTCACTCCACTCACCGTGCATAAATGAGCAAGTAATACCTCGTGCTGGGCGTCAAGCGGAACGGCGGACGCACCGCTCCATTCGTCTCAGAATCGAAGTCATTCACTAAGTACTCAAACCCCTGCTCATGGAGCAGTTCCAGGATTTTGTGCAATGTGCGCGGCAAACCGGGCAGGTGATGGTACTCAATGACCATCTCTCGCACCTTCCGTAGGCTATCCGCACTGTCTTCCAACACCTCCCACTCCGCGCCCTCGATGTTCATTTTCAAGAAGTCCACCGGCTCGACAAGATAGTCTCGCAGACGAACGCACGGCACCTCGTAGCGGGTCCAGCCTGGCGGGATGTCCGCGGGCCGGTGCTCGGCCAGGCAACTGCCGTACTTGCCGTCAGAATAAAGGTGAGCACACCCTCTCTGGCGGCGAGGGCCGCCTGCACCAGCTGCACGTCCTTCAGGCCGTTGCGAGCCACATTCTCCTCAAGATAAGGGAAGATCGCTGGATCCGGCTCGAACCCGATAACTCTGGCCCGAGGGTAGATGTGTTTGAAGTATAGGATGGACATCCCAATGTTGCTGCCACAATCCAGGATGAGTGGGTCCGGCCGCTGGGCCTCGAAGTGATAGATACGATGGATGAAGATGTCTTTATAGAGGATGTAAAAGTTCGGCCCATCGTTGAGGCGGACAGAATAATTTAAGAAGGATACAATCGCACCCGGCTTTTGGTTCCAAACTCTTCTTCGCATCCGAGCGAGATGCCAGTGTGTCTTCCATTCGGCTGCCCCACTCACAGTATGCCACAGAACCCGCCGCACGCCAGCGGGCAAGACCTTGCGGGCAAGGGCTTTCAGCATCGGGCTAAAGGTATTTGCGGACAAGGTTGATCAGCCTCCTGGCCCACAGAAGCGAGGTAGAGATTGGTCTCTTCAAGTTAAACGGGAACACGATGAGCTCATGGCTTTCCGGATCGGCCCCTGCCTCCCTTAAGGCATTAAAGATGCTTACAAAGGCTTCATTCCACTTCCTAGCGGCAGATCTTATTGTTGCATTCTCTATGTGCTCTGCCACCGCTGTATCCCAAATCTTGGAAAGAGCCCCCTGCAGTTGCAGGTAAGGTCGAGCTACAAGACAACTCACGACATAATAGAAAGACGGAAAGTAGGTAACATGCGTTTCGCCAATGTGTTGGTGTAAAATCTCCTGACTTGACTCATAGGATTCGATAAAAACAATAGTATGTTCCTGAGATAACCGAACCTTTTTCTGCCCGGAGTGCCTAATGGATAAGCCTTTGCGAGTCATCCAATCGCTCAAATCCCAGTCAGATTTGGATAGGATCTGGATACCCTCCCACAAATAGACTTTTGCAAGATTACTCTGCTCACTTGGATGAGCGCCCAATATGCGCTGTCTCTCTTGTTCAGCCCGAAGAGCTATAATGTCCGCATATTTCTCATTCCCCATAAGGCGATAATTGCTGACAACGGACAATGCGGCGTTCTTTGAAAGCATGAGTGTTAGCCTCAGGCTCACGTTATCCTGCTGGCAAAGGTGCAGAATCAGGCTCCAGAAGTAACTATTCCACAAGATATTGCGAAAGAGGGTCACTATCTCATCTGGTTGCTCACAGCTCTCCAATATATCTGAGTTACCCCACACAGTCCGGAGATTTTCAAGTGAATGAATGTAACGTAAATATTTTACAACACCCTGTGGAACCACAGCTACATCGTGCCAAAACAGGTACCGGTGCAGGGCTGATTGTCTCACAAACTCCTGCGAATACAGTGTTATAGCCGTGTAATACCGATCTTCGCACACCACAAGCAGATCTATGTCAGATAAGCCAGGCGTCCCAATGGTTCCAAACTGTCCAATACACAAAACTCCCCTATGCCGTGAAACGCGGCTCACATACTCATCTATCACTGCATAATAAACTGACTTGTCCAAGGATTGAATGTCAACCGATAAATTGCGTGGCATAACTTCAACTGGTCTCATGCAAAACAACCTCTCTAAGTCGCTCCGCAGATTCATCCGTTAGTCTAAGAATGCAAGGAAATACTTTCTCAAACCCATTGATCCTAGTGGGTGGTATGGCTGGCAACAATTGTCGCGCCACGATCTCTGCCATATGACGTTTCTTGGGTGCAAGTATCTTCGCCACTATTCTGATAACTGGTAGATAGCCGTATGTAGGGATCTGTGCCCAATTTTCTCTTATGTGAGAGGCCCAATGGATGGCCTCACAAGCCTGTTCCGAGTAAATCTCGCGTGACCTTAAAATAGCACTCTTTTTGTCGATCATCTGTCCTAGAACCTGAAAGGTCAGCGCAGGTAGTAAGGAAATGCCGCTAATCAAATTCTTAAGGAAGTACAAGTTTATCCCATCAGACTGGGCCGTAAGGCAATCCCGTCTCACCTCCTGAATGATAGACCACAGAATTCTCCGAAACCCTCCTGGATTCGGGCGGATAAACACTTCCAATCTGTAGCGTCCGCATAAGATCCTTGCTGTGTCTAACACGATAAGAGGCATAATGCTTTCATCAAAGCATAACAGGTCGAAATCAGAATATACCCAGTGGCCATGGTGCTGGAGCGGATCGATGTCCTGAAACACGCGTGCCAGCTTCGATGTGACTTCTGCGACCTGCTTCAGTGTCCTCAAGTTCTGCCATGCGTTAGAATGCACTATTAAAAGATCATCAATGTCCGAAAAATGAGTGTAATCACCTATTGCCCTGCTTCCATGAATGTAAAGGCTAAAATATGAATCCATTCCCTTGCAATGCTTCAGCAGATTGCTTAATTTTGCTCCTGATAGGTCTTTGTTAACCTCTATAACCCTCTTTTCCAGCGGAATATCTTCAGGCACATCCATTAAAATTTCCTCCGACCGTTTAAGCAATTCCAGCAAGGCCGGAAGGTCAAGATATCGTTCTTCTGACCTCAGCAAACCTCTTTGTCGTAACAAATTCGAATCCCGTGATGATAGAAAGACCCTCCACCACTTGTAATTGCCAGTAAAGTAATGCACTACATCAGTAGGACCACTTAGCGCTGAAATTCCATTCACTAAATCTGACAGAAGACGCCGGATCAGAGCTTGAAAATCCAGCCATGCAGTACTTTCTTCGGAAAGGTGTAAATCCCCCCATTGGCACGCCTTTGCTCTGGCGAGCCATGCTTCTTCCCCAGGTCGGATAATTTCGTGATTATGAAAAACAAAATCTATCATACAATTTATCGCTTGTTGCCTGCCGAGGTAATCCAGCTCTTGATGCTCAAGCAAGTCCTTATTCCGTATTTTGCCCATGTCTTCATCTTATGCGATACTCCCAATTTTCCGATTGAAACAAACATATCCTCTAGCATCTTGTCGGCAATAGGGTCTGGGACAACAATTTTTGGATGTGTAAGAGGAAACTCTAACTTCCCTATATCGAGGTACTGCGGATTTGGCCGGCCTTTAGTCCGCGTTGCTGTCTCTCCAAACCCTATGTTCGCCACCAAGTTTACCTTAGGTCTGATGGTCAAAAAATTATTCGCGTATCTAGCCACGCCCCATAGATAATCCCACGTATCAAGCTTCCCTTGGAGGGCTGCTTGTGCACCTTCCCACCACGTATTGACAAACTCTTGATTATCAGAAATATTCGATTTTATGAGCTGCAACTCTTCCTCGGAAAGACATTTTACATCATGATATTTCTGCCATGCCCTTTTCCAGGTAGCCCAGCCCCAGATAAGCCCGTGTTTGGAAAAACAATAACTCAGTGTATTATCGTATAGTTTGAAACCGAAGTTATTACCACTTATCATACCTATTCTTGTGTCATGAGCGTATCTTACCAGCAGCTCATCGCAGAATCGAAAGAAATCCATTCCTGGCAAGCAGTCATCCTCCAAAATAATAGCTGCCTCAACTATGCTGAACACCCAATCCAGACCGCTGGAGATGCGACGCTTACAGCCCATATTGGTATCAGAGAAGTTCGTCAGGACTTCACAATCCCAATCAACTCGATCAATAACAGATCGTGCAGCAGCACATTTCTCAACATCGTCTGGATGATCTGAGCGGGGACCATCAGCTACCACCAATAGCATAGGCGGCCGTGCTTGCCGAATAGCTTCAAACACCCGCGCTGTAGTTTCAGGGCGGTTGAATATGAAAAATGCAACGGGAGTTTGCAACTGCCAATGAGGCATTTAGTTTGCTCCAAACAGGTTCTCCACCCGCGCCCGCATCTACTCTTCGTAGGGCTGCTTCTCCAGCCCCGAGTGCTGGGTGTAGAGCCAGCGCAGGAACTCAGGGTGGTCGGTGTTGAGAAAGAGGAATTTCATAAATTGCTCACCCTTTTCTCCGGTAGAGGATGTCTGAATAAGACTTGTTTGTGCTAAGTACCGCTATTGGCATATAATAATGTCCTATAATTGATTCTATACTCTGCCTGCAACGCACTTCGATGAGCATATATTCGGGTCGATGGCGGTCAAAGTCAATGCCCTTAAGAACTTGCTCCTCATAGCCTTCCACATCAAGAGACAGTAGATCAATATGTTCGATATTATGTTTATCCAATACCCAACTTAAAGTTCTGGCGGGAACCTTAACGGTGTAAACCCTTTCACCCTCCTTTAGGAATCGCACGCCAGACTGGATATGCTGTTCTTCTTGTTCACGGCTTCCCATTGCCCCTTTAACAATACTCATCAAGTTGCAGTAGATCATCTCAATGGTATCCTCCGGGTAATCAGCCGCAACCAGAGCACAGTTTTCTACAATACATCGCGGACGATTGCGACGGCACTTCTCTGCCAGTTCTGGAATCGGCTCAATAAGGAGCCCACGCCAACCCAGGTACTTTTCGAAATATAGGGTATTACTTTGGCTAATACCGTCGTTTGCGCCAGCTTCTACAAAAAAACCGCCGTGCTTTTTTATGTAGGGTTCCAGCTTCTTATCCAGTTCGTCTAAAGCGAACGATTTTCGCCCAAATCGAGACTGCATGCGCCAAATTATCCACTGCACAACCCTCTTGTAGTCTCTGTACATGATTCATTCCTCCCTAACCTCCCAATCTCCCTTAATGAGAAATGGAACATTCTCTCCAAAGCCACTTTTCCCTGTTCCAAAGAAATCCCCTTCTACTACATCAATAAAGCCAATGCCATCCCTAGGCCAGTCTGACTCCACTCCATTAACAGTAATTCTTGCACCCAAACGATAGCGGCCTGGTGCAAGGGGCAACCGATGAATACGACATCGTATCTCCCCCTTTTCTGCAGAAAGGTCAAATGTTATCCCTTGATACGAACTGTATAGCACAGAAAGCATCAGCCAAGTGGTCACCGAGTGAAAAGAGAAGCCAACGTCCACGTTTTTAGAAACTGGTACGGACATGTCTCGCCGATAATGAAAGACAAGTACAATATCAGAGCCGCTCCTCGCAGCGGGAACTATGTTACCATTGGTATCCTCCAGGTGGAATCCCGTAAGCCGCACTTCGCCAGTACCTGACCGATTGGTTTGCTGGCTCAGGTCTCCATCTATGATCGGTTCCAGTACGTTTTTCAAATAATGAGCAATTACGCTACTCGGGACGTCGTCGTCTTTGATTAGTCGGCCGCCCTCCAGGAGTAGACAACGATTACAAAGGTTCTCAATAGCAGCCATATTGTGGCTCACAAACAGCACCGTCCGCCCTTCCTTCGCCACTTCTCCCATCTTTCCTAAACACTTCTTCTGGAACGCGGCATCCCCTACCGCGAGCACTTCATCCACAAGCAAAATTTCCGGTTCCAGGTGCGCAGCTACCGCAAAGGCCAAACGCACATACATCCCACTGGAATAATACTTGATCGGTGTATCTAAAAATTTCTCAATCCCGGCGAAGGCGACAATTTCGTCAAACTTCTTGTCAATCTCTGCTTTCCTCATCCCCAGAATGATCCCACTTAGGTAAATGTTCTCCCGGCCTGTCAGCTCAGGATGGAAGCCAGTGCCCACTTCCAGAAGCGAGCCCACCCGTCCATGGATCTCGGCGTAGCCTTCTGTCGGCTCGGTGACGCGAGAGAGGATTTTCAGAAGGGTTGTCTTTCCTGCCCCGTTCCGCCCGATAATGCCCACTACCTCCCCCCGTTTAACCTCGAAGGAGACATCCTTTAGGGCCCAAACATAACTATTA
>Ga0209143_1000539_pt1 | contig 18516 bp, 24 predicted proteins | sample FaiFalFF_MnMetaG_3_FD_184739 | JGI IMG/M metagenome (GOLD analysis project Ga0209143, IMG submission 184739) | Freshwater microbial communities from Yellowstone National Park, Wyoming, USA - Fairy Falls B (FF_Mn_B) MetaG (SPAdes) (version 3) | ecosystem: Environmental > Aquatic > Freshwater >...
TAAAAGAAGAGTAGGAGATTTTGCTATTGCTGCTGTAGGTGCATCGATTTCTGTTGATGAAAATTTAAGAATTAAAAAAATAGAAATTGCACTTACATCTTTAGGACCCAAAGTACTTAAAGTTGATACATCCGAATTAATAGGAAGCATAGCTAATGAGGAAACTTTTGAAAAAGCAGGAGAATTAGCTTATAAGACAGCTAAACCTTTTAGTGATATTCGAGGACCAGCAGAATATAAAAAAGATATGGCAAAAGTGTTAACAATAAGAGCATTAAATTTATCATTAAAAAGAATATTAGGTAAGTAAAATGTCAAAGTATCATATTTCTCTGATTGTTAACGGGAAGAAAGTTGAAGCTGATGTTGAACCAAGGATGCTTCTTGTTCATTTTATAAGAGATGTTCTAGGATTAACTGGAACTCATGTTGGATGCGATACTGCAAACTGTGGTGCATGCACTGTATTACTTGATGGAAGAGCAGTTAAATCATGCAACATATTTGCTGTTCAAGCTGATGGAAGAGAATTATTAACAATTGAAGGCTTAGCAAAGAATGGGCAATTACATCCTATTCAACAGGCTTTTTGGGAAAAGCATGGATTACAATGTGGCTATTGTACTCCTGGAATGATAATGACCGCATACTGGTTTTTAAATAGGAATCCAAATCCAACAGAAGAGGAAATAAAAAATGCAATTTCAGGAAATCTATGCAGATGTACAGGTTATGTTAAAATAGTTGAAGCAATCCAATATGCAGCTGAACTTATGCGATCAAAAGAGGTGAAAAAATGAGCACGCAAAAAGTTATTCACGGAATAGGGCATACTGTAAAGAGAAAGGAAGATCCTAGGTTTATAACAGGAAATGGAAGATACTTAGATGATATTAAGTTGCCAGGAATGCTTTACCTAGCTTTTGTGAGAAGTCCATATGCACATGCAAAAATAAAGTCAATTAATGTTGAAAAAGCAAAAGACATTCCTGGAGTGGTAGCTGTAATAACTGGAAAAGATTTACAAGCTCTTAATTTGGCATGGATGCCAACATTAGCAAACGATAAGCAAATGGTTTTATCTGTAGATAAAGTTGTTTATCAATCTCAAGCGGTTGTTGCAGTTGTTGCTGAAGATCCTTATTTAGCAAAAGATGCTGCTGAAGCTGTTGAAGTTGAATATGAACCATTACCTGCAGTAGTAGATCCAAGAAAAGCTTTAGAAAAAGGAGCTCCCATAATTAGAGAAGATAAAGGAACAAATCATGTGTTGCACTGGGAAGCAGGGAATAAAGAAGAAGTTGAAAAACTTTTCAAAGAGGCAGATGTTGTAGTTAGACAGGAATTCTATTATCCAAGAATACATGTATCGTATATGGAACCATGTGGAGTGATAGCACATTATGATAGAATTACAGGAAAACTAACAGTTTATATGACTACTCAGGCACCTCATGCAGTAAGAACTGTTTTATCATTAGTAACAGGTATGCCTGAAAATAATATAAGAGTTATTTCTCCTGATATAGGCGGAGGTTTTGGAGGGAAAGTATATGTGTATCCTGAATACGTTGTTGCTATCGTTGCTTCTATAATGACTGGAAGACCTGTAAAGTATGTTTTTAGTAGATCTGAAGATATGCAAACGACAGCTTTTGCAAGAGACTTCTACATAACAGGGGAAATAGCTGCAAAGAAAGATGGCAAGGTCTTAGCATTGAGAGTTAAAGTAATAGCTGACCATGGAGCTTTTCAAGGAGATGCCAATCCTTCAAAGTTTCCATATGGATTATTCACAATAGTTACTGGCGCTTATGATTTTAAAGCAGCTTTTGTAGAAATCGATGGAGCATATACAAACAAACCACCAGGAGGAATTGCATATAGATGTTCTTTCAGAGTTACTGAAGCCGCATATACAATCGAAAGACTTATGGATATTCTGGCTCATGAGCTTAAAATGGATCCTGCTGAACTTAGATTAAAGAACTTTATTCCAAGCAATAAGTTTCCTTACAAATCTGCTTTGGGCTGGGAATATGATAGTGGAAATTACGAAGCAGCTTTAAGAAAGGCAATGGAATTGATAAATTATGAAGAATTGAGAAAAGAGCAAGAAGAAAAAAGAAAGAAGGGAGAACTAATGGGAATAGGAATAAGCAGCTTTGTAGAGATAGTAGGCGCAGGTCCATCACATATCTTTGATATACTCGGGATAAAAATGTTTGAGAGCTGCGAAATAAGAATACATCCAACTGGTGCTGTTATTGCAAGATTTGGAACAAGAGCTCAGGGTCAAGGGCATGAAACAACTTTTGCTCAAGTAATCGCAGATGAGTTAGGAATTCCAATTGAAAAAATAACTGTTGAAGAAGGAGATACAGATACATGTCCTTATGGATTAGGAACCTATGCAAGCAGAAGTACTCCAACAGCTGGAGCTGCCGCTGCTGTTGCTGCAAGAAAGGTAAAGGAGAAGGCAAGAAAAATTGCAGCTCACTTATTGGAAGTAAGGGAAGAAGATCTAGAATGGGAGAGAGGAAGATTTTATGTTAAGGGAGTCCCAAGCAAATTTAAGACTATAGAGGAAATTGCATTCGCAGCATATACCAATCCTCCTCCTGGACTAGAGCCAGGTCTTGAAGCTGTTGCATATTACAATCCACCAAACATGACATTCCCGTTTGGTAGTTATATTTGTGTTGTAGATATTGATAAACAAACAGGTATTCCAAAGGTAAGGAAATTTGTTGCAGTAGATGACTGTGGTGTTAGAATTAATCCTTTAATAGTTGAAGGCCAAATACATGGAGCATTAGCAATGGGATTTGGAACAGCTTTCCTTGAACAAATAATCTACGATGAAAACGGAAATAACTTAACTGGAAACTTCGCTGATTATACAATTCCTACAGCAGTAGAAACTCCTAAATGGATTACGGACCAAACTGTTACACCTTCGCCTCATCATCCATTAGGAGCTAAAGGAGTAGGAGAATCTGCAACTGTAGGTTCACCTGCTGCGTTTGTAAATGCTGTAGTCGATGCATTAGCCCATTTAGGAGTTAGACACATTGATATGCCATTGTATCCTTGGAAGATATATAAGATATTAAAGGAGAAAGGAGTAATCAAATAATTTATTTTTTTAATTTATTTCATTTTCTTTAAAAATTTAATTGGATTTTCTTTGAATCTTTCTAAACAAATCTCACTGCAAAATCTATATTCTATATTTTCATAGAATAACTTATATGCATCTTTACTAACAAGCATACCACAAACAGGATCAACGAAGTTTTCTTCAATTCCAATTTCTTCAATTTCTCTAATTGGTATAAAATCGCCTCCTTTCTTTATTCCTATAATCTCTGTAATTATGCTTAATGCAATTTCCTTATAATTCAAAGAACTTCCTAAGGAAATACCAGCAGGAGACCTTATTTTTGAGATCAATTCTTTACTATAACCTTTTTTTATTAAATAATTTTTCAAAGCTGAAGCTCTTCTTTTACTTGCTACAACTCCAAGATAGGAGATTTGTTTATTTAAGAAAAATTCAACAAGTTTTTGCTCAGTTATATTTGAACTACCCATACTTGTTGCAATAACAACAAAAGCATCATTTGGTATCATAACTTTATCAAGATCATCATAATTAATATTTTCATGTGCTTCTTTATTGATCTCTTTACCAATATGTATTGTATAAAAATCAAAAAGATTCGCTAATTTAATAAGAAAGTTCGCTATTGGAGTATCACCTATAACTATCAAACTTGTTTTGACATTGTAAGGCTCTAAATATACGTATATTGTTCCACTGCTTACACATGCATTGGTTACAATTTCAACTCCTTCTTCTCTTAGCTCTTCACCTATAGGTTGAATTTTTACCATTTTTGTAATTCCTTTCTTCATACATTCAATCGCTAATTCTTTTATGCTTTCTTCAATACAACCTCCGCCTATCCATCCATAAATATTTCCATCATAAGTTATCAGTGCTTTATAACCAGGTTTAGAGGAAGTCATACCTTTGGTGAAAACAACAGTAGCCATCACAAATTTCTCTTTATTTTGAATCAGTTCATAAAACTTAGATAATATATCTTCATACATATTTTAAATATAATCCATGTTAATTAAATTTTTGTCTATTTTATAATATAAAAAATAAACAAAATAGTAACCTCATGTATCTTAGCATCCTAATAAACCTAGCTGTTCCTAAGAATCAAATGAGAACGTTATCTAATCAATAGTATTCTTCTTATCACTTAAAAGATAAAAATTTTGCTAGCTATTTTTAATCATAATAAGCCTCGATCCAAGGAAAATAGAAATCATAACATAAGAATCTATTGGTGCTTATTTTAAGAAAACTACATTAACTAGATCTTTAACTTCTTTATATCTTCCCATATTACATACTTATCATCAATATCTACCATAGCTGTAAGCTCATTGAAGAAAGCTATCAGAATCTTTGGATTAGCATCTTAGCAACTTCAACTCTTTTGGTCTGACTTCCGATAAATTGAGGGGTCTTCTCTTAGCTAAACTTTCTAGTGTAATCTCTTTAAGATATAGTTTATCCTCTTCTCCCTTTCAACACCCTTTATACCATACATAGACGCATGGAATTTTAATGTCTCTAAAGTATTGGATCTCCAGTAAAGCTGTGGTTCTTGAAAAGCCATACCGATGAATTATCTGATCTTCGAAGAATCTTTCTTAATATCGAGTCTTTTGATGATTGCTGTTCCTCTAGTAGGTCTAAGAACTGTTGCTAGCAGTAAGAGAAACGTTGTCTTGCCGCACCATTGGGACCTAAAATCGTGAATATTTCTCCTTCTTTTATGCTTAAAGTAATTCCTTCTAAGGCTTTCACATTACCATAATATTTAGTTGAGCTGCATGCTTTAAATGTGCTTCCTTCATCCTTGCTTATGTAAATCATTGGTGGCTCTGTGCCAACTAGAATTGTCTTACAATCGCTGGGATGAATAATTACATCCCATACCCAAAGATCTTTGAAGCCTAAGCTTTCCCAGTTCTTCCCAGCATCTTTGGTATAGTGAAGACCCCAGCCACCTAGACAACAGCCTACGTAAGCTATTTCAGGATTATTTGGGTGTATAGCTATTCCCCTAACAGCATTTTTCTCTATCCCTCTTCCAACTAAGCTAAGTCTATCTCCTTCCATGTAGAATACATAAACACCATCTTTTGTACCTACATATAGCAAACAAGGACTAATGTTGGGTCTTTCATGCATATATTTTTCCTAGCTTAACCCATCTAATATTTTTTTACAAAATATTTTGTAATAACAAAATATTTTTAAATTTATGTTTTGAATGAGTAAGTTAAGATTTTAACTGTCTCGTTTAGTTTTGTAAATAGGACTAAGTAATGTCTGCTACTATTGAAGAGATAATAATGCTCAGGTCTGAGTATGAGCAAGACTTTTCACTCTATTCGAATTCGTTTCAATAAAAACTTTAAATAAATATATGCATTATGTATTTATGCCAAAAGTAATAACTATTTCAGATGAAGTATATGAAAAGCTTTCTAAATTGAAAAAAGGAAGATCTTTTAGCAAAACAATAGATGAACTAATTGAATTTTATGAAGCAAATAAGAAAGGCAACAAAGAAATTTTGCGAGAAATGTTTGGAACTATATCAGAGGAAGAAGCCAATGAGTTAGAAAAAGAAATAATTAAATTTAGAAAAAGTTTTAGTTACTTTTGATAAAGATTTTTATGATATAAGTAAGATAGCAGATTTAAAAGTAATAATTCTTTAAATTTTTACAATATCGTTTTTGATAAATTTTTTATACCAATTCTTATATTCAAAAGGCTTAACTAAATGAATTTGAAAAACTCCTGCTTCAAAGTCTTCTAAAATCTTTGCCTTAATCTTAGCTTGTTCAATAACATTATCTGGGACTTTTTCAGAAACGATCATGATATCTATATCGCTCATAGGGTTATAATCTCCTCTAACAACTGAACCGAAAACATAAACTTCTGCATCCTTTAACAATTCTTTCGCTCTTTCTTTAATTATCTTTGCATAAAACATATAGTTATCTAGATATTTCTTTCTTGATTTTGCCTCTTCCAAAATTATTTCATAAAAGCTTTTCATTTGAGATCTTCTCTAAGAAAATTATTAACTTTTCAGCAAATAAGATTAATGCTTCAGCTTCATTTTTATCATATTCTTTTCCTAAATATCTTGAGCTAAGATATGCACTTTCCAATGCTTGAAGCTCAATACTTCTTTCTCTAATGAACCTTTCTATTTCTTCTTTTTCGTAGGCTTTCCTGAGCTCTTTCATAAGTATAGTTAACAAATGTGTTTTAGGATAATCGCCTGCTTTCAAATATAATAAATATTTCAAGAATAGTTGACAAGCTTGTTCAGCATGAAAAACACTCAAGTTATAGAAACCTTCTTCTAAACTTCTTTTAGCAAATAAGAAGAATTCTTTGGCTCTTTTCTTTAAGAATTCACCATGCATCATTACTTTAATACTTTTATTCTATAATAAGTTATCTTTTAATTAACAAAAGAAAGTAAAGCGAGGTGTATCGTGTTTCTCTTATTAACCCTACTAATTTTTTTCTACTGTATTTTGGCTTTTTAATTAATAATCTTTCTTAGAAAGTCTTCATAAGATAACAAAAAAATACTATTGAACATTAACTTTTTAATTCAATGCTTTTTAATTATGTTTAAATGGTTAACGTATATATTTAGCTATTTACAGACCTTACCAATTTAATAAAATCTGATAAAGGCATGCCGCATACTTTATAGAAAAAATCAAAGTAAGGTTCAGCACCAGCAGGATAAATCACATTATCAACTGAGTAAACCTTTGAATCAAAAACAAGGTGATCATAGCTTGCAATTATCTTAGAAGGATCATATGTACTTGGACCTAAGAACATTATATATTCATTTTCCACATCTGGAGGCATTATTATACTAATGAAATGACTTGGGTTTACATTTTCTATCACTTTCGGCGCAGTTACATTCTTGAAATTGCCGCCTGAAATTCTCATTTGTTTCACAACTTCTAAGTTCCATGCTGGATAATAAACATCTATTATTTCACCAACATTTAATGAAAGGGAAGATTTGTTTATTATAACATCCAAGATTAATATTTTATAATGTAAAAGGTATTCATCAGGTAGACTGCCATACTGATAAGCTTTTTCTAGAGAAATTACTTTTGCATAAACCATTGCATTGCCATCATAAACTTTTAAGAATAAAAGAGGATTCTTGGTATACTCTGGAGCTATGGTATCTGTTACGCCAAACCCATAATTTCTAGCATCTTCTCTTGAAGCCCAGCCCATATAATTTTTATTAAAAGGCTTAACACATGCTTCTTTAGCCGGAACAGTAACTGTGATTGTGGTAGTATTAAAGATATAGATAGTTGTATAAGGAGTCGTTTGATATAAAGTAACAGCTATGGCAACTATAAGTAACAATGCTATGGATGCCAATATGATAAGTATTGGTCTGTTATCCACGTTTTTAAAACATTTACAGAAATATTTATTTTAAAACTTTTTAATGGAATTAAAACTTTTTTAAAGAGAAGAATTTTCTATATTCTTAAGTTCGCTATTTACTTTGTTATTCTCAATTTTAAAGTTTATATTAAGGTTTGAAAACTTTAAAAATATGGTTGAAAAGAAAAGAATAAGCTTTATAATAAAATCCTTTGAAACGTTGGAAGGTGCTGGTGTAAAAGTTAGAAGAGCTTTTGGAGATCCAAATTTAGCTTATCTAACAGATCCTTTCTTATTATTGGATGATTTTGGTTCTAGATATCCTCATGAATATTTAGCAGGCTTTCCATGGCATCCTCATAGAGGTTTTGAAACTGTAACTTATGTTATTAAAGGAGAGGTTCATCATGAAGATAGCACAGGCTTAAAAGGAATTATAAATTCTGGTGATATACAATGGATGACCGCTGGAAGCGGCATATTTCATTCCGAAATGCCTAAGCCAATGAAGATAAAACAAGGTAATAAGGAAATAGAGGATCCTGAACATCGAGGCCTTCAACTTTGGATAAATTTGCCTTCAAGACTTAAAATGACAACACCTCTTTATAGAAATCTAAGAAGCAAGTATGTTCCTAAAGCTATATTGGATAACGGAATAGAAGTTAAATTGATCGCTGGAGAAATTAAAAATATTCCAGGCTTAGGAACTTTAACAGGTCCTGTATCAAATGCTTCAGTATATTCCCAAGACGTTAGCTATATTGAATTCATTATACCTCCACAAACAATTCTTGAATATCCTGTTAAAAAAGGTTATACAACTTTAGCTTATGTAATTGAAGGGGAAATTTTGGGCTTAAAAGAGAATAAAGAAATAATTGTAAAAGAAAAGAATACTATACTTTTCGATAAAGAAGGAGAAAAAGTATTTCTCAGAACAGGTGAGAAGCAGGCAAGGATAATTCTTTTAACTGGAAGACCTATTGAGGAGCCTATTGCATGGTATGGACCTATTGTGATGAATACTGAAGATGAATTAATTCAGGCATTCAGAGAGTTGAGAGAAGGTAAGTTTATAAAGCATAAGGCTACTGAAATTGATGATATAACCTCTTAGAAATCAAACTAAAGTCTAACGTAATAACTTAATTTGAATATTAATCTAAGAAATATTAACTTTTGTAAACTGTTATAATTAGATTATTTGATTCTTCTTTTATTTCATATTTATATCCTAATCTATTAAGTGTTGTAGTTAGCGAGGTCTTTACAGTTTCATCTTTATCGCATATCACTTCTAAAATTGATCCTGAACTAATTTCCTTTAATTTTTTAGTTGTTAAAAAAGCGGGATATGGACAGACTGTATTTCTTACATCTAAAACTTCTTTTTTGGTTTCCATATTTAAATAAACAGAATAATTCCTCCGTTTCTCGCTGCAATAAGCGCTCTGTTTAGGAAGGCAATTGCTTCCTCTAATTTTACGCCTGGTAAAACTGTTTCCTCGTTAATACCCATTTTCTCTAGAAATTCTCTAGAAGGAGCACATGCACAAACATATGCTCCTGCTTCTATTGCATCCTTTACATACTTGCTAACTGGAGGCATTCCAGGCATTGAAATCTTATCTGCAGTATCTTTTCTAATAACATCTAATCCTCCCATTGTACAATATAAATGAGCCTTGACGCCCAAAGATATTGAAGCTAAGATTAAAGTTAAAGCAGGATATACTCTTTGAGGATCGTTTGATACTAATACTATATGTACTTCTTGTTGCTGACTCATAGGCAAAGAGTAATTAGTCCTTTATATAAGCTTTATGAATAAAAAATTCTAATTTTATTTAAAATCAATTTATGAAATGGTTCAAGTCTTTCTTTTCTTATATTGTTCTAAAAAGTTTTCCCAGGTTTCTTCATCATCAATTTCATCTTCAAGTAATTCTTCAAAGATCTCGTATGTTATTTGGTCTTTAAATCTGTATTTCTTTATTAGCTCATTGTATTTAACTATTGCACAACGTTCTGCTTTTAAAATCTCTTCTATAAAGTTTTCATAATCAGTCATATCTTTTGGCATTGATAATTGTCCACAGCCAGTGTATTTTAAAATCTCTTCCAAACTGGAAGGAGGAACATAGCCAAGCTGTATTATTCTTCGTGCTATTTTTTCTGCATGTTTAAGTTCATCCATTGATTGCTTTAAAAGTTCTTGTCTTAAAGTATCTGCATCAACACCTCTCATTGATTGAGCAAAAACCCAGTATTGGAAATGAGCAATCCATTCGTCTGCATATGTCGAGTAAAGATCTTTTATAACTTCTTCTATTGCTACTCCCTCAATTATTTCCTTTGCTTTCTTTCCCATGTATTAAATATTAACTTCATTCAATAAATAGTTATGTTGGGAATAACTTTATTTGTAACCATGTTTTAATTGCTCATTAAACAAAAATTTAAATTGAAGGATAACTATTTTAAAAGTAATGATGAGATGAGGGTCAGATGAAGTAACAGATGATTAAATGTCACCACCGCTGAACTTAATTGAACGTTTCGCAATAAAGACTTGAATGGAAAAGAATGAAGATATGGAACAATGATTTTATTGGCATAAAAACTTTGATTATATTGTTTGAGCTATTCCTCCCAGAATATTCTTACCTAACTCTAAAGTTTTTATCATCAAACTTATCCCTTAACACGGATATCATGAACAGGAATATTTGAAATGCAAGTTTATCACCAAAGTTAATTAAGGTTTAATTCTTTAAGAAGTACTCCTAACGAGATTGACTCTGGAAACTTCAAAAGATCTGCATCCTCTGTAACCAATTTTAGTCCACGTTTTTTTGCTACATATATGTATGAGGCATCGTAGAAGGTTATATTATTTTTTACAGCTATATCGAAAATTTCTAGCATTTCTTGATTAGAAGATAATTTCTTCATGTTTCTCATAATCTCTTCAAACATTTTCATAACAAGAACAGGATCCTTAATTTTTCCTCTCTTATATTCCTTCCATATAATGTTGCCTATTTCATAAATTGTAAGATCAAGTATTGCAAATTTATCGCTATGCAATAACATATTCTCTTTTATTCGGTGTATTAATGGATATAGAGCTGAAGCGTCAATTAAGAATTTTGTCAAACCAAATTATCACCTTTCAAGCCTTGTTTCCTTAACAGCTTTTACCCATTCTTCCTCCGTTAGATTTATAGAGCTAAGAGCTTCTTCTATTAGCTTTTTCATTTTCTCTTTCTTTGCTTTCCTAATTTCTTCTTCTAATGCTTTTTCAACAGTTTCCTTTATATTTATGCCAAGCTTTTTAGCTTCTTCTTTAAGTTCCTTTCTTATTCTAACGGAGATAACTTCTGTAGACATTTTCCACAATTTTATGATTACAATTTTTGTATATAAATATTTGTAAATTATTTTGTATACAAGAAAAATTGCTTTAGGCGGGATCTAATTAAAGTTTTAATCGTTAAGTAAAATATTACACAAACATTGCATTAAGTTATCATTATTAAATTAAAATTTAAATAATTAAATGAATAATATGAGAATATGACATCCTGTGATGAGGTTGAAAAATTACTTAAGAAAATTGAGGAGCATTTAAAAGATGTTCCAGAACTTCCTCCAGGTACGGTAGCACGATGGATAAGGGAAGATAGGGAGAGTCATTGATTCTTCAATTATAGTAAAAGTTGTTTCTGAAAAAGATATATAAAATGTTTCTCGAAAGACCATAAATATTAAATTTATCCAAAAGTGATTCTAATATAACATATAAGAGAAAACTTCTTCTAAAAGATATGAATGTTGAAAAAGTATTTGTGACTCTTTGATTTCTTTACAATTAAATGAAAAATATTATTTACATTGAAACAAGAGGTTTAACTTTTAATGGTAGAAGTCAGATTTTGAAATAACCTTTATAGATTTCTTCCTTTAATTCTTTAATGTCTATATCTGCTAAAACCAATCTTCGGTAATGTGTATTTAAAGAAACCAATATAGGTAATGCCAAAATTAGCAAAATAGTAGAGAAGAATAAGGTTTTATAGATTCCTAAGCTTTCATAAGCAAATCCTACCACTAAAGTACTTATCCCTGCTGCTATGGAAATAAGCAAATATGCTATTCCGTATATTCTTTTGAACTCTTCTCTTCCTATTCTTTGATAAAGTGATGTGAAGAAAAGCATGAGAAAGGAATTTGCAAATCCTGCTAAAGCGTTGCACATCATGAATATCAATAGTGAATGGCTTTCAATTATTATTGAGAGTAGCAAAAATACAGGGAACAGGCTATAAATAACAAAATTTAAAATCCAAAGCTGATTTTTAAGAATTAATTTTGGATAGGCTAAAAGCAATGCACTAGCAATTAGTGAACCTATACCAAATATTAAGAGACTAATTGATAAGCCTTGCTCTGAATTAAAAACATAGGAGTTTGCTATAGGAGGAAGCAAAATATATGCTATATTTTCGCCAAGGGCTATCATAAAGTCTGCCAATAATAGCAATATTATTAGTTTACCAAATGTATTTTCAAATCTATTTTCATATTGCATAGTTGAACCATCGAAATGAATATTAATGAATCCAATTCTATTGAAGAAGAGAAAAGATAAAGCAATTAAAGTAAGTGTTAATAAGTAAGTAGCTAAGCTGACATTTACAAGAAATATAGCATAGATAGCTCCAAGGATCATAAAGACAGAATAGGATATTTCATACATTAAATTGATAAGTTCAACTTTTTTATTATCTATAAAAATTACTAAGTTATACTTAAGTATACTATGGATCATAAATACTATTTCAAATATAACGAATAATATGAAGATAAAAACGAGATTATTGGTTGAGTTTGTAAATATTGTCAATAAAGTTACAAATATAAGAATGATATAATTTGTGTTTATTATTTTTCTAAAATAGAGTTTTATATCAATGTAGTTAAGTAATAAGAAGACTATTGTTAATGCTAAGTTTTTTATGAAAATTAAAATAGATAGCAAGAAAATGCTGTGGGTTGCTTCGTAGACGTATGTCATGAAGGATACAAATACAAGCCAGAATGAGCTAGAGATGCCGAGATCCATGACTAACACATATACCCTATTTGAGGAGAGCATAATCTCACCCCTTAGATAAAAGCAGAAGGCAAAATAATAATTGTTAGGGACTGGTATATAAATTTTTTGTATAAGTTTTAACAAAAAGTATATTATAAAATATAATAAATTTGTAAGGGTGAAATTGTATCAAATAATCTTCTGATTCTTAAATTTAAAGCTTATTGTTTTTTAATATCATTAAATCTTAAGTAAAGAAATGCAGTTGATGCTCTTCCTATTGTTGCAATTAAATATCCAACTCCTAAAGCACTTATTAAATCCATTCTTTCGCTTAAATGATCGACTAGGTATGTAGAAGAAAGGGATCCTATCATGATTGAAAGGTTATGTATAAGGTTGAATTCAGCAGAAAATTTTCCTCTGTAACCATGTGGTACCAAATCGTAGAGATATGCAGTATATGCTACATTTATTAATGCAGGAATTATTCCAGTGAATGCGTTAAGTAAGTAAATGTGAATTGGTGAAGATGCAAAGTAAAATACAATCGGATAAATTGTTAAGCCAAATTTACCTGTAAACAAGCTTAATCTTCTATTTTTATCTACCATTTTTCCTGCAATGGGCTGAAACAATAGAGTTGAGAAAGCATGAAGAGCTTGGGCTATTGCATACTCATAGGGTTGCATTTTAAGTACACGTACTTGTGTTATAGTGAATAGAGGCCATGCAAAACCCCAGAAAATTCCGAATATGAAGTTAACTATGTAATAGTCTCGAATAATTTTAAGACGTGTTAGCTCTAATTTTTGTCTTGCTATCTTTATTTCAGGAATATTTAATAGCACCATAGCTGAAACTAAAAATAAAATACCTGCCACAATAAATGCTGGAATAAAGGAATTAAATAAGTATGTAAGAGGAATCGTAATAAATATGGCAATAATGGAACCTAGCGTAGCTATAAAAGCAAAGCTTGATAAAAATCTTCCTCTATTACTTGCTTCTGAAAGCTCGCCAATTAAAGCATTCCAAGCTCCTCCATATATTCCTTGTATTGCTGCAAGTGATGTAAGTAGTAAAGCTAAAGTTAAAGGATCCTTAGCATAATATAAGCTAATGCATAGAAATGCTATTAAGCTATTTGAAAGTAGAATTAATCTTATCCTGTTGTTTTTCTTATCTACCAAGTTACCAGTAAATAATTGAGCTATTGAACTAAAGATTCCTAGTCCTTGAACATATCCAACAAAGATATTCGAGTTGCTTACAGATGCAGCTACATATCCAAAATATGGATTTGCAAAGTTATTAGCAGTTGAATTAATTAAAGCATGGGTTTTAATTTTTCTTAACATAAACTCAAAGACAAGTTTATAGTAATATTAATAACCCCTATATAAACTTTTATGGAGGCTTTAAAGGGCATTCAATATAAAAATGTTTATAAATTGGTTTTAAAATTTTAACCTTTTATGTGAATTTTTATATAGCTAAATGGAAACTTTAATTAAAGCTAAAGTTGTTGGAGGAATTGGTTCACTATTATTCTTACCATATTTGTTCCCGTTTTTCTCTTTCTATGATATGATTATAAGGACTGTTCTTATCATATTTGCAATGAAGTATATTTCAGATGCAACCAACGATAGATCGATATTTAACAATGGCTTGCTTGCAATGATACTTATAACTCTTGGGAATATCTATGCAATAATAATAATTTACGATGTAGGTTGGGCTTTTCCTGCTTATATGATGATGGAAATAATGAGGTCAGGTTTGTTTCTGAGCCTTTTTATTGTATTTGATTTCTTTCTTATTGGAGCAATTTATTTAATGAAGAGCTTTAACAGAATAGCTGAACTGCTTAACGTGAATTATTTTAGAATAGCTGCTGTTCTCTTTTTTGTAGGTTCAATGTTGACAATTGTATTGATTGGGTTTTACATAATTTTATTTGCAATAATATTTATGATATTAGCTTTCTTTTCGCTACCGAGCAAGCCAGCACAAAAAACTTCATCATTGATGCCTCCTATACCAATTTAATGATATTATTAGGCATTTACATTTATTCTTGCTAGTAAATTGCTTTTCTTTGGTTAGTTGATTTTAAAATGTTTAATCAAATTTTAGAAAGAGAAAATTAAAAAATGCAAAAAATATATCTTTGTATGATATTTAATTATTATGAGAAACTTTAGAAAATTATATGATTTGTTTTATATGAAGCATTTGCTAGTTTATAAATTTGCTAAAGAGTTAAATGAAACTGTAGATGTTATGGTATCGAATCTTATTGATTCTAAATACCATGTCAGCTATTAATTATAAACCACTTTTTTGGTTAGGCGAACTATTCTTAATAACAGGTTCAGTGTTATTAGCTGGCTACTTTGCATTGGCATTTTATACAGAATACACAGAGAAGCAACTTGTTTTTAATAGCACTGTTGAACTAAAGCCAGGAGATGTTAAAGCTTACTGTATATATTTTCCTTTGCATAATGTCATGGAGGTTTCAATCAAAGTAAATGCAGAAAGAGAAAAAGAAGCAACCTTTTGGATCATGAGCGAAGATGATTGGAAGAAGCTTAGCAGCGGTGATCCTAATGTTGATTATTCAATCTATGTTCCCAATGTTATAATTGAAACAAGCTGGCGAATGCAATCCTTTCCTCAAAGCGGTAAACAATGTTTAGTATTTGGCAATGCTTTTCCAACAAATGAAACCAAGATAGTTGAAGCTAGCATAGCAGTAAGCTATCAGAGGTATTTATATGATCGTCTTGAAATTATGATGCTAATAATTGGAATATTTACACTTCCTGCTGGAGTAGCTATCATTGTAAGTCTAAGATACGTTAAATTTGCTGAGAAATGATGTTTAAAAATAGATTCGAATATAAATAAACTTGGATCACTCTGGTTTCCAAGTTAAGGCTGAAATTGCTCCTATTAAACCAAATATGAAACCTAAGAAATAAGCTGATGATATGATCATTGATACAGCAAATATTGTAATTACGACCTCTTTGCCATAATATAATATGCCACTTAAAAAGAATAATCCAAAAAATAGAGAGGGTATGGAGAATGCGAGAACGAGAGCTCCACCAAGTGTTGTTTGTCTGCCTTTTATAAACATTGATCCCATTATTACAAAAATACCTAATACTAAACCTATTCCGGGTAGATATATTGTAGTAAATATAATTTCTTCCAAGTCTATATGATAGCCGAAATAGTAATAATAGAAACGGTATGCATCAACTAAAAACGGTAGTGCAACTAATATACTTGTGCCAACTATTATGTAAATTCCTCCTATCAAGGATAGTACAAACGCAAGTCTTGGCTCACTCTTATTCATATAAATTTATAATGCTTAAACAAAATTAAATTTTATATTCGAATTTTCTTATTTATTAATTAATTATTCTGAAAACATTAATATACGAAAAAATGATTTTTATTTTGATAATTATTTTACATGGTTGAATGCCTTTGTAAAAAATATTTTAGTATTTTCATCTTTGAATATATAAATAAAGTAGCATACTCTTCGACTAGACAAAAAGTTTATATACTAATACGGTATATGGTAATATTAAAACAAACATGGGAACACTCCGTGACGCGAAACTGTTTGGTGGAATTGGTTCAATATTAAAGCTCTTCATACCAATTGTAGGAGAAATTCTTATTATAATTGCAGCAAAACATATTTCGGAGGTTACTAAAGATGAATCGATATTTAAAAATGTATTGTATGCGATGATCTTTATTATTTTAGGAAGTATAGTTAGTGTTGCAGTACTTTATGGTAGCTTATTTGCAGCTATAATGATGTTTGGCAATTTCTTTGCAATTTTAGCCAGCATATTTTTATTTTTAATAGTAGCGTTTATCTTTTATTTACTTGGAGCAATTTTCTTAAAGAGAGGTTTTGAGAGGATAGCCGAGATATTCAATGTAGGTTATTTCAGAACAGCAGCGTTGCTTTATTTGATAGGCGCAGTGTTAATTATTGTAATTGTTGGCGGTATAGTAATATTTGTTGCGACAATTTTCATGATAATAGCCTTTTTCTCTTTGCCTGAGCAATTACCGCCACAACCTCAGCAGTTAGTTCCACCTCCACCAACTTAAAGAATTCAAATAATTAATTAAATAAATTTTTATCTAATATAATTAAAGTGAATTGATATTCTAGCCTTATTTATGATAAAAAGTTTTTAATATTATAGAATATTTAGAGGCTTAATAGTAGTCGAAAGTATTTTTTCTAAATGATGATTTTTTATCACACAAAAAATAGTTATTATTCAAATTTATCCACTTAAAACTTTTATGCTTTTAAGATAATTTAATATAATCTAATGACTTGGTTACAAAAAGCTAGATTATATGGAGGTGTCGGATCAATAATTTTATTGATTGCTCCTTTTGTAAGCGGATTTCTTGATGCGATATTTAATACATTAACTAATATAATCGGTAAAGTTGAATTTTCGGTATTGATACTATCCTCTATATTACCTGAATTTGTTTCAATTGTGGGATATATTCTTATCTTAAAGGGGGTGAAATTAATTTCAGAAGCTACTAACGAAAGAGCAATATTTAACAATGTCTTGTATGCAATAATGCTTTTCATTATAGGACCCATAGCTGTAAGTATAGGGGGTTTAGTTTTTTTATACGATTATCTGAAAGAATTTTTACAAGATCGTAATATTGATTCAAGATTAAGTCCTGAAGAAGCAATTTCATTATTATGCTCACTGTTACTTTGGTTTTTTATATTAATTGTTTTAATAGCTATTTTCTATATAGCTGGTGCAATTTTCTTAAGAAAAGGCTTTTATAGAATCGCTGAACTAGTTAAAATAGAGCATTTTAGAACTGTTGGCTTGCTTTATTTTATAGGTTCAATATTAATGGTTATATTGATTGGTGGAATAATAATATTTATCGCGAACATATTTATGATAATAGCTTTCTTTTCTATTCGTGAACGACCTCCACATATTCCACCTACTCCAGTTTAAGACGATGTTTGTTTAACTTTTAACTCTAATTAAAATTTGGATGTCATAGTAGCTATGTTGAGAAACATTCTTTCCCTAAATTTCTTATTTCTCGCTTTAATGTTAAAAGTCTTTCCTTTACAAATAATTTTAAAGGATAAGCTTTTTTCTAAAAATATTTAAGTATCGGGGGTGTTACTAAGTAATAGGGGTGTTACTTATGTTATTTGATCCTAGACCTAAAAGTCAAAGAAGCGCGTTGTTTGATAGGGATGAAGAAATTAAATAACTTAAAGAATCAGTTGCAAGACCACCTTTAACGCTCTTGTTAGGTATTAGAAGAATTGGTAAGACTTCAGTATTGAAAGTTGCATTAAATGAGCTCGAGGCTCCATATGTTTATTTGGATCTTAGAATATTGGAGGAAGAAGGTTACAGTAAAGTAGCTTTATACTTGTTAAATATTCTTGCAAGTTTTAAAGATTCCTCACACCGGTTAAATTCTATCCTAAAACCATATGCTTCAATTCCTTTAATACTTTTTAAATGCTCAATTAGTTTGTTCCATTTGAATGCTGAATTGGAAAAAGCTTCAGATAAAAGTCTATCTAATAACTTTTCAGGAAAAGAACATTCTAATTGTAGTAGATTTTTTTAAAAGTATGCTTCAAAATTCGCTCCGTATTTTACAAAAAATTATTTGTTTAGAATTTCTTCCTTAATTTGAATAAAAATTTACTTTTCTTCAAACGAAGATAATACCAACAAATTATTTTCACACATTCCGTTTATTTGAGTTTATTACCACAGTTAGAACA
>Ga0209143_1000541_pt1 | contig 18436 bp, 26 predicted proteins | sample FaiFalFF_MnMetaG_3_FD_184739 | JGI IMG/M metagenome (GOLD analysis project Ga0209143, IMG submission 184739) | Freshwater microbial communities from Yellowstone National Park, Wyoming, USA - Fairy Falls B (FF_Mn_B) MetaG (SPAdes) (version 3) | ecosystem: Environmental > Aquatic > Freshwater >...
AAGCGGAAAATCACGCGGGCGTGTATCCCATAAAGGGAATTGAAAGTTTCTAAGAATTTATGATTATTGGTTAAATGAGACAGAGTATCCCATAAAGGGAATTGAAAGCATTTTCTCACCTTTTTTAACTGTTCATTGAGCCAGATTAAGTATCCCATAAAGGGAATTGAAAGTATACTGAAGCACCTTCAATGACTAAAGTTCCAACATAGTATCCCATAAAGGGAATTGAAAGAAAATTCTAGAATTAATGAAAGAATTCTAGAATTTCAGTATCCCATAAAGGGAATTGAAAGATACAGGATAAACAAAAAGCTATTGAATGGTTGAAGTATCCCATAAAGGGAATTGAAAGTTTTAACAGGTATGTTTGCAGTATTTTTAGGAACTAAGTATCCCATAAAGGGAATTGAAAGGGATTGAAAAGCAATTCATCATGAGGAATACTTTTGTTGTATCCCATAAAGGGAATTGAAAGAAATGAATGGAATTCAATTGATAATAATACACTTATAGGTATCCCATAAAGGGAATTGAAAGATACTGGGGATATAGGATTACACTTCTTCTTAAAATCACGGTATCCCATAAAGGGAATTGAAAGTTAAGTTGCCGAATGATAACGCTACTTGTAGTTCTATATGTATCCCATAAAGGGAATTGAAAGGCTTACCATTTTATTTTGTTTGTAGTTATGATTGGGCATTTGTATCCCATAAAGGGAATTGAAAGAATGAATATTGATGAAGAAACCTGGAGACAAATTTACGTAGTATCCCATAAAGGGAATTGAAAGTAAGGGCGGCCTTAGTAAGGCAGTTGAAGAAGCAAGTATCCCATAAAGGGAATTGAAAGTCATTTACCTGCAGCTAGGATTGAAGATTGGGTAGATATAGGTATCCCATAAAGGGAATTGAAAGCTATCAGCGTCAGTTTTATCAGACATTGCACGAATAGTGTCAGAGTATCCCATAAAGGGAATTGAAAGATATATTCCTGTTTACTCATGAAACCCTTTGAATATACTTGTATCCCATAAAGGGAATTGAAAGTTTTTGTTTCAGTTATAGGAACTGTTAAAAGTATAGTTGTATCCCATAAAGGGAATTGAAAGTATTCAAGCTTGAGATTTCCTAAATTATCATTTAGTATCCCATAAAGGGAATTGAAAGAGAACAAAGAATTAAGGAAAAAGAAGAATTCTTAAAAAGTATCCCATAAAGGGAATTGAAAGTTGGAAATCACAAATTGGAATAGCAGAAATTATAAAGTATCCCATAAAGGGAATTGAAAGAATATCCCCAAATTCCAAATATATCTTCAAATTCACTATAAGTATCCCATAAAGGGAATTGAAAGTTGGAAATCACAAATTGGAATAGCAGAAATTATAAACGCCAAGTATCCCATAAAGGGAATTGAAAGATGTATCCATACGTTATGTGGAAGTATGAATATCCAGTGTATCCCATAAAGGGAATTGAAAGATTTAAATATTCATTTTCAACTTTATACTTGTATCCAATGTATCCCATAAAGGGAATTGAAAGTTTGAAAAAGCACAAAGCAGGAAAAATTAAATTAAGTAGTATCCCATAAAGGGAATTGAAAGTCAAATATAACATCTTTCTTTATTTTTCTTTTTCTAGACAGTATCCCATAAAGGGAATTGAAAGCATTTTCATATTAATGCACCAAAATTGGATATACAGTATCCCATAAAGGGAATTGAAAGATTCCAATTTTAAATATAATAACAGGTATAATTTTAATAGTGTATCCCATAAAGGGAATTGAAAGTAATTAAATAACCTAATATAAAAAAGAAGAAGAAAGAGGTATCCCATAAAGGGAATTGAAAGTATTGGATTTGATGTATATTGTTGAACAACTGATTTTGGGTATCCCATAAAGGGAATTGAAAGAAAATTTTTGTAAAACCAAGGGGGTAGATTTAAGTATGCAGTATCCCATAAAGGGAATTGAAAGACTGGAAAAATTGTAAACCCAAAAGCTGGTGAGGTTGGTATCCCATAAAGGGAATTGAAAGGCTTTACCTCAAACTCATCCACTTGGACGCAATCCGTATCCCATAAAGGGAATTGAAAGTCATCAACAAAAAACGGTTGCTCATCCATAACGTCTAGTATCCCATAAAGGGAATTGAAAGTGTATAATCATCATTTTCTTCATGATATCTTTTACGCTCTGTATCCCATAAAGGGAATTGAAAGGTCCTCAGTTAATCCGCTATCCCTTACAAAATTTAGGTATCCCATAAAGGGAATTGAAAGGTTATTAAAATATATAGTTTTTGTATGACCATACCTTAATGTATCCCATAAAGGGAATTGAAAGGTTATTAAAATATATAGTTTTTGTATGACCATACCTTAATGTATCCCATAAAGGGAATTGAAAGCATATTAACAATCACCAATTTGAGTTAAGTATAATTTTCGTATCCCATAAAGGGAATTGAAAGTTTATTTCTTTGATTTCTTCAATATCCAATTTAATTTCTGTATCCCATAAAGGGAATTGAAAGTAGTTCTATCAAATCGTTTTCAGTTAACTCTTTAACTTCTGTATCCCATAAAGGGAATTGAAAGTGTAGTTGTTTTATTCCTTCCTCCCACTTACCTTCTAAGTATCCCATAAAGGGAATTGAAAGTTTCTTGTTAAGGATTGAACTATGTATAGTGTTTTTACTTCGTATCCCATAAAGGGAATTGAAAGTTGATTTTAAATAATTTTTTACAAAATTTAATTTACTTAAGTATCCCATAAAGGGAATTGAAAGTATTAAACTTTAATTTTTTCTTTTTGATTAGAAAATAAGTATCCCATAAAGGGAATTGAAAGGTATCTAAATTCATAACAAATCCACTATAATGTTCAATAGTATCCCATAAAGGGAATTGAAAGTTACGGGTATAATAGTATTAGCTAAACGATTTAGGTATCCCATAAAGGGAATTGAAAGAATGTGAACCATCCATAAGTTTCATGTTCTTTTGTTTTAAGTATCCCATAAAGGGAATTGAAAGTGAATCTGAAGAAACTTATGGAAAATGGTATTTTCTTGTATCCCATAAAGGGAATTGAAAGATTGCTAAAACCAAGAAAAAAATTTTTAAATAAAATGATGTATCCCATAAAGGGAATTGAAAGCATTAAAAAATTGAGGCATGAGTAAATTACATGTTTTAAGTATCCCATAAAGGGAATTGAAAGGTTAATAGATTCAGGGTCTGGTAAGTTTGGATTCATTGAAGCGTATCCCATAAAGGGAATTGAAAGAAGTCTAAAGGATATTTTTTACACACACACGCACATGGTATCCCATAAAGGGAATTGAAAGGACATTTTGAATCATACCGAGTTTTTCAGTGATATTTAGGTATCCCATAAAGGGAATTGAAAGTTATATATTGCAATAAATCATAAAACATAAGAAAAAATAAGTATCCCATAAAGGGAATTGAAAGTTAAAAACGGCGTTAGGAGGACTTGTCGGAGGGCTTTTAGGGTATCCCATAAAGGGAATTGAAAGAAAGCTTGTGAGAATGCAAAACATGATAAGTGTAGATGTGTATCCCATAAAGGGAATTGAAAGTATATTTTTTGTATTTTTTTAACAATGCTTAGAATAGTATCCCATAAAGGGAATTGAAAGTAAAAAAGTAGAACCTACTAAACCTAAAACATTAACGGAGTATCCCATAAAGGGAATTGAAAGATTACAATCCAAGTTTCGGTGACCATGGTTATATACTCACGTATCCCATAAAGGGAATTGAAAGTTAGGGTCTATGAGATTCCTAAATGGCTTACTTATCATACTGTATCCCATAAAGGGAATTGAAAGTGATGTGGTTTAGCCAATTCCTCTGGAGGAAAATAACTCTCCCCAGTATCCCATAAAGGGAATTGAAAGTTTCATTTTCGTACTGCTCTTCTGCGATAATCATTTCCTCGTATCCCATAAAGGGAATTGAAAGAATTTTAACTAATTTTGGTGGTGTAGGAGCTGGTGTAGGTCCGTATCCCATAAAGGGAATTGAAAGCAATAACTATTCTTATTCCTCCGTCGTAAAAAAACTCCGTATCCCATAAAGGGAATTGAAAGTTTAATTTAGATTTCAAATACGCTCCAACATCTAAGGTATCCCATAAAGGGAATTGAAAGTAACATGTCTTCATGATATTTCTGGATTTTTCTAAAATATGTATCCCATAAAGGGAATTGAAAGTGAGACTAGAAGAAATATTTGAAAACCAAAAGTTTAGTATCCCATAAAGGGAATTGAAAGTACATTACCGCTTATTGTGAAACTCGTAGCATAATCACCAGTATCCCATAAAGGGAATTGAAAGCTTTCTTTATTTTAGCTAAGAGAATTAGGTTTAGGTTATGTATCCCATAAAGGGAATTGAAAGTGGTCATTGAATTTGATTTAGACCCTATTCCCGTAATTGTGTATCCCATAAAGGGAATTGAAAGTTAAAGTTATTGATAAGTCCAATGAGCAATATCAATTTAGGTATCCCATAAAGGGAATTGAAAGAGCGGTTAGTAATCCCGCTTTCCTAAGCTTTTCTCTTGCGTATCCCATAAAGGGAATTGAAAGAACAAAAGATTGATTTAATAATTAAATGGCTTAAAGAAATGTATCCCATAAAGGGAATTGAAAGTTGTAATCTTTTGCATTCTTCATTTGGTTATGAACATAACTGTATCCCATAAAGGGAATTGAAAGTCTTTTATACTAACACCTTCCCAAAGAGTCTTACCAGGTATCCCATAAAGGGAATTGAAAGGGTGGAATGAATGTTGAAATACACATTATAAAGAAGATGGGTATCCCATAAAGGGAATTGAAAGTAAACATACAAATATAAATTTGTTATCAAGAAATTACAATAGTATCCCATAAAGGGAATTGAAAGATTTGATCTAAATTTACAATTCCGAATGTTTGGAATAGTTGTATCCCATAAAGGGAATTGAAAGTTTTAGAAGTATGAGCGAAGGTATTAAATTAAAGTGTCCAAGTATCCCATAAAGGGAATTGAAAGCTTTACACCAACAAATATGGTTACTGGACAATTGGTAAGTTGGTATCCCATAAAGGGAATTGAAAGTGAAAAATTGGCCCGGCGCCGGGCCATCATTTGGCTGCTTTTGTATCCCATAAAGGGAATTGAAAGTGTTTGGTTTGAAACATATTTGTGTTCGAAACATAAGTATCCCATAAAGGGAATTGAAAGACATCTTGACCGCTTATTGGTGTTCTTCTTTGCAAAGTGTATCCCATAAAGGGAATTGAAAGTGCTGGTGTTAATGGTGGTATATTTGTATCTTTAAATGTATCCCATAAAGGGAATTGAAAGAGATGAAAAGACGGCAGATGAATTTCTGTTAAAGGCGTATCCCATAAAGGGAATTGAAAGTCTATTGTAAATTATATTGATATAAATAGGTGTTAGTATCCCATAAAGGGAATTGAAAGTCGTTAACTTGATATTCATTATGTGAAGTCATAACAATGTATCCCATAAAGGGAATTGAAAGTAATCAAGAATACTTTTTATTAAACCTAAACAGTTTATCATGTATCCCATAAAGGGAATTGAAAGTTATTTTTCTTAATTTTTTAATTTTTCTTATAAAAAAGTATCCCATAAAGGGAATTGAAAGTATTGTAGTCTGAAGTTTTTCTATTTCCATATATACATCCGTATCCCATAAAGGGAATTGAAAGTAATATTATAGGAATAAGTTGAAATAGAGAACTTGTCTCTAAGTATCCCATAAAGGGAATTGAAAGAAATCATACAATATCTGACATATTTTCCAATTAAGTGTATCCCATAAAGGGAATTGAAAGTTTTAAAGTAAGGAAGAATTGTATTACCATTATAATCATGTATCCCATAAAGGGAATTGAAAGTTTACTTTTTGTCTCTCTTTATTTAACTCTCTAATAAAACGGTATCCCATAAAGGGAATTGAAAGGAAGTAATAACCATAACCATAACAACAATATACATAATGCTGTATCCCATAAAGGGAATTGAAAGATTAAAATTTCTTCAATAAATTCTTCTATCTTTTTATTTTGTATCCCATAAAGGGAATTGAAAGTACTTCCTTTCGTATTATTGTTATTCGGTTTCTATTCAAATCGTATCCCATAAAGGGAATTGAAAGATATGTAGAGAGTAAGAATTGGATAATGCCATCACTAGGTATCCCATAAAGGGAATTGAAAGTGCTATCCATACTTTCGTTATCAACGAAGTTTAACATTTGTATCCCATAAAGGGAATTGAAAGTTAATTGATGATGGGTGGATACTAAGAAATGTAGTCATTTGTATCCCATAAAGGGAATTGAAAGAATTGTCACAATATCGGGACTTCCATTTTGAAATATTCGTATCCCATAAAGGGAATTGAAAGTTTTTTATGTTTAGCTAAGAGTGATTTTAAGAATGTAATTTTGAGTATCCCATAAAGGGAATTGAAAGATAGTGGAGCTTCACCGTATCTCAATACTATACCCTATGTATCCCATAAAGGGAATTGAAAGTTTTTATTGTAAAAATAACTTATGGGTATATAGAGAATGGGTATCCCATAAAGGGAATTGAAAGTTTAAATTTAATATTTTTGCTATGCTAATAATAGTTTGTATCCCATAAAGGGAATTGAAAGATATGAGATAAGAATATGGGTTAATGGATTAATTTTATTTGTATCCCATAAAGGGAATTGAAAGGCACATAAATACGCTTCATACCAAAATTGAGCTTTTTTAAGTATCCCATAAAGGGAATTGAAAGTTTTATTAAAAGCGGAGCTTATAGGGTTATGGCTCGTATCCCATAAAGGGAATTGAAAGTATTGGCAAAATTCTCATTTGCAATATACCATTAAAGTATCCCATAAAGGGAATTGAAAGAGTTAAAATTTATCCTATTTTGCTAGAAAATAAATTATGGTATCCCATAAAGGGAATTGAAAGTATGAATATGCCTCTAATTTTACAATATCTTTTCTAGTATCCCATAAAGGGAATTGAAAGGGCATTGTAATTATACTTGTGGGTTTCTTTCCTTTGTAAATGTATCCCATAAAGGGAATTGAAAGTACAAATACTCAAAACGTTTGGTGGGCAGGCTTCATTAGTATCCCATAAAGGGAATTGAAAGTATTTTGGTGTAATGTTCTTCACAAAGCAACGTTGAAATTCGTATCCCATAAAGGGAATTGAAAGTACCTAACGCTATTACTAAACGCTCTGAACTATATGCCCATGTATCCCATAAAGGGAATTGAAAGTAGATTTCTATTGCTGAAAAAACTAAACCAACGCTATCAAGTATCCCATAAAGGGAATTGAAAGTAAAAAAATTGTCTTAAGCTTCCTTTTTCTTCCACATTTTTGTATCCCATAAAGGGAATTGAAAGTATAATTTAAAATTGTTCCTAATGTTTCTTCTGGCAATGAATCCATTTGTTTAATATAAATACCGTCATTATCAAAGTATCCCATAAAGGGAATTGAAAGTATAATTTAAAATTGTTCCTAATGTTTCTTCTGGCAATTCAGTATCCCATAAAGGGAATTGAAAGTAACCTAACTTTTTAAACCTTGATAAAAGATAATCTATATGTATCCCATAAAGGGAATTGAAAGTATATTTTATTTACTAAATTAATAATATGGAAAAAGAAGAAAGTATCCCATAAAGGGAATTGAAAGTACATATAAGCCTAGTATTGCCATAATAAAAATAAGTATCCCATAAAGGGAATTGAAAGAGTTCTTCTTGCTCTTTTTGCTCTTTTTCTACGTCTAGTATCCCATAAAGGGAATTGAAAGGGGTCATAGTAAATATTAAGATTTTTTAATAAAATACCGGTATCCCATAAAGGGAATTGAAAGGATACAACTGGCGGTGGAGGTAGTGGGTTTGTAGGTTCTGGGTATCCCATAAAGGGAATTGAAAGATATGAAATCACAGGTATTCATTCAAAATTTCTTAAGTATCCCATAAAGGGAATTGAAAGCCTCCTGTGATGACAAGATGAGCATCTTGTTTTAAAGTATCCCATAAAGGGAATTGAAAGCTCTATATACAATAATTTTTATAAAGGCAGGAACTTCATAGGTATCCCATAAAGGGAATTGAAAGGGAATGTGTTGTGAATATGAGAAACCAAGTTGTTTAAGTGGTATCCCATAAAGGGAATTGAAAGTCGTATGGTCCAAAATGTAGATACCTTCTTCCTTGATTTGTATCCCATAAAGGGAATTGAAAGAGAACTAGAATACATGGAAGAGTTTTTTGCAGTAGGTATCCCATAAAGGGAATTGAAAGTGCAGTAAAAAGTAAAAGTAAATTTAACAAAAATGGGCAGTATCCCATAAAGGGAATTGAAAGACACTTTCACCCATCTACTTATAAAGAATACTTTTTGTATCCCATAAAGGGAATTGAAAGGTTATTTCCTTACTATTTTCCATTTTAGAGACTAAATCATTAGGTATCCCATAAAGGGAATTGAAAGAAACAGATATGACACCTGAAGAAATGGCAAGATATAATGTGTATCCCATAAAGGGAATTGAAAGAAAATACTTTCTCTTGTGATGTCTATTTTTGGGTTATAAGTATCCCATAAAGGGAATTGAAAGTATTGTAAAAACAATACCACCTGCCGAGACTTCTTTTTGTAGTATCCCATAAAGGGAATTGAAAGTTGTTCAAATCTATATTTAATCCTTCAAGAATCATCTTAAGTATCCCATAAAGGGAATTGAAAGTTATTTATTATTACTTTGACATTATTTACTACAATATATGTATCCCATAAAGGGAATTGAAAGACAAAAGTTCGAACAATAAATGTTTCATTCCATAATGGGTATCCCATAAAGGGAATTGAAAGAATTTACTTGGGGTTTTAATAATTGCTCTATTAGTTCTGTATCCCATAAAGGGAATTGAAAGAATATTGCATTGTAGGTTTGTTCAGCTGATTCAAGCAGTATCCCATAAAGGGAATTGAAAGGGAACACGATAGTAAACATAGTAGCTGTTTGGATACTTTAGTATCCCATAAAGGGAATTGAAAGTATTAACTAAAATGTATAATGAAGTTAAGCCGACAAATAGTATCCCATAAAGGGAATTGAAAGCTTAACTCTAAGCTTTTCAAATTTACAATTAAATTAGGTATCCCATAAAGGGAATTGAAAGAGTAATACTAGTAGAGTAGAATTACAAAAAACATTCGGTATCCCATAAAGGGAATTGAAAGTATTTTGCTAATTTTGAACAATTTTCATAAGAACAAGTATCCCATAAAGGGAATTGAAAGGATTTTCAATATATCCGAAGGATTTATAACAGTAAAATGTATCCCATAAAGGGAATTGAAAGATTTCCTTTTGAAATTACTAAAACCGCTTTGGCCGCACTGTATCCCATAAAGGGAATTGAAAGTTTATTTTGTATAAGCTGCTAATTTTAATAGCAGCGGTTAGTATCCCATAAAGGGAATTGAAAGTCTATTTCATCAATTTCTCTGTTATTTCCTTCTTCTTTCTGTATCCCATAAAGGGAATTGAAAGTAAAAATCTTTATTCCGTCCAGCCAAAGCTAATAGAATTGTATCCCATAAAGGGAATTGAAAGTTTGCATTGGTCTCAGGATACTACACTATACGGTTATGAGTATCCCATAAAGGGAATTGAAAGAAAGTTTTTGTTCCGTGCTTTAAAACATGCTCATTCATTTTTGTATCCCATAAAGGGAATTGAAAGACCACCAAGTAAAGCTGAACCAATAATTTTTTTAATTGTAGTATCCCATAAAGGGAATTGAAAGAACATACTACACCAATTCTTTAAAACGTAACCATTTAAAAAGTATCCCATAAAGGGAATTGAAAGTAAATAGGTATTTAAATCATAAAAATCTTCGTATCCTAAGTATCCCATAAAGGGAATTGAAAGATATTATAAGATACTTGAAGAAATAAAGAAGGTAGAGGTATCCCATAAAGGGAATTGAAAGGGAGTTTGTTCAAAACTGCTCATAACAAAAAAATAAATGTATCCCATAAAGGGAATTGAAAGGGCATTGGCAATTTTGGATTTTTTCGTTCAGCTTCTTGTGTATCCCATAAAGGGAATTGAAAGGAAATCGCTTTTAAAAATATATGCAAGATACCTTTATTACGGTATCCCATAAAGGGAATTGAAAGATATAATTAATTGGACTGCAAAAAGATTAGTTAAATAGTATCCCATAAAGGGAATTGAAAGATTGAGCAACTTCATTTTGAACAAATACAGTTTTATTTAAGTATCCCATAAAGGGAATTGAAAGTTACATAATAAAAGGATTAGTTTTAAGGAAGGACTTTAGAGTATCCCATAAAGGGAATTGAAAGCAGAAACACTAGATTTTTGTGATAATATACAATGTAAGTATCCCATAAAGGGAATTGAAAGATAATGTAAAACAAAATTAATAATCACTTTATTTTTAGTATCCCATAAAGGGAATTGAAAGCTGCCGATACAATTGTAATAGGATTCATAGTTAAAACAAGTATCCCATAAAGGGAATTGAAAGTATTATAACATCAATTGGATAGAAGTCTGTGTTTTGATACACGGTATCCCATAAAGGGAATTGAAAGTTAAAATCATTAGGAGTTTTTAATCTAGAACTATAAGTATCCCATAAAGGGAATTGAAAGTTGTAAATATTTTGTAAAATAAGAATGCTATTGCCGAGTATCCCATAAAGGGAATTGAAAGTTAATGTGTTGCTTATGTTTGTATTCAGCAGTTGTTGGGTATCCCATAAAGGGAATTGAAAGTTTCAATTTTAAATTGTATAATTTTTTAGTTTTCATGTGTATCCCATAAAGGGAATTGAAAGACCAAAAAGCCAAGAAAGAATCAGAAAAGAAAGGAAAGTTTGTATCCCATAAAGGGAATTGAAAGTTCTAATTGAAAGTATGTAGAACACTACCAACATAAAAGTATCCCATAAAGGGAATTGAAAGAAAAAATTACTTATAGTTACAAAGCCGGCTGTTATAAGTATCCCATAAAGGGAATTGAAAGGCATTTTTATATTGTTGTTTCAATTGCTTTTGCTTTTCTGTATCCCATAAAGGGAATTGAAAGTCATTATACTTTCTAATCATGAAACCTTTAGTAAAAGTATCCCATAAAGGGAATTGAAAGGAAAGTTATTGGTCTGAGTTGAAAGAATTCTCAATCATAATGTATCCCATAAAGGGAATTGAAAGAGCAATTATAACAATAATGTAAAAGAAATACATATGATTTATGTATCCCATAAAGGGAATTGAAAGCCTTATGAGGTTATTCGTTATGATTTAATGGTTAATGAAGTATCCCATAAAGGGAATTGAAAGGAAGAAAAGAAGGAGGGTGTTTCGTTAGGATTAATAAGTATCCCATAAAGGGAATTGAAAGTATGCATAACCCATTTGTAGAATATGCTGAAGAATTTGAGTATCCCATAAAGGGAATTGAAAGGTTATATTACAAACACCTTCTTTCAATAAAGACAATCTGCTGTATCCCATAAAGGGAATTGAAAGGTAAAAATTAGCTTTGTTGAAGATAAAAGCGTAATTACAAGTATCCCATAAAGGGAATTGAAAGCGATTTTAGGTTTTCCGCCTTCAAATTTTATTAAGCAAGGTATCCCATAAAGGGAATTGAAAGTAGTAAGGAATCAATAGCCGACTGAGTGATGTTCTTCTGAGGTATCCCATAAAGGGAATTGAAAGATTTTTTGTAGTTTAAATATTACATAATTATAGTCTTTGTATCCCATAAAGGGAATTGAAAGTTCTGATAAACTTGAGCTAGCAATTATTCATAATTTGTATCCCATAAAGGGAATTGAAAGTATATTTTAACACTTTTATCCTTATATAGTAATTCTGTATCCCATAAAGGGAATTGAAAGTATTCCTGTTGAATTCTTGCCAGAGAATATACAATATACGTATCCCATAAAGGGAATTGAAAGTTCAAAAAATGAACAATTATTTTCATTTTTTAAATAATTGTATCCCATAAAGGGAATTGAAAGTTATGAGACAATTCGACTATAATCTTGTTCGTGAAACCATGTATCCCATAAAGGGAATTGAAAGTTTTTCAAAAATCCAATACTAAGCATGGCACCACGTCTTTGTATCCCATAAAGGGAATTGAAAGCTACTTCTTGTAATTACAACATCACGCACTCTAGATTGTATCCCATAAAGGGAATTGAAAGTAAAACAATTGCTTTAACTTCCTCAGCCACTTTTCTGGCAGTATCCCATAAAGGGAATTGAAAGAATATATTATACTCTTTTTTTTCTTTTTTTGTTTTTTAATGTATCCCATAAAGGGAATTGAAAGATTATTTTGGTTATTATTATTTGGGATTTGTTAAAGTTTATGTATCCCATAAAGGGAATTGAAAGTTTAATAGGAAAAACATGTGAAAAATGCAAAAATGATTATGTATCCCATAAAGGGAATTGAAAGACCAACTAAGGTAGAAGATTGCAATCTTTTTAAGCTTGGTATCCCATAAAGGGAATTGAAAGACTATTTCACCGCTACTACCAAAACCATATCTAACTTTATCCCATAAAGGGAATTGAAAGAAATTGTTATGAGTAAGCCATTAAGCGAAATAATTGAAGTATCCCATAAAGGGAATTGAAAGCATCTTATTAAGAAATTGTAAAGGTAATTTAATTTTTGTATCCCATAAAGGGAATTGAAAGTAGGTTAGTATTTAAAACAATTATTCCTCCTACAAACACGTTGTATCCCATAAAGGGAATTGAAAGTTTTTATTTTATTTAGATATTTTGATATATCAAGAGATTGTATCCCATAAAGGGAATTGAAAGTTTAAAAACCTTATTTTTTCATCTAAATGCTTATTTAGTATCCCATAAAGGGAATTGAAAGACCATGTACATCAAACCAATAATTAGTTTTAAAAAATCCGTATCCCATAAAGGGAATTGAAAGTCTGGTGTTCCTGCTGCAACAGTAAATTGTTTGGCAACTAATGTATCCCATAAAGGGAATTGAAAGTGTAATTGTCTTATTATTACTGAACTTGTGGTTCTATAGTATCCCATAAAGGGAATTGAAAGTTACTAAACTTAAAAACCAATTTAAAAATTCATTTTGGTATCCCATAAAGGGAATTGAAAGTTTAATAATATGTTTTTATGTAAAAGATGCCTAGAATAGTATCCCATAAAGGGAATTGAAAGAAAGCAAACAGGAAGTATGGAAAGATATTTATGTAATGTATCCCATAAAGGGAATTGAAAGTTTTCTTTTTCAAAAACTAATTTCCATTTATCATTTTGTAGTATCCCATAAAGGGAATTGAAAGTAAAAAATTTGAACAATTTTCCAATTAAGCTTTAAAATATTTTGGTATCCCATAAAGGGAATTGAAAGATATTGCGGTGTATATATCCCATTTATCTTTTTCAAGGTATCCCATAAAGGGAATTGAAAGAGCCATGCATATGCTTCATCCAAAATTACAATTCCTTTTTGTATCCCATAAAGGGAATTGAAAGATGAAAAGAGGCTCAGAAAAATGATTTTGTATTTTAATGTATCCCATAAAGGGAATTGAAAGATATATTTAGAGATATCTATAACGCTATTATAGCTACGGTATCCCATAAAGGGAATTGAAAGTTTGTTATGGCTACTTTCTCTATGTCTAAATTAAGGACTGGTATCCCATAAAGGGAATTGAAAGTGGACAAGTTAGTGCTATAACAGTTACTTCTCCAGCTGGAAGTATCCCATAAAGGGAATTGAAAGAAAAATTCAAGTAAATGAAAAAATTTTTACTATACGTATCCCATAAAGGGAATTGAAAGATATATTATAAATAAATTCGTTAAAACCTCATTCATTTTAGTATCCCATAAAGGGAATTGAAAGTAAACAAAATCTGTGTTTTATTTCTTAAGCATAAATCACACAGTATCCCATAAAGGGAATTGAAAGTGATTAAGTGCTATTGGAGATAATATAGCAAATACAAGTATCCCATAAAGGGAATTGAAAGGAAATAATAAGGCTTTCTTATTCTTATTATACATAAGCAGTATCCCATAAAGGGAATTGAAAGTTTATTTATTGTAGCTCCTATTGCCATAGGATTAGGAGTATCCCATAAAGGGAATTGAAAGAATAGGATTTTTAAGAATTTGGGCGAGATACCTTTACGTATCCCATAAAGGGAATTGAAAGTTATGGTTATACAGCAATTGATGTTTTTGATAAAGAAATGTATCCCATAAAGGGAATTGAAAGAATGTTTATACTTCATTGTATGATATTAACCTTCATATTGTATCCCATAAAGGGAATTGAAAGAAGTTCTTGCAAATTTTTATTAATATATTCTATGAAGGTATCCCATAAAGGGAATTGAAAGTTGATAATTTCTCTAATGGTTTCTTCCTCTTCTTCTCGGTATCCCATAAAGGGAATTGAAAGTTGATAATTTCTCTAATGGTTTCTTCCTCTTCTTCTCGGTATCCCATAAAGGGAATTGAAAGTTAAACTATGGAGATTTTTGAAAAAATAAAAAATGAATTGAGTATCCCATAAAGGGAATTGAAAGAATTTATAAATAAGGTATTTAAGGATTAACCAAAAATTAAGTATCCCATAAAGGGAATTGAAAGTAGATATTTCTTCACTCTTCTTTTTAGCTTCTTCTATTCGTATCCCATAAAGGGAATTGAAAGTTTACAATCTCACTCCATTCTGGTGTGTTTCCAGCTACCAGTATCCCATAAAGGGAATTGAAAGTGAGGTAATGGCTGTATATCCACTTTCACTTGAACATTAGGTATCCCATAAAGGGAATTGAAAGAGTATAATGATATCTTATTAAAGCATATGTCATTAAACGTATCCCATAAAGGGAATTGAAAGAATATTTAAATGTTTAAGTGTATAATTATAATATGAAATACTGTATCCCATAAAGGGAATTGAAAGTATTCCTTTTTTGATACCATGTAAAGCTTAAATCTTCTTTGTATCCCATAAAGGGAATTGAAAGTTAAACTTCTTTCTCATTTTGGTGGATGTGCATAAAAACGTATCCCATAAAGGGAATTGAAAGCACTGGCGGAACAAAAACAACAACGTACCCACTTTATGGTATCCCATAAAGGGAATTGAAAGTAAAGAATGGAATTCAATTGATACTAATACTTTAATTGAAGTATCCCATAAAGGGAATTGAAAGTTTTTAGTTTAGCTAGGTTTTTTATCAGGCAGACTTGAAGTATCCCATAAAGGGAATTGAAAGGGCCTGCACCCCCAGGGCATGCAGGCCATCATATGCACGCGGTATCCCATAAAGGGAATTGAAAGTAGCTTTTCCTATAAAAAGACATTCGGTTCTTCCACCTTGTATCCCATAAAGGGAATTGAAAGTCCTCTAGTTTTTGTGCCACTGTTTGTAGAAATAAGTATCCCATAAAGGGAATTGAAAGCAGAAATGTATCTTAAAAATCATACCTATCGGGAAATTGCAGGTATCCCATAAAGGGAATTGAAAGATTACATTCAACTTAGCTAATGTAGCGCTATCTATATGTATCCCATAAAGGGAATTGAAAGTCTATGAATAAAATACAAGGAGCTAGACTTTCAACTATTGTATCCCATAAAGGGAATTGAAAGATTTCAATATAAATATTAACATTAGGATTTAAAACTTTAGTATCCCATAAAGGGAATTGAAAGAATTTATTAAAATGAGCGCCCGATTTGGACACTTGTTGGGTATCCCATAAAGGGAATTGAAAGCTATGAATCCTAGCTAAATTAGGGTGGTATTTTTCCAAAGTATCCCATAAAGGGAATTGAAAGTTTTATATTCTTTCCTTTTAATATGTGATATATCAATTTCAGTATCCCATAAAGGGAATTGAAAGTGCTCATTTAAAGAATGAACATAATATAAACTTAAAATGTATCCCATAAAGGGAATTGAAAGAGCTATACAAAAAAACCAATAAAAATTGCCAGTATTATTGTATCCCATAAAGGGAATTGAAAGGGGTTATATAGTATCTGTAAGTTTTGTTGATGGAATTTGTATCCCATAAAGGGAATTGAAAGCAAATTTGTGGATAATAAGCTTCATGTGGATTGGTTGGTATCCCATAAAGGGAATTGAAAGTTTAAAACTATACAATAATACAATTTTATATTACATTAAAGTATCCCATAAAGGGAATTGAAAGTCAAAATAATGTATTTACAACAGTTGATTGGTTACCAGTATCCCATAAAGGGAATTGAAAGCTGGCTTTCTGGGATATGACCATTTTACTCTCCCAGAATGTATCCCATAAAGGGAATTGAAAGGTTGCTGATTTTAGAATGGAAGTTCCAATAGAAATTAAGTATCCCATAAAGGGAATTGAAAGCCAAATTCCAAATATGTCTTCAAACTCATTGTAATATCGTATCCCATAAAGGGAATTGAAAGTTTTTCCAATTTTCATAATTCTCTTTTTCATTTTTCTAATGTATCCCATAAAGGGAATTGAAAGTTACATAATAAAAGGATTAGTTTTAAGGAAGGACTTTGTATCCCATAAAGGGAATTGAAAGTTAGAAAGAAGTGAAGACCTATGTCTCCTGTGTTAAAAGTATCCCATAAAGGGAATTGAAAGTATGTTTTTGGTGAGGGTTTAAATACCTTTTTTATAATTAAGTATCCCATAAAGGGAATTGAAAGTTATTAAAATTAAACTATGATAATAGGCATTTTTGGGGGTTTAGGGTATCCCATAAAGGGAATTGAAAGAAAAATAAAGCCAATTTGCATAACAACTCATACAGTTCCGTATCCCATAAAGGGAATTGAAAGTTACTTATAGGATTAACAATATATACATTAATATTTATGTATCCCATAAAGGGAATTGAAAGTTACTATTACCTTCCTCACTTCCTTTTTGTATTAATTGTTGTATCCCATAAAGGGAATTGAAAGCTATAACTTCCAACTACCCACAAGCCAAGTTGTATTCCGTATCCCATAAAGGGAATTGAAAGAAAATCATAAACGACTTTTTGAATTACCCCATTACACTGTATCCCATAAAGGGAATTGAAAGCATCAATTTCTGCACACATTACCGCAAATAGTAGATGTATCCCATAAAGGGAATTGAAAGATTTTTGGAGCATTCAAATTAAAACTATTTACCAAAATACCGTATCCCATAAAGGGAATTGAAAGTTATGGAAAATTTGCACAGCAAAAAACTATTGTAAAACCAGTATCCCATAAAGGGAATTGAAAGTTAAAATATTGATAAAATAACATATTACTAATATAATTGTATCCCATAAAGGGAATTGAAAGGTTGCGTGCGGGAGCCATTCGTTGTTTGGCACTCCACAGTATCCCATAAAGGGAATTGAAAGTAATTATTATAATCCTTATAGTAATTATATTACCACTAAGTATCCCATAAAGGGAATTGAAAGACTCACAAAGGGGATATTGAATTTTATAAACAACTTTATCAGTATCCCATAAAGGGAATTGAAAGTTATTTTCATTTTCTTGAAGGACATGTTATACTATTTCCGTATCCCATAAAGGGAATTGAAAGAACTTTATCATGTTTATTTATTTGTTTACTCTGTTTGAGGTATCCCATAAAGGGAATTGAAAGTAAAGTATTTTTCTTTTTTCCTGCCAATCCTCAAGAAAGTATCCCATAAAGGGAATTGAAAGAAACAATCCCGCTGGCTTTGTAAACATTCAATTAGAAGTATCCCATAAAGGGAATTGAAAGAAAGTTATTCCCAATAGGATAAGGAATTCCATACAATAGTATCCCATAAAGGGAATTGAAAGAGGATTTGTAAGTGTAGTTAATCTTGATACAATCTATGATTTGTATCCCATAAAGGGAATTGAAAGGCAATTAATTTATCCTGTGTTTTGTCTGGGTATTCAATTAGTATCCCATAAAGGGAATTGAAAGTAATATGTTTTATATCTTGATAAATGAACCAGAAACCAGTATCCCATAAAGGGAATTGAAAGATCTTGACCCGCCGAATCCATCTACGGATGAAGTCAGTGGGGTATCCCATAAAGGGAATTGAAAGATATATTCATTGTTATCAACTTTAACTGAATTCATTTGGTATCCCATAAAGGGAATTGAAAGTTAATCAACTCTTCCTTGCCTAACTGCAATTGTCATACCTATGTATCCCATAAAGGGAATTGAAAGTATATTCTTCAATTAAACAATGTGGGTTGAATTC
>Ga0209143_1000543_pt1 | contig 18415 bp, 27 predicted proteins | sample FaiFalFF_MnMetaG_3_FD_184739 | JGI IMG/M metagenome (GOLD analysis project Ga0209143, IMG submission 184739) | Freshwater microbial communities from Yellowstone National Park, Wyoming, USA - Fairy Falls B (FF_Mn_B) MetaG (SPAdes) (version 3) | ecosystem: Environmental > Aquatic > Freshwater >...
TCCTTCCTCCGCGGCCGCATCCCCTGCCGGGGGTCGTCCGTGGCGTAGGGGTAGCGGGGAAGGCGCTCCCGGAAGGCCGCGAGGTAGGGCTCCTGGAAAAGAATCCGGGCTAGTTCACGCTTGCTAAGGTTTTCCCCTTGGAGAAGGGAGATTTTGGCCTCTGTGTGCTCCACGCTTGCCTCCTCCCGCCCCCTTGGGGTAGGGTGGAGGCCTCAGTCGGGCAAGCTGAGGTCCTCCGGGTCCTACCCGGGGGGCGTGCCATTTTCATGGGAGGGATTTTACCCCCAAAACCTCCACCAGGGCCGCCTCTTCGGGGGCTCCAGGGCCCTGAGGGCCTCCCTCAGGCGGGCGTTCTCCTCCTTGAGGGCCCGCACTTCTCCCTCCAAGGCCTCCATCCTGGCCACCACCTCCCGGAGGAGGGCCAGGGCCTCCTCCTCGGGGTGCGCGGTGGCCACCAGGGGGGCCTCCCCCTCCACCCGGAGGAGGGCCTCCTCCAGGGGCAGGCCCTCCCTCTGCGCCAGCTCCCGGGCCGCCTTCAGCCGGGCCAGGGCGGGGCGGGGCCACAAGCGTCCCCCTCCCGGGGCCCGGGGGAGGGGGCCGAAGGCCTTCTCCCAGGCCTGGGCGTAGCGCCTCAGCGTGGCCGGGCTGACCCCCAGGGCCTCCGCGGCCAGGGCGGGGAAGAGGAGTTCCTCGGGTTGTCCCATGACCTGAGGCTAGCACGCCCTGAGCGCTCATCGCTACAGGGGGCGCTCAGGATAAGCGCCTGGCGTTTACCGGGGCGCTGAGCGGTGAGCGGGGGTGCGCTCACCCTGGGGGCAAGGCCCCCGTGCTGGCACGGGGGCCGGAAACGAAGGAAGCCGGCTCAGCGGTAAACGTCCCGCCGATGGCCCACCCGGACCACCAAGATGGTGGCCTCCCGATCCCGGATGTGGCAGATCAGGCGATAGTCCCCCACCCGGTACTTCCAAAACCTGCCCAGCTCCGGCCCTCGCAAGGGCTCCCCGAGGCTCCGGGGGTCTTCCAGGGCGGCCACGCGCTCCCGCAGAAAGCGAAGGATCCGGCGGGCCACCTCCCGGTCTAGCCCTTCCAGCTCCTTCGCGGCCCGGGGGTCAAACTCAATCCTGTAGCCCAAGGCGGCGCTCCAGTTCCTCCAGGGGGATGCCGGGGAGGCGGGACTCCAGGCGTTCCACCGCCAGGTAGTAGTCCTCGAGGTCGTCCAGGTACTCCAAGAGGGCCTGGCGCACGTAGTAGCTCTTGCTCCGCCCGGTCTTTTGGGCAAGGGCCGTGAGGCGCTCCTCGATCTCCTTGGGCAGGCGCACGACCACCATCGCTATACAAGTATAGCGCCCCCGGGCAGGCCTGAGCCGGCCCTCTCCCGCTACGGGAGGATGGGCGTTCGTCCCGGGCCTCGCAGGGCATGGGCCGGGCCTATCCCCCAAGAAGCCTCCGAAGCCACTCCCGCCTGGCCAGGCGGTAGGCCTCCCGCTTGGTGGCGGCCTCCACCGCGTAGGCCCCTCCGGGGCCCTCGAAGCTGCCCACCCACCTCCCCTCCGGGGTCCGGGCCGCGGAAGGGGCCCCGTGCCGGTCCCACCCCTCGGCGATGCGCTCGGCGAGGAGCTCCAGCAGGCCCTCCTCCCAGGCCTCGGGGGGAAGCTCCCGGGGATCGCGCTTCCACCGCAGGCGTAGGTCGGTGTAGAAGGGCCCCAGGTCGGGGTCCCGCTCGGGGTCGGGGAGGGCCCGGGCCACGTGCCAGAGTAGGCGGGCGAGGCCTCGGATCATCGGCGGGCCTCCCACCACTCCCCCAGGGTCCTGGGCCGGTCTCCGTCCACCTCCGGGTCCACGTAGAGATACACGGAAGCGGCCAGGGGGCGCTTTGGCCAGTCCTCCAGGGCCTTCTTCCACGGGGGGGCCTTCCATTGGCCCTCGGGGCTCCGGAGGTGGGTGTCCCCCCAGAGCTTCTGCACCCGCCGGCGGATGTCGGTGATCTGCTGGAAAACCCCCCCAAACATGGGCAGGTGCCCCAGCGTCTTGAGGTGGCCCACCAAGCGGGGCCAGTTCCCCGTCCGGGCATAGTGCAGGGCCTCCTCTAGGAGCTCCCGGTAGAAGGCCTCGGTGAGGTACCAGGTCCAGCGGCCTGTGTCCCCGTCCTTCCTGAGCTCGTAGGTGGGAAGCCACGCCTCCTTCCGCCAGGCCACCCACTGCAGGGGCCTCTTCCCCTCGGCGCTCCGCATCTCCTCCCCCTCCAGGCGCTTGGTGGCCAAGAGGGCGTAGGGCCACACCCCTCCTCGGGGCTCGGGGCCCAAAAATAGCTGGGCCACGGGAAGCCCGGCCTCCTTCCTGGCCCGCCTGGCCTCGGGGGAAAGCAGGACGCGGTGGCGCTCGTGGAGCTTGGCCACCGCCCCCAGGGCCTTCTCCTCCGGGGTGGTGGCCACCAGGTAGTAGCGGTAGCCGTTGGCCACCGCCTGCCGGATGGCGGCCATCACCGCGGTCTGGCTCCGGTAGAGGCGGTAGTCGGCGGGGTCGGGCATGCTCAAAGGGTATGCGCGGGGTGGCGGTGGCGTCAAGGACAAGAAAGCCTTTTCTTGCAAGCGTTGGGGAGGCATAAAGGCATCCTTATTGAAGTTCCTATAGGGCCTTGACCCGGAGCGGCCAGGGCGGTAAGGTGGAGGGGAGTCTCTTCCCGGTTGGTGCCGGGGCCGGAGGGTCCAGCGCATGCCCCCACATGCGTTGGGCTGCCGGGGAAGCGGGGTGCCTCAGGAAATGGGGGCTCGCCCCGCACTCAACGGGGAGCGCGGCGGCTGAGAGGCCGCCGCTCGATCCCGATCCACGTCCAACCCGGGGGGGACCCCGGGGATGATGGTTGGGCGACCCGGAGTGGTCAGGGCTGAAACGCTCTGGCTGTCCGTCCCGAAAGCGGGGTAGGGGGCTATGCCTTCCCCCGCCGCCGGTAGCCGGGGAAAGACGGAACCCGGTTGCCGGTGCCCCACAGGCCCAGCGCTGAGGCCCGTGAATAGACACGGGGTGTCGGTTGCGGGGAAACCCGCGCCGGCTGGACCGCGAGGTCCCAGGCTCCCGAGGCTTCGGAGGGAGTGGCACAGGGGGGGAGGCCTTCGGGCTGAAACCCCTGGCCGCGCGCATAGCTCGGGTCTGTACATGGGGGTGCGACACCCCCTATGGGGAACAGGACGTGAGCCCACGGGTAGCGCCCATCAACCGCTGGCCCCCCTATCCGAGCTCCAGGAACCTCGTAGGGTGGGGGGTGCGGTTACCGCAACAGGGTTGGTGGGTCATAAGGGCGCACGTCCGAGTAGGGGCGGGCTAACGGGGGAGCCTCTGGGCGCGAGCCGCCGGACGGGTTGGGGGACCCGGATGATGGCGGAAGGCGTAGGCCGGCGAAACCTGAGCGGTACGGGGAAACCCAGAGGGCTCAGGCACATAAGCGGCCGCACCAGAGGGGGAGACCAGGCGACTAGGTGTGCCTTCGGGCTCCCATCGGGGTACCTGATGCCCGGTGGTGTCCGAAGGAGCGTCCCCTTGGCTACGTGAACCGAAAGCCTGGACCGGTACCCTGGGGGCTTCCACCCTCAGGGCCGGCCTCGGCACCAACTGGGGGGAGGGCCTGGCCTCGGGCTCTCCCCCACGGGAAAGAGGCCTCCCCGGAATGGGGAGTTTGGAGAACATAGGGCGGTGAACGCCCTTGGAATCGGCGGATGCCCGCGGGGTCCGGCAGTCCGGGAGGACGGGCTGGCCTCGAGGGGGCATACGCCGGCCGCTCCCGGCCTAATGGGAGGGTAGGTGGCCACCAAAGCGCCACAGCCACGGCCGTCCCGGGCCAGGTGGGCTCGCCGTCCCAGTAGGCCTGGCCGGTAGGTGCCGGTGGCTTGGGGTGGTGGTTCCAGCCGGGCGGCTCTTGGGCCAGCCAGGAAGCTGGGGCCACGCTTGGCGGGTGAAGCGAAGGCTCACCCCCCACCTCGGGCGGTGGAGCCGGCGCCGAAAGGGGCCCAAGGGCGGTGCGCCGCCACAGGGAGGTCTGGCCCACCTCACGGGCTCGCCCGGTCCCGGGCGTAGGTGCGGCCGGGAGGGTCGCGCCAGGGAACCCCCGGGGGACTGCCCCACCCTCGGCGGGTGAAGGACGGGGAAGTCCGCCAAGGTCCCTGCGGGGACTGGACGCGGGCGGCGGCCAAAGGGGCCCGCGGGCCCTCAGGCCGTGGAATCTCCGGGCCTCAGGGATGCCCTTATCCCAAGGGCCCACCCTTACTCCCCCCCGCCCACCGGCGGGGGGTTTCGGCGTTATGGGGGGCCACCTTCGCGAAAGTTCCCCTTCGCGCACAAAACTCGCCCCGCAGGGACAAAGCCTGCGGGGTTTATGCGACTTGAGGGGGGTAAAGGTGCATAAAGGCGGCAGAAGGAGGGGGCGAGAGAGGCCCACTTCGGGGGTGCATAAAGGCTAAACCCGGCCTTCGCAGCTAGGAGGTGGAGGGGGAAGCTTCAGAAGTGCACGGTGATGAAATCCCGGCCAAGCTCCACAAAGGTGTGGTCCTTCAGAAGGGAGGCCAGGGTAGGGAGGTTGCGCAGGAAGAGCTCTTCGAGGTCCCGGTTGCGGATGTTGCCGGTGGAGATCAGCAGGAGCTTGTAGGGCTCCTTTCGGAGGAGCAGGTCTTGGACGAAGTCCCCGTCCTTGGTGACCACCACCCGCCGTTCCCGCAGGGAGAGGGCGCATATCTCCTGGTCCGGCGTGGCGTTGCCCCGGGGAAGCTCGCGGGTGTGCAGGGCGTCGTAGCCCCTCTCCCGCAGGCGCTCCACCAGGCGGAAGGGGAGGTGGGCGTCCACCAAAAAGAGGGGCTCGCTCACGCCACCCTCAGGACCGTCTTCACCTCGGCCAGCCTGGCCGCGTAGAGGAGGACCGCCTGGAGGTCTTCGGACTCCAGGTCAGGGTAGTCCGCCAGGATCTCCTCCGGGGTCATGCCCGAGGCCAGGAGCTCCAAGAGGACCTTCACCGGGTAGCGGAGCCCCCGCACCGTGGGCTGCCCGTGGTTCACCTCGGGGTCCACGCTGATGCGGGCCAGAAGGTCGCCCTGGTCCATGGCCTCATGGTATCGGCTGGGGTGGGAAGGGGCCGGGGGGCAGTGGGCCTAGCCCCGCCCCGCAGGACCCAGGGGCACCACCAGGCGCAGCCAGCGCCGACCCCTTTCGTCCACCCCGGAGAGGAGGCGCACGGGGCGGCCCGGGAGGTGCCGGGCCACCACCGCCTCCAGTTCCCGGGCCAGGGCCTCCCGCCTCTCCGGGGGCAGCTCGGGGGTCTCCAGGAGGAGCTCCACGGTGTCCCGCTCCAGGTTCCGGTCCACGGCTTCACCTCGGGAGGACATCCTACGCTTGCCCCTCGGGAAAGGGGTGTTTTCCGGGCTCTAAGGCCCCGAGAAGGCCCGGGGGGAAGGGGGGCAAGGGGGAACACCGACCCCCGGCCCTTTAGGCCCCTTAGAGGGGCATAGAGGCCCTTAGGGGAAGGTGTGCCCGGCCCCAAAGGGCTTTTGGCCCGGGCAAAGGGGGGTGAGCACCCCCCCGCTCAGCGCTCAGCGCCTTTCCCGAGCGGTGAGCGTTCAGGCAATCGAAGGGATGGCTGGGCGAGCGCTCACCCCGTCAGGCGGGGTATCCTGGCCCCGTGGACCCCACCCTTTACGCGCCCTGGCAGGCGGCCCGGATCCTGGGGGTCTCCCCCGCCACCCTGCGGCGCATGGCGGCCCTGGTGGAGGAGGTCCTGCACCCCCTTCCCAGGGATGCGGGCGGGGGGCGGCTTTGGCCCGAGGGGGTGCTGGGCCTCCTGGCGGAGGCCCGGGGGCGGGCCAAGGCGGAGGGCATCCCCCTGCGGGAAGCCCTCCTGCAGGTCAAGGAGGCGTCGGGGGCGGAAGGGGCCTTCCCCCCACCCCCGCCCCTCGCCACCCAAGCTTCTGGGGAGGAGGCCCTGGCCCTCCTCCGGGCCCTCCTGGAGCGCCTGGAGCGGGTGGAGGGGGAGCTTGCCGCCCTGAGGGCAGAGAACCAGGCCCTGCGGGAGAGCCTGAAGGCCCTGGAGGCCCCCAGGCCCCGGCGGCCCTGGTGGGCCTTCTGGCGGCGGTAGGGGCCTAGGATGGAAGGGATGGCGGAGCCCGTGGAGGCCCAGGAAGCCCTCCCCGCGGGGGAGGAAGGGACGAGGGAAGGCGTGGGGGAGGAGCGGCGGGAGAAGCGCCCCCCGCACCCGCCCCACCAGGCGGTCCTCTTCCTCCCCGGCGTCCTGAGGGAGGGCCTCTTCCACGCGGAGAGGCTCCCCCGGGGGGTGCCGGTGGCCCTGGGGGGCAAGGCCCTCAAGGACCCCCAGGGGGAGGCGGGGGAGGGCGTCTTCGCCCTCTGGCCCCGCACCGACGAGGGGGGAAGGATCCTCTCCCTCCAGGTGGCCAGCCGCCTAAGGGAGCCCTACGAGGGGCCCCAGGCCGTGGTCCAGGGGGTCCTCCTCTACGCCGACCGGGAAAGGCTGGTCCTCCTCATCCTCCCCAAGGGGGGCGAGGGCTTCAAAGTGGGCCTCAAGCGGGCCCGGGGCTTCGCCGCCCGCCTGGAGCCCAAGAAGGCCTACCGGGTGGAGGGGAGGCTGGGCGGCCCCTACCTCCTGGCGGAAAGGGCCTGGCCCTTGGGCAAGTACCTCCAGGCCAAGAAGGAGGGGCAGCCCCTCCCGCCCCCTATCCAGGGCCGGGAGAACCCCTACCTGGAGCCCCGGGAGGGGAGGCCCAAGGAGGGGGCGGAAGGAGGAGGGGAAGGGGAAGCCCGCAAGGGAGAAGGAGCCAGGGAAGAGGCGAAGGCCAGGCGAGAGCCCCCGCCCAGGCCCAAGGAGGCCCCCAAGGGGAAGGGCCCCGGGGGCAAGCCCCTCCCCCGCCGGGATCCGGTGCGGGTGTGGCGGGCCCCCGAGGAGCCCCCGGACCCTGCCCCCCCGGACCTGGGCCGGCCCCCGGCCCTGGGCAAGGGGCAGGTGATGGGCCTGGCGGGCACGGGGCCCTACTACCTGGTCCTCCTGCCCCAGGCGGTGCCCGAGTGGTGGCCGAGGGTGGAGCGCCTCCTCCCCGAGTTCCCCCGGCGCTACGAGGTGCGCTTCTACCCCGACGGGAGCAGGGCGGTGGTCAGCGGGGACCTGGAGGCCCTGAAGGTGTGGTACAAGCGGGTGCTCAGGGGGTGAGGGGGAGGGTGTGGCCCGAAGTGGTGGAGGTCTGCCCCCTGGAGGGCCTCTCCCTCTGGCTCCGCTTCTCCGACGGGAGGGAAGGGGTGGTTGACCTGAGCGGCTTGCCCCTCCTCGGGATCCTGGAAAGGCTCAAGGACCCTGCCTTCTTCCACCAGGTGGGGGTCGACCCGGAGACGGGCACGGCGGCCTGGCCCGGGGGGATCGACCTGGACCCCCTGGTCCTCTTGGGGGCCCTTGGCCCCTAATGAACCGCTACAGCCTGGCCACGGGAGCCCCTCCTCCAGAAGTGGCGGAAGGCCCTGAGACCGCCTAGGCCACCCGCCACTGGGGAGCCTGGCGGAGGAGGGGGAGGAGGCCCTGCTGGTTGAGGAGGTGGGCCAGGAGGGCACCGGGTCTGCGGATGCCCTCCTTGCGGGAGCTCATGAGGGAGGCGGCCAGGGCCTCGCGGACCCGGGCGATGGCCCACTCCACGAGGGCCAGGGCTCCTTCCCACATGCCGTAGATTTCGGCCCGCAGGGCGTTCCAGAGGACCCAGGCGTAGAAGCGGACGCTCCCCGGGTCCTTGAACTCCTTGGCCAGGCCCAGGGCGAGCTCCTCCACCCGGCGGCGGCGGTCGGCGGGTTTGGCCCGTAGGAGACCGGTGAGAGAGTCAATAGCTAACGGGGTTTTTTGCCTGGGGGGGGATAACGAGAAGTCCAAGAGAAACTCCAGCACCTCAGCATCCCCCTTTAGGGGTTTTTCTTTTGACTCTCTCAGCGCTCGCCACGCTGTTTTCCCGCGCTCCACATCCCCCTCCAGGTCCCGCCAAGGATAGGCAAAGTCCTCCGCACCCAGGCGGGGCCTCCGGGTCCGGTGCGGCAAGCGCACCGCGTACAGGGTCCCCGCCGCGTACACCCCGCCCTTCCCCCTCAGGGTGGCCGCCGTCCGCCAGGCCGCCCGGGTGATGAGCCCCTTCTCCGTAAGCTCCCCCAAGGCCCGGTACAGGCTCGCCGAGGGGATCCCCAAAACGGCTATCAGGGCGTCGTTGGGCACAAACACCGTGAGCTGGCTCAGGCTCCGGGGAGGCCGCTTGCCCCCAAGAAGCCGCCGCAGCCACGCCACCCCAAGGGCCAGAAGAGTCCGGTAGACCTCGCGGGCCCGCTCGCTCAAGGGGGGCAGGGTGCCCTCCGCCTCCCCCTTCGCCAGGAGCCGGTCCGCCACCGCCAGGGGGCTTTGGGGCATCACCTCCGGCGGAGGGGGGGACTGGGCCAGCTCCTCCCTCGTGGGGATGGGCCCCTCCGGCAGGGCGGAAAGGGCAGGAGGGGGCGGGGGAAGGGTGGCCGCCACCGCCTCCGTCCCTTGGGAGTGCTCCTGCGCCCCCTCAGGGGTCAGGGGCCCCTCGGGGAGGAGGCCCAAAAGCTGCTGGTACAGGGGGGGAACCTCCTCCCCACGGGCCCGCTTCCTGCGGGCCAAAGCCTCCAGGAAGGCCCGGCTCGCCGCCGAGATGCCTGCTTGAACTTCTGGTTTTTGATATCCGTTTCCTTTTACTTCCTCCGGGGTCATAAACCCCTCCCTCTTTTCGCGTCGGGGACATCATTTCCCCGCGCACCTAACCGGTGCCTCTTGCCGTTCCTGCTGGGAGGGGGTACGCTTAGGAACAAGCGTCCAATGGGTTTTGGCTTTGGTTTCCCCCTCCCAAAGGGGTCCTCTTCTTCGGTCCTCGCGCGGCCCTGCCGCCTTGGGCCCCAGGGGGGCCCGGTCTACCCGTTGGGGGCTATTATACCGACCCCTTCCCAAAGGCAAGAGGGGATCCCCGTGCACCCCGTGCAGACGGGGGCTTTCGGTACTGCTGGTGCAGGGAGAAAGTGCGGTGTACCACACGGCAAAAGGCAAAGCCCCCCGGGAAACCCGGGGGGCTTCTCTTGGGCTTTCTGTCTTCCTGCCCTGGAGGGTTCTAGGTCAGGTCATCTGCTCATGCATCCACGCACCGATCCTCACTCAATCCGTCTTCCTCCTTCGCACGGCAACCCGCCAGGGCGGTGTCTGCTGCCCGTGTGGTGGGCTCTACCCCCGATTTTCGGCCTCGGGACGGCCGTGGCTGTCCCCGTGTGGCCGGGACACGCCCCCGTGGAGAGGGCCACGGGCCCCACGCTTCCCCGTTCCTGGTTCCGCCACCCCTCCCGGGGGGCTTCCCCACGTGGGGAAAGCGCCAAGCTCCTTGTCCTGGGGTTTCCGCCCCAAACCTTCCAATTCTTCCCCCTCCGGGCACTTCCTCACCCTTCGGGGACCTACACCCGCGTGTTTCGGGGGCGGGAGACCCGCCCCCTAGTTGGCGCCGAGGCCCCCGTGCGGTGGACGCCGCACGGGTAAGCCGGTCCGGGCTTTCCTAGGCCAGGTTCCCCTGGCCGGGTTCGTGCACCGGTGGGGGTACGGGGCCCCCCCACAGGCCATTCCCCTTCGTACTGGCCCGGTCTCCCCCTCCTGCACGCCGCCGTTTTGGCCGCCGCCTCCCTTGCGGTACGCTGCACGGCTACTCCCGGACGGCTAAACCCCTGGGTACGGGTGGCAGACCTTGCCCCATGGGTCCAGGAGGTTCCCGCGTTAGGACCTGGTACGCGACAGGTTCCCGCCTTCGCTTGGCCCACGCCGCCGCTGCTACCCGTTTCCCCCTACGAGGTTCCGGAGCTCGGGGTACTACCGGGCACGGCGTGGGCGTTGCAGACCCCAGGCGGCCTGTCTCGGAGAAGGGAGGGAGTCGCACCCTCCCCGTTACTGGCCTAGCTATCGTGCGCCCCCGGTTATGGCTTCCCGGGTCAGCGGGGCCTCCAGTCTCCCTCGGCCCCCTGGTGCCTTGCGACACCCTCAGCACCGGCCAGCTCCGCACGCGTCGGGGAGCTATGGGTTCACTCCCCGCCGCGGGTGGGACTCGCACCCACTTTCCCAGGCCCAGCCCCAGGGGTTATGACCCCCCTGGGACCCTTTCCGCGTCGCCCAACCGTCTGGCCCCCGATCCCTCGGGGATGTGGAGTGCGGTCGAACCCGAGGCTGTGCCTGGGCGCGCCGCGTTGAGTGCCGCACCAGCCAGGATTTCCCCCGGCATGCGGCTTCCCCGGCTTTCCCACAAGGGGCTGCCACCCCCGCTTGCGGTACTCATCCGGCCCCGGCGCCAACCGGGGTGTGGGTTCGAAGGAGTTATAGCGGGGAGGGGGGCGTACCCCAAAAAAAAGCGCGGCCCGCCCAAGGGAACCTCATTAGGCTTGCCCGCCCGCCCGGAACTGCGTGCGGGCATGGGCCTTTTTGTTTTTTGTGGCCTTTTTGTTTTTTGTCCCCCCCTTCCCCCGGGGACTACATTTGCTTGTGAGACCGGAGGACTACCCCCTTTACCGAAGCCAGTCGGCGGTCCTGGCCGCCATCCTGCGCCTGGTGAGCCGGGACGGGTACGTGTGGCACCACGTGCAGACCGCCCCGGAGGAGCGGATCCTGGCGGTGATGGCGAAGCTCCACGACCGCTACCGCGTCCTCATGGACCCCCAGGCCCGGCACCTGAGGCGGGAGGCTGGGCTTCCCCTGGCCCAGGTCATCTTGGGGCCGGAGCCCAAGGGGGGGAGGTGGCCCCTGGTGCTGCTTTCGGACCGCGACCTCGAGGACGAGCCCATGCGCCGGGTGGACCAGACCCCCCTGCGGTGGGTTGCCTGGCGAGGAGAGGCCTGGCGGCCCACCTACGAGCTCTACCGGGAGGAGGGGGGCCGGTGGACCTGGCGCCTGGTGCCCGAGTTTTACCGGGAGCTCCTGGAGGAGGCCCTGCACCACGCCCACCGGGGGGACTGGCCCCGCCTGGTGGGGCACCTGAAGGGGCTGGGCCACCTGCCCATGTACCGGGGCATTTGGGCTCAGCTCCAGGAGATCCGCCGGAGGGTGCAGGCCCTCTGGGGGGACCGGCACCTGCGGGACCCTGGTGGGCAATGGAAGGCCCCCCCATGGCGGAAGGCCGTGGAGGAGTGGCCCACACGCCCTCTCTCCCCCATCGGGATGCGCCTCTTCGTGGAGGAGGGGGAGGACCGCCCCCGGACCCTGGGGGAGTGGCTGGAGAGGAGGCGGGGATGAGGCGGCAGGACGCCCTCCACGCCCTAGGTCGGTTGCTGACGAACTACTGGCCCCTGGCGGACGAGGTGGGACTTGGGGACCTCCTGCGGCCCTACCTCCCAGACAAACCCGCCTGGACGGAGGAGGACATGACCGAAGCCCTGGCCCGCCTCCTGGCGGACGTGGTGGCGGAGGGCTGGGACCGCCACGGGGCCCCGGGCGTGGCCCGCCACCCCACGGAGGAGGGCCGCTTCGTGGCCTCCTTTGAGGGCCCCGGAGGCCCCTACACCGTGGAGGCCTCCAGCAAGCGGGAGGCTTACCGGGAGGCCCGCAGGGAGTGGGTGTACCGCCTCCTCACCCGGTCGTGAAGCTTCACCGGGAAATCGTACTGGAGGGGGGTCCATTACGGAATGAAGGGGGTGGGGAAGCGTAATGAACCCCGGAGAAAATACTTTTCCCGATTACCTTACGAAACGGAGGTGACCATGCCGCGCACACCCAGCGTGACCCTGGCGGACGTGAAGCACGCCCTGGCGGAACTTGGCCTCTCCCCCGAGGAGGCGGGGGCCCAGGCCCTGCGGCAGCACCTGGGGCGGGGAAGCCTCAGCACCCTGCAGCGCTACCTGGAGCTCCTGCGGGCGGAGGGAGCCCGGGAGCGTTCCCTGAGCAGCGCCATCGAGGGGACCCTGCGGACCCTGGCCCCGGCCCTCAAGGCCCTGGCGGTGCAGGCGGCCCAGGGGCTTTACGAGCGGTCCTTGGCGGAGACCCTGCGGGCTTTGGAGGAGCGGGAGGCCCTCTTGGAGGAGCAGGAAGGCCTATTGGAGACCCTCAAGGGAGAGCTTGAGGCCACCCGGGAGAGGTTGGAGGGACAGGAGAAGGAGCTTGGGGAGGTCTTGGCCCGGGAGGAGGAGCTGAAGGCGGTCCTGGCGGAGCGGGAGGAGCGGATCCGGGCCCTGGAGCTGCAGGTGGTGGAGTTGGAGGGGCGGGTGCGGGAGCTGGAGGCGGTGCGGGAGGCCCTTTCCCAGCGGGTGCACGCCCTGGTGCACGAGCTGGCCACCCTGCAGGCGGCGGTGGGACGGGGGGCCCAGGGGCAGGCGTAGGGCTTCCCTACCCCTGAGGGGAAGTGGGCCTCTCCATGGCCGGAGCCCCTCAGCGGAAGAGCTCCTCCCCCAAGGGGAGGCCCACCCGGAGCTCCAGGTTCACCCCCCGGGCGAAGGGCACCGCCTTCCCTTCCACCAGGGCCCAGGTCTCGGAGCGCAGGGGGTAGCGCACCCCCTCCACCTCCCGGAACTCCCGGTAGAGGAGGAGGGCCTCCGCCCCCAGGACGGGGGAGAAGTATCCCTCCCCCACCACCCGCCCCTCCCACACCAGGATCCGCCCCACGAAGGGCCGGGCCTCCAGCACCCCCTTGGGCAGGCAAAGGTGCTCCCGCCGCTCCACCCGGTAGGCCAGGGCCCGCTCCCCACCGGGGAGATCCACCTCCCCCTCCCGCTCCACCCGGGCGTAGGGGAAGAGGGCCCCCAGGGCCCCCGTCTGCCAGACGAAGAGGACCTCCAGGAGGAGGCGGTCGTCCAGGGGGAGGGTGCGCCCCTCCGGGGTGCGGAGGAACTGGCGCTCAGGGGTGTAGACCAGGACCGCCCTGGGGGCCTCCCGGGAGGGGGCCACCTCCAGGCGGAGGCGGCAGGCCTTGGGGTCAGCGTAGGACCAGGTGAGGAGGCTCTCCGCCTCCTGGCCCTCGGGGGTGAGGTAGACCGTCTGGTCCAGGACAAAGAAGGGCTTGGCCCATGCCCCGAAGGTGCGGAGGAGGGCCTGCTGGAGCTCGGCCTCAGGCCCTTGGGCCAGGGCCAGGCCCAAGGCCAGAAGGAGGGCAAACAGGCGCCTCATGCCCCCAGGGTAGCACGGGGAAAACCCTCTCCAAAGGCCCCTCCTCTTGACCTAGCCCTAACACAACCGGGAACCTGAACCCGGACAAACACATGTGAGACTCTGGGCTGGGATAAAAAGAGGGGGACCGACTCCGGAAGGAGGCCCCCCGAGTGCAGCTTACCACGGTTGGCAAAGCGATCTGGCGAGGAGCGAGGAAGGCCCAGGAGCTGGAGATGGCGGGGGCCGGCGACCCCCTGGTCCAGGAACGGCTGCGCAAGCTCAAGCAGGTGGAGGCGTTCAGGAAGCACGGGGTGAGCTGGCCCGAGATCCAGGAGCTTTTGGGGATCAGCCGGGCCACCTATTACCGCTGGCGGAAACGCCTCAAGGAAGAGGGCCTTGCCGGTCTTAAGCCTCGGTCAAGACGTCCTCAGCGCTTGCGGAGGAGGATTTACTGGTCTTCCGATCTGCTGATCCGGGTGGAAGCCCTAAGGAAGGAGAACCCCACCTGGGGCCGCTGGCCGATTTGGCTGACCCTAAGGAAGGAGGGCTTTGCGGTGAGCGAGCGCACCGTGGGCCGCATCCTCGCCCATCTGGAAGCCAGGGGGCGGGTGGAAAGGGTGGCCGCCTTCCTGGCCCGGGCGAGGCGGGGCAAGGGGAGGCCAAGACCCCAGAGGCCCTACGCCCAGAGGAAGCCCCGGGGATACGAGGCCAGGGCGCCCGGGGACCTGGTGCAGTTGGACACCCTCACCGTGACCCTAGGGCCCGGGGAGGTGGTCAAGCACTTCTCGGCCCTGGACCTGGTCACGCGCTTCTCCCTGGCCCAGGTGCACACCAGGGCCACGGCCAACCTGGCGGCGGGATTCCTCTCCGCCCTCGTGACCAAGGCCCCCTTCCCCATCCGGGCCGTCCAGGTGGACGGGGGGAGCGAGTTCATGGCCGAGTTTGAGGAAGCCTGCCGGAGCCTGGGAATCCGGCTCTTTGTGCTGCCCCCACGGAGCCCGAAGCTCAACGGGCACGTGGAGCGGATGCAGCGCACCTTCCGCGACGAGTTTTATACCCTGCCCTTGCCAAGGGGGCTTGTGCGCCTGCAGGCCGAGCTGGACGCTTATCTGGCGTACTACAACCACCGCAGGCCCCACATGGCCCTGGGGGGGCTGGCGCCCCTGGAGTTCTTGGCTAAAATGCAAGCGGAGTCGGTCCCCCAGTCTCAGATGCCTTCGTGTGCTACCTCATAGCTCCCCCCTAGCCATTTTCAAGAGCACCCGGCTACGGATGAGGTTGTGGACCAGCAGGATGAGGTTCACCCGGGCCACTAGACCCCAGTAGGACCGAACCTCTATCCGGTGAAGCCCCAAAGAGCGTACCATCACGCTAAACCGGGTCTCGATCCAGTTGCGTACCCTCCCCATCCACTCTCTCCACCCCGTCTCCACCACCTTTCCTCCCCTAAGCCGGTAGGAAGGTGTCTTGACCCCCTGGACCCAGCGGGTCACGCGTCAGCGTATCTTGTACCCCCGGTCACCAAGGACCGCGGGCAAACCCTCCAGAAGCTCCCCTGCCCAGGTCTCCCGGGCATTCCCGGGAAGAAGAGTCCAACGAAAGAAGAGGCCCCGCTCGTTCATCACCGGCACAAGGACGTACCCGCCAAAGGCTCCCAGGGGACCCACCCCCACCGCGGCCTCAGGAAGAGAGAGGCCGTGGATACGGTGACCGTGGGCCAGGGGGATGGGCTTGAGGTCTACCACCTGGAGCAGGCCTTGTCCCCCGGAGAGCTTTAAGGCGAGGTGGGCCAGCAGCCCATGAGCCTTCTGGAGGATCCGGTAGAAACGGGAGAGGTGGGGGAGGGAGGGGAAGTAAGCCTTCAGGGTAGTCTTGGCCGCGAGGTAGCCTTTGGCGAGGTCCTGGCCCTGGCTGCTTCCCCGTAGGGGAACATCTTGCGGAGGAGGAAGATGGCGAGGGCCAGGAGTTCGGCCAGGGTGGCCTTTTGGTGCTTTTGCTTTTTGGGGAGCTTGAAACCTTGAGCGACGAGGGCTTTGAGTTCGTCATCCACCCAAATGTAGGTAGCCACGATGAGGGTCTCTGCGTCAAGATGGTAGAGGGGGTGCTCACGGTCTTGTGGCATAGCACCCCCTCTTTTTTCACACCCTGGGGGGACAGATCAAGTAGCACACGAAGGGATGTATTGACCGATTACAGAACCTTGACAGCAAGGGGGGGGGGGCATGGTACCCTTGAGGTGTAGGGACACTCCCTACAGCGAGGAGGTAAAGGATGCGCAAGGTGCTCATGGTCCTGATGGCCCTGGCCCTGGTGGCGGTCTTACCTGCCCAATCCCTGGCTCAGGGGTACTTGGTCTCCTACGCCCTGCACAGTCAGGGTAGGAACGTTTCATTACAGGAAATTACAGCTGATGAACTCGCAGAAACACATGGCGCTATATTGCCAGCTGTGCTTGCTGGGGCTGCTATTGTCGGTCTTCTAATTTCGCGTGGATGTAGTGCTGAAGTCAAGCACGAAACAAAGCCTGATGGTTCGAGTTCCACTACGGTTTGTGTAGGCAAATGCAGGTAAAGGCTAAGGTCGGGGGGGCCCTTGTGGCACCTCTGATCTTTCTTTTCCTCGGCCCGTTGTTTTCTTTTTTTGCCTTTTTACTACACCCGCTCGATTCCTTTTTGATCGATACGGGCCTCTGGCTCATTGTCGCTTTTTCAGGGCTTTTCTACCTGAAGTATAGGGCTAGGCTTACTTTTATTGAAGCCGAGAAGGGCTTCTTCACCAGGGGTCTACTCTTTAGCCCAGTCTTTAGGCTAGCGGTTATACTTTTGTTTGGACACCTTCTCTTCGTGTTTCTTCTGGCCTTAAAGTTACCCTACTGGCCTCCAAGTAGGTTCTGGTACGTGCTTGACTCCGGAGAGCACCTCTCCCTATTCATCACCTTGTTCTTTTGGTTAAGTAGAGCTTACATTGAGGAGCTCTTGTTCCGGTACGTTCCTTACCAACTAGCTGGAAGCAAAGGACTTCTTTTCTCGGGGGTATCGTTTGTCTTTGTTCATCTCGTAAACCCATGGACCGGGGTTCAATTAGAACCAGAATTAATTTTGCTCTACACAGTAATCACACTTTTTTTAATCGGCTCCTTTCTCTTTTTACGATCGCTTTCTATGACTTCTTTGGTTCATGCCTTGATTAACATGGGTTTCTTTCCAATCAGCCTCAATTACACATGAGTAGCCAACCTGTCCCATTTTTGCCGCTTGCCTTTTTTCACTTATTATGTCACTTAATGGCACGACCAATCCTTGCTCGCATACTCGCTCTCTTCGCGGTCTCTTGGGCACTTGCCTATTCCAAAAGCCTTTCTGAGCTCCGCTACACCGCCACCGTTCCCCAGACCACCTGGGAGACCTGCGGGGCCGCGGCCCTGGCCACTCTGCACCGCCTGCTCGGCCTGGAGGCCACGGAGGGGGAGATGCTGGAGAGGGCCCTGCGCCACCAGGAGGGGCTGAAGGGGGGCCTCAACGCCCTGAGCCTGGTGCGGGCCTCCGGGGAGCGGGGCCTGCCCCTGCGAGGCTACCGCATGGACTCCGAGGCCCTGCGGGCCTACTTCGCCCGCGGGGGGCTGCCCGTCATCCTCCACGTGACCCGGCCCGAGCTCCACTGGGTGGTGGGGGTGGCCCTGGTGGGGGAGCACCTGGTCCTGGCGGACCCCTCCTGGGGGCGGCGCATCCTGCCCCTCCCGGCCCTGGCGGGGGAGAAGGGGTGGAGCGGGGTGACCCTGGTCCCGGAACCTCCTCTGCTCCTGGTGCCTCGGGGGCGGGCGGCCCAGGGGGAGTGGGCGGCCTGGGCCCAGGCCCGGCTGCGGCGGCTGGAGGCCCTGGGGGGTAGGCTGCCGTGAGGACCCTTCTCCTCCTGGCCTTCCTCCTCCTGCCCGCCTGGGGGCAGATCGACCCCCTGCGCCCGGCGGAGGAGCCCACCCTGGGCTTCCGGGTGGGGCTGGGGTACGGCCCCTTTGGGGGGCGGGGGATTGGGGTGGACGAGGGGGGGCCCTACGCCTTCACCCGGGCGGGGCACGACCTGCGCCTGGAGGTGGGGCTCAGCTGGCGGGCCACCCAGGAGGTGAGCCTGGAGGGGGCGGTGGGCCTCTCCCTCCTCCTCCTGGGGGAGGAGCGGGTGCGGGAGGGGAGGCGGGAGGCCTCCTGGTGGGGGGAAGGGGGCTGGGGGCTCCAGGTGGGGGCGGCCTACCGGCTGCGGGAGCTGCCGGGACGGCCCCGGGTCTACCTGGGGGCCCGGTACCCGTGGGGGCTGGAGGGGGGCGTGTCCCTGGCCTTCCTGCGGGACCCGGTGGTGGCCACCCTGGGGGGTAGCCTGGACTGGAGCCCTGGGGAGCCCCCCGTCTTGGGGGTGGGCCTGGGGCTGGGCCTGGTGGCCAACGAGGTGTGGAGCCTGGGGGTGGGGGCCTCCCTGCGGGTGCCCCTGGGAGTGGAGCCTCCTGGGGGAGCCCTCTTCCTGCGGGCGGGGTACAGCCTGGACCCGGAGGGGAAGGGGGAGGTGGCGGTGCGGGGTAGCCTTGGGGACGGGGGCTTCCGGCTGCGGGTGGAGTGGGCGGGGGGGCTATAGGCACGAAAGCCACCCTTCGCGCAGGGAAAGGCCCTTCCTGGGCCTAGAGCGGGGGGTGGCTTGCATGGAGTTGCGGCGGATCCCCGGGAATCCCCGCATAAACCCCGCAAGGGGAGACGGGGGGAGAGGGGCCTCCCGGGAGTGGAAAGGTATGCGGCCGGGGTAGCCGGTCGTGTCAAGATGTATGTGTAAGCGTTTGTGTACGGGGGGCATACCGCTCCTGAAGCATCTTCTCCAACACCTCCCTCGCCTCCGAGAACCCCTTGAGCCTCCTCTCCGCCCACCTCCCTTCTTGTCTCTCCGACTCCAGGTAAAGGAGCTTGTAAACCGCCTCCTCGCTGGGAAACTTGTGATCCCTCACCTTCGTCCCCCGCCGGATCTCCCGAATGAACCTCTCCATCAGGTTGGTGCTCCGCAAGTACGGCCAAAGCACCTTGGGGTAGCCGTAGAACCGCAAAAAGGCCCCAGAGTCCCCATCCCACAGGGCCACCACCCCCGGGTACCGCGCACCCCAGGCCTCCCTCAAAGCCTCCAGGGCCTCAAGAGCCTCCCCCCGGCTCTCCGCCCCGTACACCCGCCTGAGATCCTCGGCCAACAGCACCCGGTCCCGCGCCCGCACCTGCCCCAGGCTCCACCGCACCCCGTGCACCACGCACCGCTGCCACTCCGCCT
>Ga0209143_1000554_pt1 | contig 18173 bp, 24 predicted proteins | sample FaiFalFF_MnMetaG_3_FD_184739 | JGI IMG/M metagenome (GOLD analysis project Ga0209143, IMG submission 184739) | Freshwater microbial communities from Yellowstone National Park, Wyoming, USA - Fairy Falls B (FF_Mn_B) MetaG (SPAdes) (version 3) | ecosystem: Environmental > Aquatic > Freshwater >...
CTGCTACTGCTATTGCTATGATCTTTAGTATAGCTTTACTCCTTGCAGATAGGTTCATGGTCTTACTCCTCCCTAGCCTTGTAACACAGTACCATCCTACTATAGATGATATCATGAGGTATGTAACAGGTTTTGCGAACCCTTTGAATGGTACCTCTGTATTAACTAATACCTCACCTATCACTACACTACCAGTATTTATATACTCTATTAGACTAGCTATTAATGCATATGCAGTAACAACAATCATTATTGAGGCACAGATGTAGAATATTACCCTATATACTATTGTAGCATCATTACTACTACTCTTCTTACCCTTATCTTTAGCACTTGCCTCCTTATGCTGCATTATTTTATAATTTAAAAGTGTGAAGATAAAAATTTTTCTTAATTAATATACTGTAGTTTAGTTAACAACTCTTTATATTGGGTTACAGTTTTATATATTTTTATACGATTATTTAAAAATTACCTTAATTTAATAATTTAATGATGATAAGAGTAGATGAATCTATAAGAAGAGAGTATGGGATAGCATTGTATACTACTACAATGATAGTTAAAGTAACCCATGATTATGATATAGAACTTCTGCTCTCTGAGTTAAGGCGCAGACTAGATTTAAGTAGCAAGGATAAGATCAAGGATAACCCTGTTGTTAGAGCCTTAAGGGACTTTTACTGGAGGCTTGGTATAGATCCTACAAAGGTTAGACCATCTAGCGAGGCCCTGCTAAGAAGGTTCTTAAGTAATGGTAGAATACCTAGGATAAACAATGTTGTAGATGCAGGTAACATAGCATCAATAGAGACTCTAGTACCAATAGGCATATATGATCTTGATAAGATAAATGGTAGCCTAGTGCTAAGGTCTGCATTAAAGGATGAGAGGTTCATTGATATAAGTGGTAATGAGCATGTATTAACTGGTAAGGAGATAGTACTTGCTGATGACACTGGTATAGTGCATCTATTCCCACATAGGGATGCATTAAGAACATCTGTTAAAGATGATACTACACATATACTTATAGTAGGTTGTAGTGTAGATGGCATAGAGTATGATCTAGCAAGGTATGCTGTTAATAGAACAGTAGAACTTATCAATGTATTAAGTAAGTAGTTGGATCTGGATCAAACCTTTATCTGCATCAACCCTAACATTAACATTACTATAATTGGTTATCGTATTAAGCATATCCTTGTAGCAATCAACCATATCAACCAATGGTATACTTGCTATAGCTGCAGCTGATGCTGTTATTATATCAGCCCTCATGCATACTATTGCCTTTGGGGCTTTACCATTTACCTTCAGAGCATACAACCTATATGCACCAACACTACTGCCTACAGCATTAGGGAATATAAGCACTTTACCTACTATACTCTTGCCATTAAGTGCACTTGTATGATCATTTACTATACCATCATAATCTATAGTTAATAGGTTTAGAGGCTTTATACTTAGCATAGCATAGCCTTCAGCAGAACCCTTAACTATACCCCTACACTTATACTCTAACCTCTCCATATTATACACACTCTGCCTCAACTATACTCTTCATACTACTTAAGCATACACCAACCCTGTTCCAACTCCTAAGGTAGTATGCTGCCTTAACACTATTGGTTATTACTGAGTCAACATTATCCCTGCTTATTAAAGGGGTTAAGCATGAGCAGCAATCACAGTATACTGTTGCATTTGCCTTCTCTAACGCATCTATGTAGCCTAGGTTCTCTGCTTTAGAGTATATGCTCCTTGCACAGAATATCATGCACCTCTTCTTAAACCTCCTTCCTTTTAGCATACTTAAGAGCATTGATAACTCATCCAAGCCTAACTGTGGGCTACCAAAGACTATAACATCGCCATCATCTGCATTACTTAACTCATCCATAACCTTAAGTGCATCATGCTTTGTGAACTCAACCCTCTCCTTTACAGTATCCTCTTGGTAGTTTAATGTGAACATGCCAGCAGAGCCTGATGTTCCTAATGCTGAGCATAGAGCCTTAGCATTTGCCTTTGCATCTGGTTTAGTAGCACTGCTTAATATATCCTCTTGTCTTATACCTTTGAGTGCTATACAATCCTCATTGAACCTTCCAGCATAGTAGCCTAGGAGTGCATAATCAAGTTCGCTATTCATATCATGCTTAACATCTATGCATAATCTAGCACTCCTAGCCTCCTGAGCCCTTAATTTAGAGTATGGTGCCTTGCCAGTTAGTGCACTTGCCAATGCACTTATTGCACTCTCCTTGTTTGTTAGCAAGCCAAGTATGGAGTTTGCGTATATTGCAGCATTGCTCTCAGCAAGGCTAACCTGTGAACCATGCTTAGGTAAGAATGTTGAATCTAAAGCCTCATAGGGTATGCATGTGTATGATCCTACTATTCCTAGCCTCTCATATGCCTTCATTATCCTACTCTGCTTCTCTATGAACTCATCACTTAAGTTAAGCTCATTAACCTTGCTTGGATCATAGCCCATGGGGTTAAGTGTAGTCCTTACCCTAACCCTAGCATTACCCTTGCTTATATCCTCAAGGAAGATAAGCCCAGCATCACCTATAGTATTATAATTTACACCAGATACATGTGCCCATGATATGCTTATAAGCCTATCAGCATCCATGGCATTGCCTATGGCAACAAGTACCCTATATGCCAATGCTAATGTATCACCATACTTACCGTCTAATGCATCCTCCTCTTCCTTGCTTAACTGCATCTTAGCATATATAGGTAGATTGATTAAAAAGTGTATCCATCTTCTTATAGTATGAATATAGAGAGGGTATTGATGCTCATGCGTGATACCCTTGCTAGAGTAAACTCATCTAGGCTTACAGCGTTAAAAGAATTGCAGCAGGAGGAGGGGAGCGATCCATTTAGGATACTTATAGGCACGATACTCTCTGCAAGGACTAGGGATGAGAATACTAGGATTGCTGTTCATAATCTATTCTCAAGGTTCAAGAGTATTGATGCTATAGCAGATGCTAGAATTGAGGATATAGAGCAGTTGATACGATGCACTGGCTTCTATAGAATAAAGGCTAGAAGGATAAAAGAGGTAGCAAGGATAATAGCAACTCAGTACAATGGAATGGTTCCAGACAGGTTGGAGGATCTCCTAAGGCTACCTGGAGTGGGTAGGAAGACTGCAAACTGTGTACTAGTCTATGCCTTTAACAAGGATGCTATACCAGTTGATACCCATGTGCATAGGATAGCGAATAGGCTTGGTTTAGTTGATACAAAGAGCGTTGAAGAGACAGAGCAAGAGTTGATGAAGAGTGTAGAGAGAAGGTATTGGAAGAGCATAAATGATACATTCGTTACATTTGGGCAGAGTGTATGCAAGCCTATTGCACCATTATGTAATGAGTGCTTGTTGAAGGAAGAGTGTAAATATTATAGACTAAAGCAGGGTTAGTAACTTGAATATTATTATTATTATTAATCCCTCCTTCTTGTCTTCAATAAGATTAGTACTATACCAGCAACTGCCCCAGTAACTATGAATGGTATGCTCATTATAGGGTTATCCAATGGGTTACCTGATACAATATCTATTATCAACTGCCCTCCAACACTACTGCTCATGTTAGGATCATCCATGCTGCTGAAGACCTCTATACTCTTTATAGCAAACTGACCTATGCTAAGTCTATCAACTATTATCCTTTGACCATTGTTAACACTAAGCCTATCTCCTTGAGCATAAGTAAGCATAACCTGCTTATCTTGGAACCATGCATTAACATTCTTGTACATCGTAGTGTAACCTGTCTGCTCTTTAGATACAGCAAACCATAGCATGTTATCTTTACTTGCCATACCTAGTTCTAGGAACTCCTTTGTATTGTAATTATTTATGAACCTTATAATTACATTAGCATTCTCGTTATTAGGATTGTATATCAAGTAGTTACCTATGTTAATTATCCAATTTGCTATATGCTCTTGCTTGAACTCATAGTATGCTGGCTCACTCTTGCTTGAGTTTACTGCATTAAATGGTATAACTAGCCTCTCATTGTTTCTAGTCTGGGCATAGGCATCATACATAATTGGGCTGAGAATGATTATTGCTATGCATACTGTAGCAAGTCTATTTACTAGCATAATAATGAGTAGTTGCTTGTAGTAATATATACTATATTAATATATTAATTATTGTTATTATTTATGTAACAAAAGGCTCCTTGTAGCGCATTATAACATCAACAACCTCAGGTCTCATAAGCAACTCCGATGGTCTCTCCCCTCTGCTTATCATGCTCCTTAACTTTGTTCCACTCAGTTCAAGCCTAAAGCTTGAGTCATGAGGACACATCCTCTCACTTACTATACCCATGCATCTTTTGCAGTAGAAGAATGCTGGGAAGAATATGGGCTCTATACCTAGATCTGGATACTCCTTGAATATCTCCTGCGCAGCAAATGGCTTGTAGAATGAGCCTACACCAGCATGGTCTCTACCAACTATGAAATGGGTGCATCCTAGGTTCTTACGCATTATTGCATGGTGTATAGCCTCCTTTGGTCCAGCGTAACGCATCTCTGTATGCAAGGTAGCAAAGAGTACTCTATCCTTAGGGTAGTAGTTCTCTATAAGCACTTCATAAGCCTCTACTATAACCTCGTCCTTTGCATCCCCTGGCTTCTTCTTACCTATCAATGGATTTACTAGCAGTGCATCAAAGAAGTTAAGTACCGACTTTTGGAGCATCTCATGTGCAAGGTGTGGTATATTCCTAGTCTGGAATCCAACTATGCTCTTCCATCCCTTGCTAGCAAAGATGCTCCTGCACTGCCTTGGTGTTAATCTATACTTGCTTAATCTACCATCTATAGGCATGCTATCTATAAGGTATACCTCTCCAGATACAAGTGTATCATGCATTGAAAAGGTCTTTGCTACACCTGGGTGTGAAGGGTCTGTTGTCTGATACACACTCCTAGCCATCTCAATCTTATCGTATGAATAATACTCATCTACTTGCATTAGTGCTATACTTCTACCATTGCATAAGAGTAGTACATCCTTTGCATCCTTCATGCTCTTTGCTATGCTAGAGTCAACATCAAGGACTATAGGTATGGTCCATGGGAGATCGTTGCTTAACCTACCACGCTTTATAACACTAATGAAATCCTCTCTAGAGAGAAAGCCTTTAAGTGGGCTTAGTATACCATATGCTATATTCTCAACATCACTTGCTATCTCAGCACTTATGTTAACCCTTAGTATATCCTTATCCTCAAGAATCCTTCTCTTAGCATTATCATCAAGTATGCTCTCTACAAGTATATTGCCATGAGGAGCATTCATTATAAAAGCACCGTAAAGCAGATTATTTACTTCTTCTTCAAGGGGTTAACATGTAGACCACACTCCTTGTAAGCATCCTGCTCCCACCACCATCTGCCTGCTCTGAAGTGCTCCCCTGGCTTTACTGCCCTAGTGCATGGCTCACATCCTATGCTAGGATAACCCATATCATGCAATCTGTTGTATGGTACATTATTCTTCCTTATGTAATCCCATACCATATCCCATGTCCAATCTGCCAATGGATTAACCTTTACTATGTTATTATGTTGAGCATCTATCTCAACCTTTGCTATGCTTGCCCTTGTATCTGCCTGCTCTCTCCTTAACCCAGTTATCCATGCATCCAACCCTTGTAATGCTCTATTCAATGGTCTAACCTTCCTTATCTCACAGCATAACTTCCTTAACTCTACGCTATGATAGAATAGATTCATGCCATACTTTCTTACCATCTCTTCCACCTCTCTTGTATCTGGGAAGTATACCTCTATACTTACATTGTATCTATCCCTTATAGCATCCATAACATCATATGTCTCCTGATTCAATCTCCCAGTATCTAGAGTAAAGATCCTTACATCCTTCCTTATCTTCATAAGCATGTCTATTATAACCACATCCTCTGCCCCAAAGCTTGATGCAAATGCTATCCTAGGATGGAATCTATCTACAGCCCATCTAAGCACATCCTCAGCACTCTTATCCTCTAACTGCTTTGCTACATCATCTAACTTAAGCATGCTTAACCATTGCTATATGAGATTTATAAACCTTAATATGCAATTTAAAATTAATTATGATCATTGAATAGATTAATGGAATGGATCAAGATTATGGCTTAAGCCTGAGCCACCATAATCCATGGAGTGTTAGCAAGGTTACACTAACTGGTATAATAGTTATCATATAAATATCTACTAGACTGCTAATATCTATAAGCACTAACAGATTAGATATAACAGCAAACCATGATATGCTAGTAAATATTAGCAGTATTGCATTGTATGCCTTGAAAGTCTTTGAACTACTATCCCTAAGTTTGATATAAAAGACAATAACTACTAGGGAACCTATAACTAACTTGCCTAGCAAGAATGCATCAATCCCATAGAGATTGTATACTATGCTAGTCTCAAGGTAAGATGGTATCCATTCAAGAGATATGCTGTAGTAGGTTATCAGTGTATCAAGTATAACAAACGCTAGGGTAAAGGAGAGTAGTTTAAGTATAAGAGTACTCGTTACCCTCACCATTATACCTTCTCAGATCATTATGATAAGATCAGCATATATAAATACTTTGAAGATACTCATACTACATATTAGTGCTTATATCTTAGCATAAACCATAACCCAATTATGGGTAGACTCTAGTTATTGTCCTAGGGAAGAGTGATGTAGCCCTTATATGCTTCATATTGCATATCCATCTTACACTCCTCTCAACACCTATACCAAAACCAGCATGGGGAGGCATGCCATACCTCCTTAGATCAAGGTACCACTTGAATGATTCTAAAGGAAGGTTATTAGCCTTTATTCTATTAAGGAGTGTATTGTAATCATGTATCCTCTGCCCTCCTGTTGCTATCTCACCAAATCCCTCTGGGGCAATTAGATCAGATGATAGTGTTATCCTCTCATCCTCATCCTTGCACATATGATAGAAACTTCTAGCACTTAATGGGTAATCCGTTATAAAGAATGGTCTATCGAACTGCTTAGATATCAAGCGTTCAGCCTCAGTTGGTATATCATCACCCCACTCAAAGTTTATACCATGCTTTAATGCAATCTCCCTAGCCTCATCATAACTTAACCTTGGGAATGGCTTCTCTATAGGCTTGAGCCTTCTACCAAGCATCTCTAACTCCTTGTTCCTATGCTCTATTATGCTATTGTATACATATGTTAATAGATCCTCCTGTAGCCTAATGTTATCCTCTTGAGTATTAAAGGCAACCTCAGCCTCTACCATAACAAACTCTGTAAGATGCTTAGGTGTCTTTGACTTCTCTGCCCTAAATGCTGGTTGAATTGTAAATACCTTACCTAATGAGCATATGGCAGCCTCTTCATAGAACTGAGTACTTTGGGTAAGGTAAACCTTCTTACCAAAGTAATCCAACTCAAATAAAGTTGCTCCTCCTTCAACAGCAGCACTAACTATAGATGGTGCACTTATGAAGACAAAGTCTCTAGCATAGAAGAACTCAAATGCAGCCTTTATGAACTCGCTCCTTATCTTAATTATTGCACTTGCCCTCATACCCCTTATAGATAGATGCCTATTATCATACAAGAAGGATGCAGACTTTACAGTACTCTTGTTTATAGGCCATTGCTCTGCTCTAGCAATAACATCAATGCTATCAACAATAACCTCAACACCGTTCAACGCTCTAGCATCCTTTCGTAATCTACCTTTAACTGCTATAGCAGACTCTATGCTTACATCCTTCATAATGCTTAATATGTTATCATCAGTTACACCCTTCTTGCCTACTAACTGTATATAACCTGTGCCATCCCTTAATATTATGAATGCTAGTGAGCCTATATCACTCTTGCTAGCAACCCAGCCTTTGAGTTGTACCATGCTATTCTCTTGCATGCTAATACATTCCTTCACACTTGCTTGCATATAGCTCATTAATATAGCATAAATAAGGATGCTGTTTTTAAGTTTAATCAATTAATTAATTAATTTAAGCTTTAAATGTTCATATAATATAGCATTAAGAATGCTAATAGTAGAACCTTCTAGAGCAGCATTAAAGCATATTAATATACTTAAGGATAATATTGCATATGCACTTAAGTTAAAGGGAGTAACATGTAAAAGCATTGGAGAGGATAGACCACTCCTTACACTTGCTATAGATGGGGATGAGGTTGATGCCCTTTATGCATTAGCATATATCCCTGGGGTAGCATATGCATGTATTGCAGAGGAGAGCAGTAAAGAGTTTGGTTTACTGCTGAATAATGCAATTGATGTTATCAAAGGTATAATGCATAAAGATGAGACATTCAAGGTTGAGGTTATAGGTTATGCTAAGGATAATGATTATGTACCTAGGGATTTAGAGTTTGCGTTAACAGCCTCTCTACTTGCAGAGTTATCAAGCATCAATGTAAGACCAAGTGCTAAGTATGCTGATAGACTGCTAAGGATATACATAGCAAGCAATAGTGCTTACATATGCAAGTTATCTAAGCAAGGGGTTAATGGATCACCTCTTGGCTCTAATGGTTATGCATTATGCAGTATATACAATGGATTATCTGCATTATCATGCCTGAATATAATATTAAATGGATTCATACCAAAGATTTTATTAATATATGATGAGGATAACCCAAATAGCCTTAGGTTAGATGCTAGGCTCACTGCTTACATTGCAAGGTATATGGCAGTAGATGAACTTAGCTTAAGTTATACAAGCATAAAGAGCAGTATTATAGGCAAGGGTATAGCAGTAGATATCCTTAATGCATACATCCTTGATATATTCTCTAATGCTATAAATGAGAAGCGTATAGCATTACCATTCACATCTATGCATGAGATAAGTATTGTAGAGCGGGTTGTTAACAGTATTGCTAAAGACAGATTGGTATTCTTACCATTGATGTTTATGCATAGCATATATGATGAGCAGTTAAGTAGTTACTGTAGCAAGGATATAGATGATATAATGCAAAGTATTCATGATTATAAGCATGATGATATCATTAATTATGCTAAAGAGTGTGCAGTAAATATAAGGAGTATAAAGGTGAAGGTAACACATACCCTTATGCATGATATAATAGATACCATTATGATGAATAAATAGAACCTTATCTACTCCTACCTCTTATCTATCTTAAACTAATCAAGGTATTCTTCATATCTTGAGATGCCTTTGATCTTACCTTACTCTAGGAAGAGCCTAGATATAATAATTAATAGGTTCAGTATTATTTAGTTTAGATTGTGGATTGCTTGCAAAGAGGATAATACCATGCTTGGATGTGGATAAGGGTAGGGTAGTAAAAGGGGTACACTTTAAGGATATAAGGGATGCTGGAGACCCTGTAGAGCTTGCATCGTACTACAGCAATGAGGGTGCAGATGAGCTTGTATTCTTGGATATAACTGCAAGCCAAGAGCATAGGGATACTATGGTTGATGTTGTCAAGGGTATAGCAAGGGCAATAGACATACCATTCACAGTGGGAGGGGGTATTAGAGGCTTGGAGGATGCTAGGAGGATACTACTTGCTGGTGCAGATAAGGTATCTATCAATACAGCAGCAGTGCTCAAGCCAGATATAATAAGCATGTTGAAGGATATATTTGGTAAGCAGTGCATAGTAGTTGCAATAGATGCAAAGTATGCTGAAGGGTTCTACGAGGTTTATATATATGGAGGGAAGAAGCCAACTGGGCTTGATGCTGTTGATTGGGCTAAGAGAGTTGAGCACTTAGGAGCAGGGGAGATACTATTAACTAGCATAGATAAGGATGGTACACAAGATGGATATGATATTGAATTAATAGATAAGGTATGCAAGGCAGTTAACATACCAGTTATAGCATCTGGGGGTGCAGGGAAGCCAGAGCATATGCTTGAGTTATTTAAGCGTACAGATGCAGATGCTGCCCTTGCTGCATCTATATTCCATTATGGCTATTATACAATAAGGGAGGTTAAAGAGTATCTTGTTAAGAATGGAGTAAGTGTTAGGATATGAACATATTATTGCTTAGGAATGATAGTAATATTAAGAGCGATTAGATAGGTATGTAAGGGATATAATACCTTTTGTTTAGCAAGGCTATAACAAATAACAATCTAACCATTCTCTAGTCTATTATGGAAGCATGTTCTATTCCCAGTATGGCATGCTGGACCACTTGGCTCAACTAGATATATTACAGCATCACCATCACAGTCAACAAGTATACTCTTAACATACTGCACGTTACCAGACTCCTCTCCCTTCATCCATAGCCTATTCCTTGATCTGCTCCAGAACCATGCCTTCCCTGTCTTAATGGTAAGGTTTAGAGCCTCCTTATTTGCATATGCTAGCATTAGAACATCCTTGCTAGATATATCTTGCACTATAACAGGTATAAGACCATTTGATTTACTGAAGTCTATCTTATCTATAGTAATCATGAGCAATTACAATAGTCTCATATATTTTAACTTATATGCATTCTAAAAATAAATAAAAATAAATAAATAAAAAGATTATGCATGTAGTAGTTTCCTCTTACTTAATAGAGCATTTATACAGCATAATACTGCTCCTCCAACACTCTCTATATCATCATCACTTGCTATGCTAACAAGTTAGCATGGGTTCTACAACAAGCCTATGCTCACTAGCATATACACTTGGCACGTAACCAGTCATAGCATAAAGGTTTGAGGCTTTAGCCTTAACATCTACTCCATGCTTATAGAATATCTCTAGACTAACCTTTGGGTCATGATCCTCATAGAGTAACTTATGCACCATCATATCTATAACTAACTTAGGATCAGTATGAGGGAAGAGCATCCTTATTGAGAGCATAAGATCACTGAAATCCTGGATTACATCACTTAACTGCATAATTATTATTAGCTTACATTAGAATAAAAATCATTTGCTGCTATGTTATAAAGTATAATCTCTTTTGAGAATCTATCTATAGTAAGAATTCAAGGTTTATAAGTAAGAATCTAGTAGGAGATTAAAGAATCAAAGTATGGCTAGCATTGAGATAAGCATACCCTCAACATTGAATAGAGGTTTAGGCGAGAGGAGGATAAGGTTAGAGGCAGATACATTGAAGGATGCTATAGATGCATTAGTGATGATGTTAGGCAATGACTTTGCTAGAAGGGTTCTAGATGCAAATGGTAAGCCAAAAGCCCTTATAAATATATACATAAATGGTAAGAACGCAAGGTTCCTCGGAGGGCTTGATGCTAAACTTAACGATAATGATAAGATAACAATACTACCTGCTGTTGCTGGTGGTGGTGATGATGGAAGAGGAGACAGTGAAGGGGTTAATAATTATGTAGAATTAACACCATATGAGTTAGAGCGTTACTCTAGGCAGATAATGCTTGATAGCATAGGTTATGAAGGGCAGCTAAGGTTAAAGAATGCAAGGGTATGCGTTGTAGGAGCAGGAGGCTTAGGCTCCCCAATAGCAATGCAACTAGCAGCAATGGGCATAGGTTACATAAGGATAGTTGATAGGGATGTTGTAGAGTTAAGCAATCTACATAGGCAAGTGCTTTACACAGATGAGGATATAGGATATGTTAAGGTTGAGCGTGCAGCAAAGAGGCTTAAGGCTATAAACCCAAATGCTTTAATAGAGCCTTTAGCAGTATCTGTAAATAATAATACAGCATATGAGATAATAAGGGGGTGTGATCTTGTTATAGATGGTTTAGATAGCATAGATGCTAGGTATGCCTTGAACGATGCATGCTTAAAGGCAGATATACCTTATGTTTATGGTGGTGCATTAGGGATGCTAGGCTCTGTATGTACAGTTATACCTAGTAAGAGTGCATGTATAAGATGCATATTCCCAGAGCTTAGTGATGATGAGATGCCAACATGCAGCATAGAGGGTGTACATCCCTCAATACTATACATTGTAAGTGCAATACAGGTAGCAGAAGCAGTAAGGATAATAGTTGGCTCTCAACCTATGCTACTTAATAAACTGCTATACATAGACCTTAACGATCTATCATTTAATACAATAGATGTTGTAAGGAATGAGCATTGTATATGCTCTAATGATATTGCAGTTACTACTACAAAAGAAGCAGTTACTCAAAGGTTCATGGTTGAGGAGTTGTGTGGGAGGGATATGGGTAAGAGGACATTCTCAATAACCCCTAACAGCATATTATCTTTAGATTTGGATAGGATAGAGGTAAGAGCAAATGCATTAGGGTTTAAGCAGAAGAGTAGAGGGGAGATGGGTATAACACTTGTTAATGGTAATGGGCAGAGTATATCCATACTTAAGAGCGGTTCTGCTGTAGTTGTAGGAACTAATAGCAAGGAAGATGCACTTATGCTTTATGAGAATTTGACACTCCCGCCCTGAAAGGCAAGGATTCTCGGTTCGTTAAGCCTTCATTAAGGCTTCATCCTACCGAGTTATGGGCTGTGTCAAAGCAGCCCTGCTATAGGCATATAGCCTATAGCCCGCTTGAGTATATTTGCTGCTCCATTGTAGTCAGCATTGCATTGATATCTGCAATTTAAGCATTTGAAGAGGCTTCCGACTCGGAGCCCCTTCATTCCACATCTATGGCATGTCTTAGATGTATTTCTTTCATTAACCTTAATTACTTTAATCCCAAGCCATTTAGCTTTGTATTCTATGAACTGGCTTAATCTGTAATATGGGAATCCATTATTTAGCCTTCTGTTGAACCTTCTTCCTTTACTCTATCCTTCCAAGCATTTGGGTCTTGTAAGAACTCTCTTACTGTCTTTGCCCTTAGGTATGATCCCCTTGCCTTACATGAGGAGTTCTTGGTTTTATTATTATTGCTACTGCTTCAGCTCCTATTGCATTAAGCATATTAAAATTATCTCTAGAGTCATATGCTGTATCTGCATATACCTTATCTACTCTTCCTTTATTTATTAGATGCTTTATCAATCAATTGCTTGAACTCTTTACTTTAGAGTCTGTTATTGACTCATCTGTTACCTCTAAACTTATTATCTTCTTTGATCTTACATCTACTGCTATATGCAATTTAACATACCCCTTTCTCCTCTTATCCTTACCCCACTTCTCCCTAATCCAATCTCCTCTATTGGTAACCTTATACCCTGTACTATCTATTGCTAGTTCATAGATGTTATTGTTATTATTGTTATTATTATTGTTACTTTCATCTACAACATCATCATCTACTACTATATCTATTGGTACTGTTAGATTCCTTATCCTTCTATTTATAGTTGAGTAATCTGGTACCTTTATACCAAGCCTCTCTAACAGCATACTAGCTAAACCTTCAGTTTGACGATAAGGTAACTTGAAGTATGATCTTATTACAGCAATAAGTATTATTAAGCTGTTAGGGTAAGGAGGAAGGTCTACCAACCTTTCTCTTAGCATTAATATCAATATCAAACATCTTAAGGGAATCAAGTATATCCTTGCTTATAATGAAGTATGCTTCCTTTACTAAAGCATCATTGTAGCTTGACCAATCTCTAGGCATATATATATATACATATATCATCTCAAGATAGTAGATAATAACCTCTACTATCAAGTATATTAGACAAAGAGATCAATTTTGCAACAAAGCACTAAAAGGCTACTACACTTGTACAGGAACTTTGCCTCTCACTTGTTAAAGACTCTCCATGAACTTAATGTATCTACAATCTACTTAGGCTATCCATTCAACATATCACAAGAGAAGGGTAACAAGTTCAATGTTAACATATGGTCATACTGTAAGCTTATGGATACAATTGAATTAAAGGCTCAAGAGTATGGTATGAAGGTATATGAGGTTGTTGAGTACAATACCTCTAAGTACTGTGCCTATCACGATGCAGAAGTTGAGAGGAATCCAAAGGGGTGTAGTTCATTGCCCTCTAGAGCATAAACTCCATTCTGATCTAAACGGTGCACTTAATATACTCAAGAAAGCTATCAACTTGGTGGTTTCAGCAATAAGGAAACCACTGTCATTCATAGTTGATCATAACAGAGTAGCACCCGTAATCGTAACAGTAAAGGGGTGTAACCCTTGAGACCTCAGGTAACCCTCGCCATTTATGGTGGGGAGGAGGTCAGTCTCCACTTTATGGTAGATCATCAGCAGTTATTTACATTAAACCATTCAGCATTGAGACATCAAAGGCATTCCTTATAAGGGGTTTTGAAGAGTATATGAGAGATAAAGATAAGAGGATAGAGGTAATGGATTGGATGATCGATGATGCTGTAAGCAGACTAGATGGTGTGCCATGTTGGTTAACATTATATGGGAACAAGGTTAGCGTGGAAGGTTTAAGGCATGAGGATGCATTAAAGAGTGTTATAAAAGAGGGTATGAAGATAGTTAGTAGCGAGTTGGAGCACTTTCTTGCTAATAAGCCAAATAGAGATCTATACATGAATGTACTAAAGATTGTAGCATAATCTCCATCATCTTGGGGAGAGATAAAGCACATACTTAATATTCGTGGATATATTGTTAATGATGCTACATTAAATAATGCGTTAGAAGGTTTAAAGAACTCATTTTTAATAGAGAAGAGCAATAATATGTATAGAGTAGGAGATCCAATGCTTAAAGCATTATTAGTAGGTATGGTTTGAATCTCAAATTAATAACACTAGATCTATTACTATAATGAAATTATGCTGTTATAGTTTAAGGCTCTTATCTTGATGTTATATATGTTTAATTAAGTTATAGAGCAGAGGTTTAATTTTTAGACTAATAAAATTAAGACAGATTTAAGATATAATCAATTTATTTTATTGAGTATTAACTAGAAGCATTTATATATTAGTTGATTCCATATCCTACTATGGGTAAAGAGGGGTTTGTTAAGGTAACAAGAAATTATCAGGTTACAATACCAAGTAACGTTAGATTAAAGGCTGGTATAAAAGAGGGTAACTTCTTGAGAGTAGTTTATGATGAGAATGAAGGTGTTATCAAACTTATACCATTGAAGAGTAAGAGATTAACCATAAGTCTTGGAAGAAGGATAAGCATAGAAGAGATAGAGGAGGCAAGTAAGGAGATATTGGATGAGGCTACTACTTGATACTAACATCTTAGTATATGATACTATTGAAGACAGCGAGAATCATGATGAGGCAGTTAAGATTATAGATGAAGCATATGAGATATTTATACCTACTATAGTAATCCATGAGTATATATGGGTTATGTTAAAACTATCAGTAGACATCAAGATAATATTGATTAAGATCCATGAGTACTTAGAGGATATAAGGGCAAGATATCTATATGAATCTCTTAGCATAATAGATCATGCTCTTAGGATGTTAAAGGAGGATAATGCAAAAGCTAAAGAAGTTAATGATTATATAATTCTCTCATTAGCATTAACTAACAAGCTTGATATTGCTACTTTTGATAGAGGTCTTAAGAGTATTGCAATTAAAAGAGGGGTAAATACTATACCATGATAACCATTCTGAGTTAAACCATACCAAGCTTTAACTTTATCTTCATAATATCCTCTTCTATCTTGCTTAACCTCTTATCAAGTATAGTCTTTATATCCTCTCTTAATGCATGTATTTCTTCTACTACGCTCACCTTTAGATCATCTAATTTTGCTAACGCATGATCCAGCCTAGATACTGTCTGATCCTGCTTCTGTAACATCAAGTCCTGCTTCTGTAGCATAAGATCCTGCCTCTCCAGCATCTGATCCTGCTTCTGTAACATCAAGTCCTGTTTATGAAGCATCTGATCCTGCTTCTGTAACATCAAGTCCTGCTTCTGTAGCATAAGATCCTGCCTCTCCAGCATCTGATCCTGCTTCTGTAACATCAAGTCCTGTTTATGAAGCATCTGATCCTGCTTCTGTAACATCAAGTCCTGCTTCTGTAGCATAAGATCCTGCCTCTCCAGCATCTGATCCTGCTTCTGTAACATCAAGTCCTGTTTATGAAGCATCTGATCCTGCTTCTGTAACATCAAGTCCTGCTTCTGTAGCATAAGATCCTGCCTCTCCAGCATCTGATCCTGCTTGCTTATAACTATGTTGAAGTACATTGCACCTGTGCTAAAACCCTCAACCATCTCATCTTCTAGGCTACCAGTTATTATCTTAAATGCCTTAAACTCACCAGTAGGCTCCTCATAACTAACATCTATACTCTCAACAAGTATTGGTTCTTTCTTTATCCTTATATCATTCAAGAATTTACTCAATGATTCCTCATCACCCTCTGCAACTATCTCAACCCTACCATCATCTAGGTTCTTAACATAACCCTTTAACTTGTATCTTACTGCTATATGCTTAACATTATATCTATACCCTACCCCTTGAACTATACCATCTACTATAGCCTTAACCCTCTTCACATTAGGGCTAAGTTTAAAGTATTATAAAGGTTTAATCATAATATCAAATAACTACTACTATATATGTGGTTGCTGCTGTGGTATTATGCTTAATACCTCCTCAACCATAGGTTTAACTATCCTTGATATCTTTACCCTATCATCTATAGCATCTATAGCCTTAAGACCATTACCAGTTATATAGCATACAACATGCTCATCCTTGTCTATCTTCCCTTGCTCTACCAAGCGTTTAAGTGCTGCTATAACTACCCCTCCAGCAGGCTCTGTGAATATACCTTCATGCCTTGCTAGCATTAGTATAGCATCTACTATCTCATCATCATCTGGGTCCTCAGCATAGCCATTGAACTGCCTTAGCCTTCTTAAAGCATATATACCATCACCAGGATCCCCTATGGCAAGGCTCTTTGCTATAGTGCTAGGATTCTCAACAGGGATTATCTCATCTCTGTTATTCTTAAATGCATCTACAATTGGTGCACAACCCTTGCCCTGTGCTGCAGTTATCCTAACATCTATATCATCATTATTATTGTTTATTAAGCCTAGCATACGCATCTCCTCTAAACCCTTGCATATAGCATTAAGCATTGCTCCAGATGCAACAGGTATGATAAGATGATCTGGCATATTCCATGATAACTGCTCTAATACCTCATACGCTAAAGTCTTTGAGCCCTCAACATAGTATGGCCTTAGGTTAACGTTAACTATGCCTATATTCATATGCTCTGCTACCTGCATTGCAAGCCTGTTTGCATCATCGTATGTTCCATCTACAGCAATGAACTCTGCACCATATGATAATGCTTGTGCAATCTTTGCATGCTCTATGTTGTATGGGGCAAATATGTAGCATGGCATCTTTGCCTTAGAGGCATGGGCAGCAGTTGCACTTGCTAGATTGCCTGTTGATGCACAGCCTACAGCATTTAACCTAAGCTCTCTAGCCTTAGATACTGCAACACCAGCAGGTCTATCCTTGAATGAGAATGTTGGGTTCATGCTATCATTCTTTATGTAAAGATGCTTCAAGCCTAATGCATCTGCAAGGTTATCTGCCCTATGCAATGGTGTAAATCCAGCATCTAAACTTACAATATTCCTTGCATCCTCTATAGGCAGTAATTCTATATAACGCCAGTAGTTCTTTGCCCTATATGCAAATGTATCCCTGCTAACCTTAATGCTATCAAGGTTGTACTCAACATCCAATGGTCCTAAGCACTCATCGCATATGTACTTTAGCATAGGCTCATACTCAGCATTGCACTCCCTGCATCTTAATGCCTTAACCTTCTTATTGCTACCGTTCATATGGTTAAACCTCAAGAGTAGAAGGAATTTAAAGGTTGTTTTTAATACAAGTGTAACTATTATGAATTATGCAAACATCTCCTTTAGTCATCTTCTCATAACCTCTGCTGCAAACTCATCAAGATCATCAGACCACTTCTCTATCTTAATGATACCATAATACTTATCAGCAATAGATTGTATAGGCTCAATAACTATGGTATCTCCTTCAACCCTAACATAGCCTCCCTCCTTAATCTTAGCCTTCTTGCGTATGTATTTAGGGATAATAATCCTACCCTGAGTCAACCCTTACAGCCTTCATCCTACTTAAGATTATTATTCCTACATATTTAATAATTCCCACAGGATTAGGTTTCTTT